>OGIT01000040.1_pt1 | contig 101545 bp, 84 predicted proteins | sample 1571881 | NCBI WGS metagenome assembly OGIT01 (sample SAMEA2582101, study PRJEB24529) | metagenome | biome: Human gut stool | place: China | collected 2011 | reverse complement strand
TCATTGAGCACGCCCGAGCGGGTAAGGTTCATAGCGCACAGCAGGCGGCCACTCCAGAAGAGAGGGAGGCCCGGTTCGCGGCTGTTAATCAGTCTGTAGATAAAGGCTTGAAAGATCTAGAGGCTGAGATGAAACGGAACACAGTCCCGGCTCAGACTCCCGCCACTCAGCAGGGCACTGGCGTGGAGCCGGAACAGGCTGCCCCCATTACTCAACATGCTGAGGCTCAGCCGGGCGAATACTCTGAGGCTGACACCTACACGGAGCCGGAGGCCGCTGAGGATCCGGAATGGAATGGCGAAAGCTCCGGAACGGGAGCGATAGATGAGGCATGGCGTAACGCCGGGGAGTATCCCTCTGAGGTTCAGGATCCAGCTCTCGAATTAGAGGACATCCTGCCGGAGACCGATCCCGCCACGGTGCCAGCCGCCACTCCTACGCCTACGGTCACGGCTGCGGCGTCGACTCCGGAGACTACTGCAACTCCGATAACAACCGCGGCTCCGACTGCCGTAACGGCTACCAGCGGAACTCTCGCGGCTACGGCCACCACTCCGGCCACGGGTAAGCTGGCGGGCACTGATATCGATCTCTCCCCCACTGAAGAGACAGATACCTCATCCCTGCAGAACCGGAACAGAGACAACCCGAACTCCGTCACCCAGATGAGGAACATATCCTCTAACCCGGATTACGAGCGGACGAGTTTCTCCCGTGAGTTCGCCAATGGCGCTCCGGTTGTCTCGTTTGGTACTGTCCCGGCTGAGCAGCGCGGGCGCGTTGACTATGTCAAGGCGGCGGACGGGACGCGTATCCCAGTCCAGTATGCCGTTGTTGAAAGTGACACGATCGATACGAGTAACGGGATAGACGGCTCTGTTAATCCAGCCTACCCGGATAAGAACGGGCGGATCAAAGCGATTGCCGGTAACGGCCGCATTACAGGTATTAGCTACGCGTATAGGGCAGGCAGGGCGTCCGGCTATCGCCAGCGCCTGATCAGCGACGCGGCACTGACTGGGGTCAATCCGACAGTCATTGAGGGGATGCGTTCCCCGGTTTTGGTCCGGCTGATGCCGGGGAAACTGGTGAAGGGCAATATCGGCGATCTGTCGAATCAGCCCGGGACTCTCTCGCTTAGCGCGGTCGAGCAGGCTGAGACGGATAGCGCCCGCGTGGATCTGGGACATCTTCACTTCAATGAAGATGGATCTCCGACGATTGAAACCGTTGAGGGCTTCGTGCAGAGCATGCCGGAGGCTGAGCAGCAGGTACTGATCGACAGGAACGGGGCTCCGACCCGGCAGGCGGTGGACCGGCTGAATGCCGCGGTTTTCTCCAAAGGATATGAGGATCCGGAGTTAACGCGGCTCTATGCGCAGGCGAGCGACCCAGAGGCGCGGCTTGTGATGTCGGCTCTCGCTCAGATTGCCTCTAAGGCGGCGAGGCTGGAAGGGACCGGGGATCTGGATATCCGGTCCATGATCTCCGACGCGGCCAAGACCGCGGTGAATGCGAAACGCCAGGGGCTCTCTCTTCGGGAGGCCGCAAGCCAAATTGATATGGACGAGGACCCTAACGCCTATCGGGTTCTGCAGCTTTTCGCGGTGAACCCGAGGAGCAACAAGCGGGTGATTGAAATCCTGAGCCGTATTCTGGATCGAGCTTATGAGGAAAGCCACCGGGATATTTCCCCTGATATGCTTTCCTTATCGAGAGCGGGAGAAGCGCCTGCGCCCCGGATGACACGCGAGCAGCTCGCGGAAGAAATTTCAAAGGAAACGGAAAACTATGCCAATCAGCGAAGCGGGAAAGAAGATCTGGAACAGCAAGGAGGGGCAGCATCTGTTCGAGACGTGGCTGAACGACGAGGAGGAGACGCCGGAAGACCGGGAGACCATCGAGCGCCTGAAGCAAACGGGGAAGAGCCAGTCTCAGACGGACAGGCAGAATCCGAAGGAAGCGGCCGACAAGAAGGGCTGAAACTCTCTATTGGGGATCGGTTTACTGACGCAAAGCAGAAGATCCAGCGAATCGTCCAGAGGGTAAGAGATGGATTATCCACTAGCGCGCATGGCAGAGATTCCTTTGAAGACTATCTGCCAGTCAGTGAAGAGACGGCGGAGCGTATCAGCAAACTCGGCTTTGATGTCCGGGGCTATGTCCATAGCCTCACCGATGCCTCTGTCGCTCATATCCTTAATCGGCATAGCGAAAGGATGGAAGAAAGAGAAGACCAAATCCCCTTAACGGATTCGGATCTTTCCCGTTTGCCTGAAGTCGTTAATCAGCCAGACGAAATTTTGCCTGTAGGTAGGTCTGGGAATTCAGGGAATAACGTCCTTCTCTTCAGAAAGGCCTTCCCTGATGGAACAAGTATTTTTGCGGAAGAGATACGAAAAGGCCGTAAGAAACTCATGCTTCTCACGGCCTATAAGAAAGCCCCCGCAGCACTGGATGCAAGACCTCCGAAGAGGAATCCCCCGCTCAAACGTCCGAAACGCTCTGCAAGCAGCCTTCCTGAAGAAAATATAGCAGATTTTTCAAAGACCAGAGGCGCTACCGTTGAGGAGGTTGATGATAGCCTCCGCTCGGAGTTCGGCGACGACCTTGTCGATGGGCTGAGGGATAACGGTGTCGTAGAAATCGTGCAGTCTGAGGAGGATCTACCGGGAAATATTCAGGAGGCCTTGAAGTCTCAGATCAATAAGAAAACACGATATGTTGTCCCTGACGCTTTAGCGAACGGGAATAATTCCGACGGGCGTTTGGCCACAGTGGACTTTAAGGGTAAAAACGGCTTCCCGAGTGGTGCTGTGGTTGTCACTGTAGGGAAACAGGGAGAAGACGCTCATAGAGGGCTGGGCGCAAAGCACCTTACCTTTCATGCGGTTACTGGCCGAACCAACTACAGAACTGTCGTTAATAAAACGGAGGCGGGACTTCGGGATGCTGTTGATACTTTGAAGACGGCATCTTATGTATTCAGGGTCGATGATGGCGGGAAACATGTCACCTATGTTTTCTACTCAAGCAAGAGTAGATCCGCACTTGTCACTTATTACAGGGATGGGAAGTATTTTACCAACGGGGAATTTGTTGTTATCACTGAGCGCCCAGTAAAAACAAACCCCAGATCTCTCTGGGGTTCGGACTACATAAGCGCATCAGGCGCGGTCAGGATTCCTGATTCCAGCGATTCGGCTTCGCCGGCCCCTTGGTCCGATTCATCGAGCAATGAAGCCGAAACTCGACTCGGCGCGGCGCTCGGGGAACGCTACGAGCAGACTGATTATACCGAAGAAGTCAGAAATCAGCTAATCACAAAAAAGTCCTCCAATGGGGCGATCCAAGGTCTCTACGACCCTAAGACCGGGAAGTCCTATCTCATCACGAGCAACCTGACGCGCGAGTCCGCTCCTGCGGTTCTCCTGCATGAAGTGGGCATTCACGCGAGCGCCGATCCTTCCATGAAGCCGGTCTTCCGTCGGGCCGTTCAGATTGTGAAGAACGGACAGAAGCTGAAAGGAAACGACCGCATTCAGACACTCTGTAAGAAAGTACAGGCCAGGCTGGATCAGGCGGGCGAAACGTCCGCGGAGGAAGCAACAGCGTATCTGGTTGAAGAGGCAAAGCTCGCAGGCTTCGGGTATGAAGACCGGGGCCCGATCGGGAATTTCCTCCGGCAGTTCGCTCTCGCGGTGAAGACGTGGATCACAAAGCATATCGGGAATGCTTCTGGATTCCAGCTTTCCATTGATGATCTGGTTGAAATTGCAAGGGCTAATGTGAAGAACGTGGCGGAGAACGGTTCTGCGACAGAAAGTCCTGAGGAGGTAATGCTCTCTCGCCGAGGTAAGCCTAACGGGTTCTTCAGTAAGGATAATCAGGATCCTCTGGCCCCGATTGGCCCTAAGTGGATGCCGACCGGCTGGAAGCGTGGTGCCAGGCTGAATAAAGAGCAGCGGCTCAGATCTGGGCAGCTGCAGGGGATCCCGACAGAACGGCCGTACATTCGGCCGACCAAGGCCCACTCGAGAGAAAGTACGCCGGAAATGAGAATGACGTCTGATCAGTTGCCGGGCGTGATGGATACCGGGAACAGTCTCTCTCTTGATGCCAATCTCCGAAACGCTGCCGGGGCGGCGGAGTCTGACGCCAAGCGCCGGGCACGGTTCGCGGCTGAGGATGCCGCGGCGGCTCGTCGTGCTGGCAAGGATGGCCGGGCGGCTCAGGTCTCTCAGTTAATCAGTGACCTGAACGGAGCCGCGAAACGTACCGGGAAAACCTTAGGCGTGAAGGCCCGGGCTCACTTCGGGGATATTGACTGGCGTCCTAGCAAGTGGCTAGACCGTGACCAGTTCGGGGCTCGCTCGTTCGCTTTAGGTCGCGACCTGGTCACACACACGGCTGACTATGCCTATGACGTTCTTCAAACTGCTATCCCTCCGCTCCGGACGGCGTACTCGTTCAAGCCTCTGAAGGCTGACGCCCGGAAAATGCTCAGGCAGCAGAAGGCTGAAATAGCTCGAACCCAGAGGACTATTGGCGTAATCGGTACGGAACTCCAGAAACTCCCGCCAGAGGATCGAGAGCTAATCTCCGACATTATCGAGAAAACCATTAAGCCGGGCATCATCCCTCCAAAGTCCGCTCTGGAGCTGGCGGATAAGATTTCTAAAGTCATGACGGCCCAGACTACTGAGCTCGTGGATTTAGGGATGCTTACGAAAGAAAGCGCTAACCGGTGGCGTGGTCGGTACCTCCCTCGTTTTTATTCCAGTAAAGAGCTCTGGATGAATGAGGATGGCGGAAAGGGTGACATGTTCGACTATTTCCGCAATCTGTTCCGGCTCGGCAATCCTCACCAAGGTATTGCTGGCGGGTCGCTGAAGGCTCGCGGCCTGTTCAAGGAAATCCCGACGGAGTCGCTCGATGACTTCATGAGGTTAGGTTGGAAAGTCCGAGACGCTAATTATGAATGGAGAAAGGAGGCCGCGGATAGGCAGGGCAGACTCTTTAATAAAGACACTGGCCGACCGGTAGAAGTTCCGGCCACGGTAACCGTGTGGCGTGACTGGACTCCGTCCGAGAGAGCCCAAATGGGTGAGATTAAGGACGCCAGTTACAGATTTGTAGTGGGTGGCATGCAGATGGCTAAGGACATCAGCCTCGGCCATCTATTCAGAGGGATCGCCAATAACCCGGAATGGACTCGCACGTCTCCCAGCGAGGGATGGAGTCAGGTACCGGACACGGAGATCCCGGGCACTGGCGGCGTTAAGCGTTACGGGGAACTGGCTGGCAAGTGGGTGAGGGACGATATTCTCACGTCTCTCATGGCTACGACCGACACGCCCAAAGGTTTAACCAAAGCGCTCCGCGGGGTCATGGCGTATTGGAAAGAGGGTAAAACGGCTCTGAATCCGGTCTCTCACGTTAATAACGTAGTGGGTAACCTGATTATGTGCCACTTGGGCGGCGTGCCTATCTGGAACGCTCAGAGCTACGTTAGGGCTCTCCGGGATGTCTACCACGATACGGACAGACTCCACGAGGCTATGGATGCCGGGCTCATCTCTGGCTCATTCACTCAGGAGGAAATTGCTCAGCTGCTCCCGCCGGAGTTCAAGGAGGTAATGGGGAAAACGGACAGCGGTATCAAGAAGGGAGCGGATTTTGTTTGGAACTTCATGAGCCTCGGGCTCAGAGGGAAACTCCGAGAGGCTTACGGGGTTGAGGATACGGTGTTTAAGCTGGCACTGTACAACTACGCCCGGGACAAGGGAGCCACGCCAGAGGACGCTGTCGACCACGCCAACCGTTTTATTTTTGCCTATGACGATCTCCCCCGCGGCGCTAAGGTTGTACGTGACACGGCTATCCCGTTCTTTGCGTGGACTTATAAAGCCATGACTGTTCTCCCGGTTGTGGCGGCACAATACCCGTGGCGGTTCGCCATGCCAGCAGTCGCTCTCCATACCATGCAGGCTGTGACCTACGCCATGGCGGCAGGAGCCGATGGTGACAGCTGGCTCGAGAAACTGGAGAAAGGGCAGAAACTGAAGGAGAACGAGGAAAAGCTAAAGCCTGAGTATTTACGAGGGACTTCTGCTTTCTTCACTCCTAAGGCTGTACGGTTAGGCATTGATGACGCCACAGGGATGCCGCGGTTATGGAATATGCAGAACTTTCTGCCGGGCGGCAATTTCCTAGACGCCACTAACCAGATGGGCGGTGTAGGCGTATTGGAGCCGATCATGCCGAGCCACCCGCTGCTTAACGCCTATATGGCCATGATTGCCAATGTGGACTCTTTCAGCGGCAACCCGGTGACGCTGGAGTCCGACACGGCAGGAGAGAAGGCTTACAAGCGAGCCGGGTATCTCTACCGGCTGGCGAGTCCGGCTCTGGCTATTGGCGGCTACCACTTCGACCGACTGGCTAACGCCGCGGCTAACGCCACGGGGATCCCGGTAAAAACCCCATGGGGAGATTACACGGGCATAGGTCGGAGCGGTCAGGCGTTCACGCTGTCCAACGCCATGCTGAACACGGTAGGCATAAAGGTGAGGGACGTCGACTACAACAAGGAGGCAAGGATGCAGGCTCTCAAACTGAAATCCGAAAGCTCTGAAATTGCCAGCAAAATCCGTAGTCAGGCCCGGGCTCATAAAGCCGGAGCCGTCACGGATGAGACGTTCGAGCGGTTCAGAGCGGAGCAGCTTGAGAAGATCCGCCGGAACGCTGAGGCCATGCGTAAGATTTCGGATGCCAACAAAGAAAGAAAGCGGCTCTCTGGTATTGATGAATAACCGCTCCTAACCTGAGGGGCCCGGTAACCCGGGCTCCTCTTTTTTATGCGGTCTTTAAATAAAAATCCTCCGGGGCTTGAACTTTAGACAGAATGAGCCTAGGCCAGGGCGATAAGCCTCCGGCCACCTTTGTAAACTCGCAAGGATAAGCCGGGGGTCGCGGCCCGGAGGTCATAAGAGGCGCCAGAGAAATCGGAGCGGCCGGGGTCACGTCCGGCGCTGGAGTCTCTAAAAGATGGCTCGTGACTGGAGCCGACAGAGGGAAAGCGGTTTTCTTAACTTTCTTTTTTGGAGGCCTCTATGGCTATTTCTTCTGAGGATCTTGCCAGCCTTGGTAAGGTCGCACTCGATCAGTACATCCGTAATGCAGCGGTTGACCAGGTTACCCGTGGCCGTCCGTTCCTTGAGTTCCTTCTGAAGGGCCGTAAGCAGTTCCTCGGCGCCAAGGAGGGGGTGGTTATGAACGTCCGTAAGTCCCTCGATTCCGCATTTCAGTGGGGCTATGGTGAGGACGCCATTCAGTTCAAGGCTCGCAACACTACCGACCTTGTTAAATTCAAGTGGGCCCGTGCTACGGATACGCTCTCTATTGCTCTGGATCGCCTGTTCGGCGCTGGTATTGAAGTCCGAGAGGGAAAATCCGGCGCTTATAAGCTTGAGCAGAATGAAAAAGTTCAGCTGCTCAACCTGCTCGACGAACAGGCCAGCGCACTGCAGGAGGGTTTTTTCCAGACGCTCGACCGTGAGCTCCATCGTGCTGGCACGTCCTCCGCTAATGCTCTCGTCGGTCTTGATGCTCTCGTCTCCACTACCCCGAATAAGGGCACGGTGGCGGGTATCGACGCCAGTACCGCGGCATGGTGGCGCAATAACTCCGCTCTCGGCCTCCAGCCTAACCAGCTGGCGGACACCATGGAAAAGCAGTGGCGAGCCTGCACCCGCTACGGCGGTACCACTCCGGACTTTATTCTGGCTGGCTCCGACTTTATCGACGCTTATCGTGGCTGCATTACTCTGACTCAGAACACGGACGCCGGAAAGGCTGGCCGACTGGACGCCGGTATCGGCTCCGGCACGGAGACGGGCCTCTACTTCAAGGGCGTGCCGATTGTGTGGGATCCGTCCTTTGAGGATCTGGATGAGGCAGAAAGCGAGGCCACTACTAAGTGGACTAAGCGCTGCTATTTCCTGAACTCCAAGCGTATCCAGTATCAGGACGACGGCATGAACGTGGTTACGCCTGTCCGTCCGTATAACGTTCTGGCTCTCTACCAGATGATTATCGTCCGTGCGGTTCTGGCGGTGTCTCAGCGTAACGCTCATTCTGTTATCTCGATCGCCTAACCGGCGGCACAACAAATGCGGGGCCCGACCCTCTCCCGGGCTCCGCTTTTCTCTTATGGGGTCTGCTTATGTTGCTTGCTTTTAATCAGGGCTTTATCCGTGTCAACTCTGACAACATTCTCCCTATCGAGTTTCTCGCTGATGAACTTCCAATCCTGCAGGGAATTTGGGGCTCGGAAAACATTCAGGGCGTGGAGCAGGTTGGGACTCGTGAAATCGAGACGGAGCCGGAACGGGCGCGGCTCTTCATGAAGTATCCGAGGGACAGAGTCGAGGCCGTTTACCAGAAGGACGGCCTGCTCCTTGAACAGGTAATCCGCTCTCTGGCTATCGAAGAAACTAAGCCCACGGCTCGAGCCAAGGCTCCCGCGGCTAAGTAAGGGGAGAGATACATGGCTCAGGCTACAAAGTACGACCGGGCTCATGACTTCGAGGCTGACGACCCGGCAACCGTTAACGGCTCAGCGATTAACTCAGAACTCGATAGCGCGGCCCGCTCCATTAATCAGCTTAGAGATCGCCAGTCCGCTGTGCTCCGTGATGACGGTGGGCTGGCGGATGGCGTTGTAACTATTACCTCTCTGGACTCCGCCACTACGGAGGCCCTCTCTCAGTCGGTGAAGGCTCAGGCTGATAGAGCTGTAGACGCGGCGAGCGATGCCTCTGTCTCCGCCAGTGTGGCGCTGGCTCAGGGTAAGGACGCCCGGGCGGCGGCGAACTCTGCCGCGGTTTCCGAATCGAACGCGGCAGGCTCCGCTCAGTCTGCCTCTAACTCTGCCGTCTCCGCTCAGGGCTCAGCCTCTTCGGCGTCGGCGTCGGCGGCGTCCGCCAAGGTTCACGCTGATGCGTCCGCGGCTAACGCGGCTGAAACAGAGAAAGATAAAACCTCCGCGGCTGTTTACGCTCAGCAGGCGGCTGTTAGCGAACAGAACGCGGCTGGCTCCGCTAATGCCGCCAGCAAGTCCGCGGCTGAGGCTGGCAGTTCTAAGGGGTTCGCTGAGACGTACGCCTCCCGTGCGTCTGGCTCCGCCGATAGCGCCGCTCAGTCTGCCGCTGAGGCTAAGGCCTCGGCTGATTCCGCTAAGGGTTCGGCTGGCTCCGCCACGGCGTCAGCTACGGCGGCCAATGCCTCCGCCAGTTCCGCCAGTTCTTCGGCTCAGAGCGTTAAGGCGTCGGAGGCTGGAGCTCAGGCGTCCGCCACAGCGGCGGCTCAATCCGCCAGTGACGCGGCAGAGTACGCCAAAACGGCGGGAGCCTCTAAGGATGCGGCCGCGGCGTCCGAGAAGAACGCTATGGCGGCGGCTGTCGGGGCTCAGGACTCATATAACACTGTGCTCACTCAGGTGGCTAAGGTTCAAGAGATCGCTGATTCCGCCGCCCAAACGGCTGCCGAAGTGAAGAAAGTGGCGGACGGTGTCGGCGTCACTATGGATGCTGGCGTCGTTAAAAACATCGTTAGCGAAGAACTGATGGAAAGCCTGAAGGGGTGGATGGAAATGTTCTACCCGGTTGGCTCCATCTTCATCGGCCAGCAGTGTATGCCTCAAATGGCAGGTGTAGGCAAGTGGGTGGCGGTTGAGGCTGGCCGTACTCTCGTGGCGGCTGGCACCGGGTTTACTGCCGGGGCTACCGGCGGCGCCGATACCCACACGCTCACGGTGGAGGAACTCCCGGCTCACTCTCACGCCGCCAGTACAGGAGAGGCTGGCTGGCACGGTCACGCCGCCAGAACTGACACGGCTAACCTTACCGGCTCCTTCAACCCGGGCGGCTTAGGCGTTACGGCCAGCGGTATCTGCAGTCTGGGCGCAAATAACCAGAACTCCAATAGGAACGCTTACCACGATTCCTGCATTGTGAATATCAACGCCAGCCACGCTCATAATGTCGGCGTTGACGGTTCAGGGAATCACACTCATACGGTGAACGTTCAGGCTACTGGTTCAGGCCGGGCATTCAGTACCCGAGATCCTTATCTCGTCGTAAATATGTGGCGTCGTACTGCATAACGCTTTCCAATATTTCCTATAGGAGTTTTTTCCATGACTGTCTATAACCGTTATTCCGTTCAGATCCTCGTTAACTGTGATTCAGCGGACGCTCCCGAAACTCAGCGCCTGCTCCGTGAGGCGCTCGCTACCGTCCCGAAAACCCGAGTCCGGACAATGTCCTTTGACGTCTGGATGGATGTCAACAAGGGAACAGAAAAGACTTACGACGAGTCCGGGAACGAGATCGGAGTCTCTGCCTCTGAAGGCTAAGCAGTGACTCAGTTCCTTATTGACATGATCCCCGACCAGCTGAGCCGGTGGCTCCTGCTGATCGGCGGGGCGCTTGGCACTGTTGCCAGCTTTCTGTTCGGGGATCTATCGGACTCTATCCTCTGGCTGGTCGTCTTCATCATCTCCGATTACATCACGGGGACAGTGGCGGCCTTGAAGACTGGCGTATGGAATTCCCGCACCGGTTTTCTGGGGATCACTAAGAAAATCCTGATCGTGGCGCTGGTGGCTCTCTGCCACGGTCTGGATGTTTCCAGCGTTATCCCTTTCCTTAGTCTCCGGGACGTGGCCGTCTTCGCTTTCTGCCTCAATGACTTCGGCAGCATATTGGAGAACATTGAGCAGCTGGGATACGGAGCTCTTATTCCTGTACCGGTTCGCAAGGCTCTCCTGACTCTGAGAGAGAAGGCTGAGGCTGGCGGCTCAATCTTCGACCACACGGAGGAGAAGTAAGTGAACGCCGAAGATAAAAAATATTTTTGGGAGTGGGATTTCAGAGCCGCGGTGGATTTTGTAAAACGGTTCGAGGGTTGCCGTCTGATTTCCTACCGTGACCCTGCCGGAGTCTGGACGGTTGGCTATGGCTCTACCCGTCTGGAGTCCGGTAATCCCGTCATAAGGAACATAGTCATATCTCCCGAGGGAGCGGAGCACTTGCTGGAGATCGATCTGGAACGGGCTCAGAACGCTGTCGGCGAGGCTGTCCGTGTTCCGTTAACCCGTGGCCAGTTCGTGGCTCTCCTTGATTTCGCCTACAACTGTGGAGCCGGGGCTCTCCAACGTTCCACACTACTAAAGCTCCTTAATGCTGGAAAAATAGCTAACGCAGGCTATGAGTTTCGCAGGTGGACACGAGCAGGAGGCAAAGAACTCCCGGGGTTGGTGCGTCGTCGGGAGGCTGAGAAAAGTCTTTTTATGGGGGAGAGGGAGTAAATGCTAGTGAATCCTGGCGCTATCTCCCCGGTCTTGAGGTACCTGGTCGGAGCAATAGCCATACTGGCGTATGGCATTTATGCCTATTCGTTTGGGTATCACAATGCTGAGAAGACTTACACGGCTCAAATAGCAGTGGCGGAGGCGGAAAGAGTAAAGGCGGTTCTGGCGGCTGAGGAAAAGGCGAGAAAGAAGGAGGGAGAAGATGCTAAAGAAATTGCTGCGGCTCTGTCCGCCCGGGATAAAGCGCTTAGTGCTGCCTCTGATTTGCGGCGTTCTGCTGACCGGGTGCGCCAGCAGTCCGCCGCGGTCAGTGCCAGCCTCAGCCGTGCAGGAGAGGCTGATCACTCTGCCGGAGGCCGTGACAGCGTCCGACTCGGGAACTGTGAGCGATTACTCGGAGAGAGTGCGGCTCTACTCGGAGAAGGTCAGGAACTGGCTGGAGAGGGCGCGGCTCTATCTGCTCGACTCTCGGCAGACAAGGACACGCTGAAGGCTGGCGCTAGGTGATAGGGATGAATATGAACGAGACTGGAAACGGGGCTCCGGCTCCTCGTGCTGGTATGACCGGCGCCAGTTCAATAAGTCATTAACCTTTTTCGTGCTGGGTAGGCCTTTGGCTCTCTGTCCTTCAATGGCGGAGAGCCTCTTTTTTATCCCTCTGACTCTTCAAATAAAAATCCCTTCACGCTCACCACTCCGGGACAATTACCGCATACAGGAGGGAATGCTCATGGCTCAGCCACAAAAGTACAAACGGACTAAAAACTTTCAGGAGAACGCCGGGGACTCGACCGACCACGGCGCTATTAATTCGGAGCTCGACGCTGTGGCGGCCAGCCTTGACGGTGTCGTCTCTAACCTCTCTCTTATTCAGAAGGACGACGGGACTATCGCCACGGGATCCGTGGGAACGGACGCTCTGACGGATGAGGCCCGCCAGTCTCTTAAGGGGGCTAGGGGCGAGGCAGGGGCCCAGGGCCCTCGTGGGGAAAAAGGGGAAAAGGGGGAAAAGGGGGACCCCGGGGAGCGCGGGCCGGTCGGCGCATCTTTCGTGGCTGACATCAAAGACCTTTCAGACTTCCGCGGCGGATATGACGGTCTCCCTAAAGGTACTTCTTTTCTCGCTATAGACACTGGGCTTCTTTACTGGAAGCTTGGGAACGCCCCCGGCGAGTGGTCGTCTGGTGTCCCTTTCGGCAAAGGGGAAAAGGGGGAAAAGGGGGGAAAGGGAGAGAAAGGTGAGAACGGAGAGCCGGGGCCGATTGGCCTTACTGGCGCCCAGGGGCCTCAGGGAGTCCCGGGCGTAGCGGGCCCTGCCGGAAAAAATGGAGCTGTTCTGGCGGTTGATACTGCCGTTAAGTCCGTGAGCATTGTCGGACGTAAAAAGGTATTCGCTCAGCTTTCCCTCTCCTCTGGCACTCTCACGATTACCTTACGGGCGGAGTGATCACCATGGCAGACTTTCAGAACTCGCTGCACCTGAGGGAGCAGACACTCTCCTCCATGCTCTCGGAGCTCCGTACCCGTCTCGGGTTCGTGGCTCAGGGAGCCGCGTCACGGTCTAATGAGGAAATCCTGAAGAGCTTCCTGCGTGACGCTGTGGAGTTTGTCTGGGGCTCAATCGAGCATGACGCTGAGAAACGAGTGGCCCGGATCCGGCTCCATAAAGGTGAGACACTTTACGACTTTCACGACGATGACGAGGACAGGGAAATCACTCCCGGCAGTGTCCTCTCTATGTCCGTGGCTGACGGCTCTAACCGTTTCCCGTTGAACCGCGGCATTACTGAGGCTGACCGGGCGGAGGCTTTGGCTGGCATTCCGGAAAAGTGGGACATGCAGGCCGGGCAGATAGAGCTCTATCCGGTGCCAGACTCCTCCACTGCTTACCGTCTTTGCATTGAGTACGAGGATGACGGCTACAGGTTCGAGCAACCCTCTGACCGGTGTCCCGTCCCTAGCCGGATCGTCCTGCTGTTCGCTCTCGCTCAGGCTAAGGCTCATTACCACCAGAACGACGCCCAAAGCGTGGCGGCCATGGCTCAGACGATGCTCTCGCATTACCGCGGCAGGCAAGTGGGTGGCTTACACATTCGACGCTCCGCCGGTGCGGAGTCCGGCTGGTTCGTCTCTGTGGGGGCGGATGGCGTGGCCCGGGGGAAACAGTACTAATGGCCTCGATTACTTTCAACCGGTTCGACTTAGGTATCGACCTGAGAAAAGGGGCTAGTGTCTCGGACGCTAACCGGCTCCGGGCCATGACTAACGCCTTTGTCACTACCGGCCTCGCTACCCGTAAACGGCCAGGGCTCACTCACGTGGGGAAACTCCCGGCGGGAACGGTCGGGCTCTCTTCGGCGTTCGGTAAGCTGCAGGTATTCGCTCAGGGGTCGGTGAGTATCCCGGGAGATCTCGGGCGGCTCGTGGCGTGCAATACCCTGAACACAGTCCCGGCTCCGACTGCCGGAGGCTCCGCTCTGAAGGATGTCCATTTCTGTGATCCGTTTAACGGCCAGCTCTACGTCGTGGCGTCGTTCGCTAACGGAGGCTCCGCTCACTTCTATAACGGTCAGCCGGTAACCTCCTCAGGATGTCCTCAGACTCCCGTAACGGCTAAGGTAGCCTCTAAAGTTTTTGCGGTCAGCAAGGACGGGGACACTGTGCGCTTTTCCTCAACCGGGCGGGCTACTGACTGGGACACGGAGAAGGACGCTGGCTTTCTGCCGACCGGGCTCAACGCCATGGGGGATAGGACTGTATGCGCTTTAGGGGTTTATAAAACCTCCCTCGTGGCGCTTATGCGTGACGAGTGCCAGATCTGGAAAGTTGACGCCGATCCGTCCGCTATGGCTCTCGCTGACCGGGTGCAGAACGTCGGAACGAGTTACCCGAAGACAGTTGTTAATGTGGCCGGGGACTTGTATTTCTTATCGGATTACGGGTTCAGGTCTATCTCTACTCAGATTTACACCGGGAACCTGATCGATATCGATGTCGGCTCTCCGATTGACTCCCTCGTCCGTGAGGCCCTTGAGCAAAAGGGAACGGCTGAGCCGCGGGCGTTCTACTTCTTCGGGACGGGGCAATTTGTTTGCATTATTGGCCATTCCTGTTTTGTTTATTCCGTCTCACGTTCGGCAAAAATCGCCGCATGGTCTCAATACATCTTTGATGTATCTATCGACTGTGTGGCTCAGCTTGGGCAGGTGCTTTATTTCCGGAGCGGTGACGACCTTTACAAGTTCGACGAAGAGGCTCACACGGATGGAGGCCAGCAGTTTCCCGTGCTGATCGATCTCCCTTATATGGACTTTAAACGCCCGGGGACTCTTAAGCACGTGTATGGGATTGACGTCGTATGTGAGGGACGCTGTGAGGTCTCAATGGGTTTTGACTCCAGAGACCCGGACGCCCGGACTCCGGCGCTCCCGGTTTCCGGGAACACTCGGCCCGGCGGGATCATTCCTCTGGAATGCTGTGGCGTGGAAATCTCGCCGCGGATTTACGCCTATAACGCCGGGGAGTTTCAGCTGGACGCTATCACGATTTATTACGACGACTTAGGAGCGGTGTGATGGAGGTCTCGTTCATTAGAAACAAGGACGAGGCCAGGGAGCTCTGGGCCGTGGCGGCTCCACTGCTTGAGCGGTGCGTCCGCCATTCCGTACGTGGTGAGTATTCCGTCGACGATATCCGGGCAATGGTCGAAGAACAGGCGGCGGTTGTTGTTCTGGTGTCTGAGGATAAAGGGGCCCCGCCAGTGCTGGCTGTAGCGGCTGAGGTGGTGCCCTATGTTTCCGGCCTTGTGGTCGGAAATATTATGGCTCTCGGAGGCTGGCGGCTCCGGGACGCCTATCCGCTTTTTAAACCTCTGTGCGAGTACCTCCGGCGCTGTGGCTGCACGGTTGTGGAGTGCTCCTGCAGTCCCGCTATGGAACGCTTTTTGAAACAGTTAGGGCCTTGGAAAGAGTCCTATAGAGTTCTTAGATTGGAGATCTAAATGGCTTACACGCTTGAACAGCTTAACCGTGATACCTCGCTCTACTTCGGTGGCGGAGCTCTTGAGGCTCGTCCCGGCCATCTCTGTAAGGGTGGCTCTAGTAAAGCCGCGATTAATTACCAGCGAGAGCAGGACGCTGAGAATAAGCGCCGAATTCTCGCGGCCACTAATGCGATTAATTCAATCTTTGATAACGCCAGACGAGAGGGCCAGTATGCCCAGCAGCGGAATGCCGTCTATCAGTTGAACGCTGACGAGGTTAACCGGCAGGCGGCCGAGATGGAGCGGGCTAACCGTTTTGCCCTGGCCCGTGCCGGACTTCTCGGCGGCTCGGCGGATGTTGAATCTGTTGGCGATATCAACGACCGTACTAATAAGGGCCTGCTCCGTGCTCAGGGTATTGCTGACGATTCCGCGGCAAGTCTGAAGACACGGGACGAGAATACCCGCCAGAGTCTGCTGAGCCTCGCTAATCAGGGGATCGACGCTAACGCTGCCTCCACCATGGCAACGAACCAGCTGAACTCTAACCTCAGTGGAGCCGCGTCCGATAAAGCCGCGGCCTCTGTCGGCTCTCTCTTTAACGACATGGCTCAGGCTTATCTGACTGGCACGGCCGCGAATCAGGCCGCTAATACTCTCGCACGCCAGCAGGCTCTCTATCAGAAAGCTTATGGCGTTAGTGACCCGCATACTACATATAGCGGCTCTTAACGTAAGGAGGTCTGTATGTTTGGTGTAGACGACCTAATAATTGCCGGTATTGCCGCCATGGTAGCCGGCGCGGCCGCTCAACAGTACGGGGCCGCTCAGCAGAGCCGCAAAGCGTCCAACATTGCGAATCAAGCTCTATTGATGCAGCGGCGCCAGACTGACGAGGCTCAGAAGAAGGTGATGGACGTGGCTCAGCAGTACGACACGGATACCACTAACAAACAGCTGGCGGACACGGCGGAGCAGCTCTCTGACCAGTACGCGGCTCCAGTGTCGGAGGAACAGAAGATCCGGGCATCCCAACAGGGGACAAGCGGCTATCTGTCCAACGACTACAAGAACGCCAAGGCCTCGAGCGATGAGTCTGACCTGAGCTATGTAAAGAACCTGGCCTCCCTCATGGGGAACGTTAACGCATCCGGGCGGCTCCGGATGAATCAGGGTTTTAATCTTGCCCGGGCGGCTCAGGACATTACTCAGTCCAACAAGTTCAACGCCATGGACAACGCTACGAATATAGCGAACATTCAAGCCACGGCTAACGCATCGAACGGCTGGCAGACTGGCGGCGGCATTCTGCAGGGATTGGGCACGGTACTCGCTACCTATGGCGCTGGCTCCGCTCTCATGGCTCCGGCGGCTGCTGGCTCCACGGCGGCGTCCGGGTTCGGGCTCTCGTGCGCGGCTGGGGGTACCGGCGTGGGGAGTCTGGCGGCTAAGGCTGGCTCCACGCTCCCGGCTCTAACCTCTGCCGCTCCCAGTTCCTCGTGGCTCTATGCGCTCGGCTCGGCGGCTCGAACGGGTTACGGCCTGAAGGGCAACAATAAATACATCTGACGGAGAAGAGGATGGAATTCACTCTCACAGATAAAGGCTCCGCGGCTCTGGTCAACGCTTTTAAAAACGTGGCCACTCTCCCGCTCATGGCTCAGGCCCAACAGAGAAAGGCAGACCTAGAGGACTTAAAGCTCGATTTCGCCAATAAGCTCTCTGTGGCTCGGCAGGCTCTGGCCCAGAACCGGGCTAATGAAATTAGCCAGCGTACGGGTTTCCTCCAGAAGGCTGTCGACAATTACCTCGACCCGCATTATAGGAACGTCCTGCTAAGTGCCGCCGGTAAAACTCCTATTTTCGGAATGCAACAGGCCAAGAACCTCCCGGGCTACTCGTTCGACACGGCTACGGGAAACTATTCGAGCGGGAATGAGATCCTCTCTGGCTACACGGATAACGGTCTAAAAAAGGTGTTCGATGGCGTAGGCGCTGACGGTAAGGCTGTCCCCTATTCGGAGAGAGCTATCGCTCAGGCCGGGCTCACTGGTGCCAAACTCCCGGAAATCTTTAAGGCTACGGCTGACGGCGGAGTCCTGACTAATGTCTTTGACGGCGTGGCGAAGATCGGAGAGAAGGGAGTCTATAACGATAATCATAGGGTTAAGTCCGCCACTGCCGCGGAAAAGAACGCCAGCGCGGCGCAGCACTACGCAACAGCCGGAAAGGAGAAGGCCCTAGCGGAGAAGGCCCGGCAGGAAACGGCTGGCCTGATCGCAACCGGCGGCGGCAAGGGTACCCCTGTCAGCACTCAGGAGGTTATAAAGGCCCTGAGCGATAAGGTAGAGGAGGAGGACGCCTTTGGAGTAAAGCACATCAAATACGTACGCAACCCGGCCCGGGAGATGGCCTTTTTCTCGGCCTTCAACGGCAGGGAAAAAAGCAGGCTCGATCTTCAGGTCTTTATTGGTAACGGCTTTAAGTTCCCCGAATCCGGAGCGAGTACGCCAGCGGCTCAGGTGCCAGAAGTTCCCGCGGCTCCGTCGGCTCCGGCTCCCTCAATCGCTCAGCTGTCGGACACTCAGAGAGCTCAGCTGGCTGATATTCAATCCCGGCTCCGCTCCGGCTCCATTAATAAGAGTGACGCTCTCCGGATGGCTAACCAGATAGCGCCGGGAATGTTCCAATAAGGTATCTATTACGGTACCCTAATCGGTACCCTTAAGATGCTAATCTAATAAAGAACGCCTATTTACAGGCATGTACTGAGTTCGCCCCTTCCGCCAGACGCGCAGCCCTGCTTCTTCAATAGGAGGCAGGGTTTGTTTTTGCCTGAATAGGTTATTAAATAAATATCCACCATGGAAAATACCCCTGTATTCCTGCGAGAGACTTAATGCTGCATCCCCGCCCGGAAGGGGCTGGCCGGGCAAAACGCCGGAAAGAAGCGGAGAATGGTTTCAATGACAGCGGAAAAAGCCCTGGGTTTTAAATGAGGAGTCTTTTTCGCGGCGGATCTTTACAAACGTAAATAAGAATCGTTAACATAAAGGCTTTTGTATTCCGGGCATTTCCCGGTTCCCCTAACCGCGCGTATTCAGACCATGTGGCCGTATTTCAGAAAGTATCGGGTTTTTGCCTTCTTAGCCGTGCTCTTTATGGCGGCTGAAGTAGCGGCGGACCTCCTGCTGCCCTCTCTTATGCAGACCCTCGTCGATAAGGGGGTTCTCGGACTGACGGACGGAGGCCGGGGGAGCGCCCGGGATATTCTGCTTCTCGGGTTCACCATGATCGCCATTGTGGCGGGAGGCGCTGTCTGCGGGTCGCTGAACAGCGTATTCGTGAACCTCACGTCACAGAACATCGGGAACGATGTGAGAAAGAAGGTGTTCCGGCGGATTATGCGGTTTTCCTTTCCTCAGCTTGATTCCTTCGGGAGCGGCACCCTGATTACCCGCATGACAAACGATGTCTCTCAGGTGCAATCGCTCGTTTCCCAGCTGATCCGGGGCGGCGTCCGCACCACGCTGATGATTGCGGGAAGCATCTACTTCATGCATCGGCTGAACCCGGAATTCGGGCTGATAGTTCTCGCGGCGGTCCCCGTGATGGCGTTCTGCGCCGCAGGGTGTGTCGCCTGGGTAAAACCGCTTTTTCCGAAGCTTCAGTCGAGGCTTGATCAGCTGAATGAAATCCTGCAGGAAGATATTTCCGGAATTCGCGTGATCAAGGCTTTTGGCCGCGAGCTTTATGAGCGGATCCGCTTCGGCAGAGCCAATAACCGCCTGATCCGGATGCAGCTGAAGATTCTGCTCGCCTTTTCGTTCCTGAGCCCAGCGATGAATCTCCTGATGAGTCTCGTGGTGGTGGCGCTGCTCTACCGGGGCTCTGTTCTGACGGGGTCGGGCGCGGCGACACCGGGTGAAATCATGGCGGGTATCACGTACACCGGGCGGCTTCTCGTTCCCATTCTGATTCTCGTGATGCTTTCTCAGATGATCGCTCGGGGATTTGCTTCCTGGCGGCGTCTGAAGGAAGTACTGACCGTAACGCCGGGTTTCCGCTACGGTGACGCGGAGACAGGCCCCGGTCCTCAGGGTGAAGTGGAATTCCGGGGTGTCACTTTCGGGTACCCGAGACTCGCGTCTCCCATTTTTTCTGATGTCTCGCTGCGGATCCGGAGCGGGGAAACTGTTGCTGTCATGGGGGCGACGGGGTGCGGAAAAACCGCGCTGGTGGGGCTGATTCCCCGTTTTTATGACCCGGACGCCGGAACCGTCCTGATTGACGGGCTGGATGTCAGATCTTATAGCCGTGAGGCGCTTCTCAGGAAAGTCTCCTTCGCGCTTCAGAAGAGTGAGCTTTTCAGCGCCACGGTGAGAGAAAACATTGCCTGGGGGAAGCCTGACGCGACGGATGAGGAAATCCGCGCGGCAGCCGTGGCCGCGCAGGCGGATGAATTTATTGCGAAGCTGCCGGAAGGTTACGATACGCTGCTTACTGAGGGCGGTACCAGCCTCTCAGGAGGCCAGAGGCAGAGGATCGCGCTGGCCCGGGCGATTCTTAAGCCAGCGGAAATCCTCATTCTGGATGACGCAACAAGCGCTCTCGACACCAAAACCGAGGCCGCGTTTTTCAGCGCCCTGTCTAGGTTTGCCCCGGGTGTTACGAAGATCGTTGTCGCGCAGCGGATTTCCTCCGCTCGCCGGGCCGACCGGATCATCGTGCTTGAGAAGGGACGGATAGCCGGAGTCGGAACTCACGATGAGCTTCTTCAGAACTGCGCCGCGTATCAGGAAATCGCGGCCTCTCAGTCGGGGAGGGCGTGAGATGGAAAAGAAGAATTCGGGCGGCTCGCGCCGGGGTTCCTGGTTCGCTGAGCATGAGAAAGCGGAGCACGGCCGTGAATCCCTGATCCGGCTTCTGAAGTTCTTTGGCCACGAGAAGATGCTGCTCACCGTGATTCTCGCGGTGGTGCTGATGGGAACCGCCTGCGCGCTGATCATCCCGGCGCTTCAGAGTCATGCGGTCGATATCATCGCGGGGGAGGGAGAGGGGAGTCTCCTCAGGATTCTCGCGCTCTTTGCCGGACTCTCTGTCTTCTACAGCATTCTGCAGACCATGCAGGGGTGGTTCTGCGCGAAGCTGGGGCAGCGTCTCATCAAGCGTCTGAGGCGGGATCTCTTCAGTCAGACGATCACGCTGCTGATCGCCTTTATTGACCGTCATTCCCACGGCGACCTGATGAGCCGGATGACAAATGACATCGATAATATTTCGTCCACCGTCTCGATGTCGCTTCCGACCTTTATTTCCGGGATCCTCATGATTACCGGAACGGCGGCCGTGATGCTCTGGTTCTGCTGGCAGCTCGCGCTTCTCAGCATCGTAAGCGTACTGCTGACGGTGCTCTCAACCAGCCTTCTCTCCAAACCGGTCCGCCGGAACTCGAGAAGCCGGCAGAAGGAGCTCGGAACCCTGAATGGCACCGTGGAAGAAACGGTCGCGGGATTCCGTACGGTCTCGGCCTACGGGCGGGAGGCTTCCGTTGTCCGGTCGTTTGAAGAGACGTCTGAACGTCTGACAAAGGCCGGGGTCCGGACTGAAACCCTGAGCGGAATCTTCGGCCCGGTGATGAACGCGATCGGGAATATCAGCTTTGTCATCGTGGCGGCTTTCGGCGGATGGCTCGCGTTCAAGGGCATCATCACCGTGGGCGTGATTGCCGCGTTTCTTATGTACGTGAGGCAGTTCAGCCGCCCGGTGAATGAGCTCTCCATGGTGTATGGACAGCTTCAGACCGCGGTGGCCGGCGCGGAGCGCGTTTTCTATATTCTTGATCAGAAGCCCGAGCCGAAGGACGGCGCGGAAGCGCCCGTCATCTCAGGCTCAGAAGTTGAGTTCCGGCATGTGAACTTCTCCTACGAACCCGGGCACCCCGTGATTCATGATCTCAGCCTCACCGTGCCGGCCGGAAAGAAGGTCGCTCTTGTCGGCGCGACGGGAAGCGGAAAGACGACGCTCTCTAACCTTCTTCTCCGGTTCTATGAGCCGGACAGCGGTTCAATCCTGGTCGGAGGTCACGATATCCGCGGGTATTCGCATCAGAGCCTGAGGCAGCGGATTGCCGTTGTGCTGCAGGATACCGTGCTTTTTTCGGATACGGTCCGCAATAACCTTTCCTACGGGAAACGTGACGCGACGGATGAGGAGCTGATGCGGGCATCCGAGATGAGTCACTGCGATGATCTGATCCGGGCGCTTCCCGGCGGGCTCGATGCCAGAATCGGCCGCGGCGGCGTGACACTCAGCGCGGGTGAGCGGCAGCTGCTTGCTATCGCCCGGGCGTTTGTCGCGAATCCGGATATCCTGATTCTGGATGAGGCTACATCGAGCGTGGATACCCGGACTGAAAAATCGATTCAGCGCGCGATGCAGCGCGTGATGGAGCGCCGCACGAGTATTGTGATCGCGCATCGCCTTTCAACGATTGAGGACGCGGATCTTGTGGTCGTCATGGATTCAGGGCGAATCGCCGAGTCCGGGACGCATGAGGAGCTGCTCACGCGGCGGGGCCGCTACGCGGAGCTCTATGAGGCGCAGTTCGCCGGAAAGGAAATCTAGGCCCCTGCTTCAGGCGAGGCGGTGCTTTCCGCCGTGACGCCCCTGGGCAAAAGCCGCCCGGTGTCCCGCGCGGGCAGCCCGGAGCCGTCGGGCGTCATTCGGGTCAATGGTGAGAGGGAGCGTGATTTCAACGCGGTCACCGTCTGAAAGACGGGCTGAAGGATCCGCGCGGCGTCCCCAGAGCGACAGCGCGGCCTCTTCCGGCATCTGAAGCCCAAACTTCCTGGCTCCTTCCTGGGCAGCCTCCATCGCGGTTGATCCGGATGGAACCGCGATGCTGTACTCGCGTCCCGCACCATCCTTATCAATCCCGCAGACGCGGATCTGAATCAGCTCTTCCGTCATCCCTTCACCTCCGGACGTATCACGCCATACATTGCTAAAATGATCCGTCATTCTACGTGTTTTTTTACATAATCCTTCGGGTAAAAGCTGTGCCATCTGACAATCCACATATCGTCAACCGAAAAGCGCATTTCAACTATGCGATTGAAGAAAAGTTTGAATGCGGTCTGGTTCTGAAAGGCTGGGAAGTGAAGAGCGTCCGCGCGGGCCGCGTGCAGATCGGCGACAGCCACGTCTATGAGTATGGCGGCGAGCTGTGGCTGAGCAACGCCCATATGAACCCGACGGATGAAATCTCAACGCATGAGCGCGCGAATCCCACCCGTACGCGCAAAGTGCTGATGCATCGCCGCGAAATCATGCGCCTGATCGGCCGCGTGGAGCGGCAGGGCTATTCGCTGATTCCGCTTGATCTTCATTTCAGCCGGGGCCGCGTGAAGATGACCCTCGCGCTCGCGAAGGGTAAGCGGGAATTCGAGAAGCGCGCTGATGAGTCGAAGAAGCAGTGGGAACGCGATCGTCAGCGTCTCATGAAGACCCGGACGAGAGGCTGAGCCTGAATCAGGATAAAAAACGGGAGGCCGACATCAAGTCGCCTCCCGAAATTTTTGCCTGAAAATCGTTTTTCCGGACTCTCAGTTCAGTGTCGGCGGGACACCGGGTTCAGGAGCCACTTCGATCGGACTGTTCTTTTCCCCCTCGACGAATTCGCGGAGGAACACGTTCCGGAGTTTTCCCTTCAGAAGCGCCGGAACCCGATCGTGGCGGAAATGTTCCTCTTCCGGAACCCACTTCCAGTAGTTCACCACGGGGCTGTTCATCCCTTCAGGCTTCATGATGGCGCGTGACGGGCTTCCGCGGCGGCGGACCGAAAGATCCTCCGGGAAATGCGTGAAGAGATGCACGATCACCGGGAAGACCCGCTTCCAGGCGTCTTTCAGATCCTCGTTCACGGAGGCCTTTTCCTTTTCGCTCATCGGGGGTTCAGTGGCCGGATCCTGAGCCATGAATTCCGTGGAACTCTCGATGATGTATTCGAGTGACGCGTGCACGGTGAGCGGGATCGCGTAGTCGTAGTACGAGTTCTTCGTCACAAAGCCGAGGTTAAGCGACATGCCGCCCGCGATGTTCTGTCCCCGGAAGATAAAGCAGCCGAGACACCGCTCTCCATGGAGTTCGAAATCGAGTCCCGAGAATGAAAGCCAGAAAGCAAGCGTGTGGAGGTTATTGAGGAGAGCCTTGGGGATGAAGCCCGTAAGCCCCTCTCCGTCCCGCACGATCTGACGGAAGACTTCAGGAGGATACGCGATCACGTCCTTATAGACTTCCCAGCTGCCGGCCGCGAGCCGCGACTGAATGCTCGACACCACCTGTTCGAAATTTTCGCCGCTCACGGGGTCCTGCCACTCTTCCTCTTCGCCTTCTTCCGAGAAACCGGTTTCCGGATCGAAATCTTCCGCTGCTTCCTCTTCCTGTCCCTCAAGGCCGCTATCTTCCTGCACCTCCACGGTGCCGGTTTCGGGATGATCCTCAGGGTCTGATGAGAGCGGGGGAAGCAGTCCGCGCAGCTGCGGAATCACGATTCCCTGCATGTAGAAGTCGCCCGGAATCAGAATGTCTTCAGGCCAGCTCGCTTTCGAGATGTGCTTCAGGCTCCTCTGCGAGCGGTACATCCCGGCAAGCTCATCATCGAACCCAGGGAAACTTCCCTGAAGCTGCCAGAGAAAGTGCTCGGGCGGCAGGATGTCAGCGATCCGTTCGCCATAAAGAGGAAAGTCGGCAGTCCCCTTCATTTCATCATCAATATGAAGTTTGGCCGATGGTTTTTCTGAAGACATGCGAGAATTATCCGGACTCCTGCCGGGAGACAGCTAGTGTGTGATGCGGCGAGCCCCTTGAAAAGGGCTGAAAAGACACCGCGTTGCAGCCCGGGGCAAGGTCACTCATGATACCTTAAAGGAGTCTGCTGAGCAGGACGGCAGTTGTATTCTTTTTCCATATGGCTTACAGAAGAATTCTCCACGTCGACATGGACGCGTTCTATGCGTCTGTCGAGCAGCGCGACCACCCGGAGCTCCGGGGCCGTCCGATAGCGGTCGGCAGAGGAGAAGGGCGGGGCGTGGTTGCGACCGCGAGTTATGAAGCCAGGCGTTACGGCGTTCACTCCGCTATGCCGTCCTACCGCGCGAAGGCGCTGTGCCCGAATCTCATCTTCATCCACCCGAATATGCAGCGCTATAAGGAAGTGTCGGGCGCAATCCAGGCTATTTTCCGCCGCTACACGCCTCTGGTGCAGCCTATTTCGATCGATGAAGCGTTTCTGGATATCACGGAGAGCCCGATTCCGTTTGCGAGCGGCACGGAAGCGGCGCTCAGAATCAAGCGTGAAATCCGAGAGGAACTCTCGCTTGTCGCGTCGATCGGCGTTTCCTTTAATAAATTTCTCGCGAAAATCGCGAGTGACTGGAAGAAGCCTGACGGACTCTTTGAGGTGAAGCCGGAAGACGCTCTGCGCTTTATTGATCAGCTTCCGATTGAGTCCTTCTGGGGAATCGGGCCTGCTACTGCAAAGAAAATGCATGGCCTTGGGATTTCAACCGGAGAGGAGCTGCGGCGGCAGCCGCTTTCGGAACTGGTGCGGCTTTTCGGCTCTGCCGGGGAAATCTATTACAGCTTTGCGCGCGGAATTGATCCCCGGCCGGTGAACCCGAACCGTGACCGGAAGTCAGTCGGCGCTGAAACAACGCTTGAATGGAACGCAGGTAGCGCGGAAGACGTGCTTCGGGAGCTGCTGCCCGTGGAGATGAGCCTCATGAAGCGGCTCGCCCGCAACCGGTTCCTCGGTGACACGCTGACACTGAAACTGAAGTTCGCGGATTTCCGTCAGATTACCCGATCGAAAATGGCGGGGCACCCGATACAGGATCCCCGTGAGGTGAGGCGGCTTTCTGAGGAGCTGCTTTCGGATGTCCCGATTCCCGCGTCGGGGGTCAGACTCGTTGGGTTATCGGTGTCTCGGAGCGAAGGCGTACGTGACACGCCTTCGCAGCCGGAGCTTTTTTCAGAGTAGGTCTTAGGGAGTCAGGAGTCGCTGCCGCAGAAAGAACGCGGCGTCCTGAAGCGCCTCTTTCGCGGCGTGGCTCCCGATCTTTTCAAGGAATCCGTGCGCGGCGTCCTGGATACTGCACCAGATGACAGGAACGCGAGCGGCGTCGAGCCTCTGCGCGAAAAGCCTTCCTTCGTCGTGACGGATATCGTGCTCCGCGGTGATGATCATCGTGGGAGGCAGTCCCGCGAGTGACCGGGCAGCCATTGGGGACACCCGGGGATCGTCACGTCTCACGCCTTTCAGCGCGTACGAGGCAAACCAGTCAGAAAGCGATTTCGTTACCGGTCCGCCCTCGGAAAAAAACCGGCGGGATGCGAGAGACTCCGCTTCCGGCCGCTGATCAAGCGACGGATAGAAGAGAAGGAGAGCCGCCGGGCGCTGGGGAGTGTTAGCGACGGCAACCGCGGTCGACGCGGCAAGAGACGCTCCGGCGCTGTCACCCGAAAGAGCCAGTTTTCCGGGGTCAATGCCGTAGTCAGATGCGTGAGACTCAACAAAACGGAAAATCGCGAGCGCATCATCCGCCGCAGCTGGCATCGGGAACTCAGGTCCCAGCCGGTAGTCCGCGGAAATCACGGTGAGCCCTGAGGCAGCCGCGAGACTCCGGACCGCGGCGTCATGCGTGTCAACAGAACCGATCACCCAGCCGCCGCCATGAAAGAAAAGCACCGCGCCTCCCGGAACCGGGGCTCCCATCGGGCGGTAAAGCCGTCCCCGGAAGGTGCCGGTTTCGGTTGGGATCTCGATATCGCGGACCGTTTCCACTTCTGCCCGTCTGAGTGTCGCGGCGGCCAGCTTCTCGTATGCCGCCCGGGCTTCAGGCGGCGTCATGGATGTAAAGGACGCGGGGGAGGATTTCCTCCCCGTACCCTGGTTGACAGACGCCATGGATGATCTCCAGAAGATTGCCGGAATCAGACCCGCGTGGGCATCTCATAGTCAGGCGCGGTGTCGCTGTGAGACACCTCACTGAAGACAGAGCGCCACATCGGGTAGTAGGTACCGTAAAAAATTGCCGTTCCGAGGAGTGTGACCGGGAGGAGAACAAAGATCGCGATGGATCCGGCTCCCATGACACCGAGCAGCACCGAGGCGCAGCCGATCATCACGGAGAAAGTGAAGAAGGCAAGGAAGAGCGCTGTGATCACGGCCGCGAGATTGGTGAGGCAGCCGGTGAACGAATAAAAAAGCGCCTTTCCGATCGTCATATTCTTCAGATAGATGAGGAGCGGCGTGAACCACATTGCCATCATGCACGGAATGTAGAAAGCCGTGGAGGCGATGATGGCCCCGTACGGAATATGCTGAAGCGCGGAGCTCCAGACCACGCGGTCATCTTTCGTGATCTGCCACTGCGCGATTTCATCCGCGCCGAGGAACTGCCAGATCGCGGCTGCCGTGACAAGAACGATCGAGTAAAGAATGCCGGCCCGGACGAGACGCAGGCGCGTATCCGGTTTGGCGAAGGATTCGGCGAGCGGCCGCGTGCTCGGAATTTTCCCCGAGAGCGTGTCGCGGCCCGCCCCGGCAATCATGATGGTGCCGAACGGCCAGAAGAACCCCGCGAACACAATGCCTACGATTGGGATCAGGCCGAGGAGCCCCATGATGCCAGCGTAGGCGATGACAACAGCAGTGAAGGACAGGGGCTGCAGCCTGACAGTTTTCAGACTGTCGCGGAACCAGCCCGTGCCGAGTCGGATTTGTTCAAATAGTCTCATGGGCTCAGTCGGTCGAGGCTTCAGGCCAGTACAGATCACAGACCTGGCGGTTCACGAGAATACGGCGGAACTCTTCCGGGTCGTGAGGCTTCAGAAGCGCGGCGTCCCGCGGTTCATAGAAGTCAGAAAGACGGCTCACCCAGAAGCGGAATGCCGCGGCGCAGAGCACCCCGCGCCACATCTGCTTTTCGAGTCCCGAGAGGGGACGCACGAAAGCGTATGCGTCGAGAAACGCCTTTTCGCGTTCCGGAATGAATTCCCCGGTCTTCATATCGGTGCACCAGTCGTTCATCGTGACCGCGAGGTCATAAATGAAGGGGACACAGCCCGCGAAGAAGAAATCGAAAACCCCGGTTACCCGTTCGTGCCCGGTACCGATATCGGAGACTTTCGCGTTATTGCGGAAGAGATCTGAGTGGCAGGCTCCGGCGGGAAGCGCTTTCCAGGCCTCTCCTCCCTGAAGGGCGATCTGGGCCTGAAGCTCGTGGGCGAGACCGCTTCGGATGTCGGCCGGCACAATGGGAAGAATTCTCGGAATGGTTTCTATCCACCAGGCGAGACCCCGGGGGTTCTCCTGCCAGAGCTTGAAGTCCTGAACCGCGAGATGCATGCGGGCAAGCGTTTCGCCCATTGAGGCACAGGTCGGAGCCGTGACTTCCCGGCCGTCTTCTCCCGGCAGGCGGTTCGTGAGAATAGCGGGCTTTCCGTCATAGTGATCGAAAAGGTCGCCGTTCTTCGTCCGGAGAGGGCGCGCGACCGCGCAGCCTTTTTCTCCAAGGTGCTCCATCAGCGAGAGATAAAAGGGGAGCGTCTTATCCGTGAGCTTCTCGAAGATCGTCAGCACCCAGCGGCCGGTGTCCGTATCGACGAAGTAATTCGTGTTTTCGATACCGGAGGCGATCGGCGTGATCGAGCGGAAAGCGCCGGCCGGCCAGCGCGAAATAAAGTCTTTCGCGGAGATTTCAGGAACGGTAGTAAATACAGCCATGATGTCTGTCCGTGAAAGAGGCGGCTACCAGCCGAAATGAATCTGACGGGTCGTACCGGTGGTGCTCTTCGGATTGCCGCCCGGCGTGTCCTCAGCGGGACGTTCCGAACGGTTCTCAATCGTATACGGGATATGAGTGGAACCCGGCGTCACGATGTACTCGACCACGCGGTTATTCTGATCACGTACCTGCTGAATGGTAGTGTTTTTGGCAGGGGGCTCAGGAGCCTTGCCAGCCTCGCGCTCAGCGCGGGCCTTTTCCATATCGGCTTTCGTCGGAAGCAGAGGGTTAGCGTCCTCGGGATTCGCGGCTTTGGCCGCGGCATCCGCGGAGGGGGCGGGAGTGGCCGGAGCCGCGATCGCCGGAAGAGCGATAGCGGCGGATGCGATAACCGCAAGGGCAAATTGTTTAAGCATGAAATCCCTCCTTGGGGTTTGAAATGCACCGGGGGCCCAATGGGGAACTCGGCTGTTCGTGCGCCGCATAGTGCGCGGCTTTTAGGATTATTGTGCCATGCTCCACGGGGTATGACAGAGCCGGATGACCTTTTTCGTGGCGAGGCAATGCAGAAAACGGGAAACCCGTTTAGAGTTGTTCCCGGACGCCATCTTCAGGGAGTCCCGTTTCACAGGAACAGACCATGTCACAGACGCTGCTATTAATAGACGGATCGAATTACCTTTTCCGGGCGTTTCACGCGCTGCCCGATCTCAGAACCAGTGCCGGAGAGCCGACAGGGGCTATCAAGGGTTTCGTCTCAATGCTGGGAGCCGTGCGGGCGATCGTGAAACCGGATTTCGGCGTCTGTGTTTTTGACGCGAAGGGGAAGACGTTCCGATCCGATATCTTTCCGGAATACAAAGCCAACCGCCCGCCGATGCCGGATGATCTCGCGAGCCAGATCCGCCCGATTCAGGAGTTTGTCGTGGCGATGGGCTGGAAGCTCATCGTTCAGGAGGGCGTTGAGGCGGATGACGTGATCGGAACTCTCGCCACCCGGGCGAAGGCCCGCGGCATCAAGAGCTTTATCGCGACCGGCGACAAGGATCTCAATCAGCTCGTTGAGGATGGCGAAATCGTGACGATCAATACGATGAGCCACGAGGTGCTCGATGAAGCGGGTGTCACCGCGAAATTCGGCGTTCCTCCCTCCCGGATCATTGATTACCTCGCGCTCATGGGAGACAAGGTCGATAACGTTCCCGGAATCAATAAGTGCGGCCCGAAGACCGCGGCGAAGTGGATCTCTGAGTACGGGAGTCTTGACGGTGTCCGCGAGCACGCCTCTGAAGTGAAGGGGAAGATCGGCGAATACCTGCGGGAGGGGCTCCCGTTCCTCGAGAAGGCTCGGGATCTCGTCACCATCCGGACCGCGGTCGAAATTCCGGAAGTGAAGACAGAGGCGGATCTCGTGATCCGGGATCCGGATGAGGAGACGCTTGAGGCGCTCTACCGCCGCTGGGAAATGAAGACAGGCGGAAGCCGAGCGAAGAAGCAGCTCGCGCGGGCAGTGAAGAAGCCGGGCGAAGAGGGACCGCAGCCTGGCGCTCAGATGGATCTCTTCGCGGCGCTTCCCCCGAAGGTGGATTCGGATCTGATGCCGCTCACACCGACGTCCGCAGAGGATCCGGTCGCCTATAAGCTGATCGTGGATCAGCCGACACTCGGCGAAGCGCTTGAAGCGCTCTCTGCCGCGGAGAATTCGGTGATTCCTGCGGGGCTGCAGATTTTTACGGACAGCACGGAGCCGCTCCGAGCCCGTCTGACGGGTCTCGCGATCAGCGCGGGCCCCGCGGGGAGCTGGTACGTGCCGCTGACAGGCGAGTCCGGAATTCGGACTCCTGAGCAGCAGGCGGTGATTGAGGGGCTGAAGCCCTGGCTTGAGGGAAAGGCGAGGAAAGTCGCGCACAGCGCCAAATTTATGCTTCACGTGATGGCGAATGAAGGGATCCGTCTTCTCGCCCCCGGAGCCGGCCGGCTCGATGACACGAGGCTTGAGGATTATGTGCTTGAATCGCATAACCGCCATGAGCTTGAGCGTCTGAGCCTTCGCTGGCTGCACCGCGATATTCCGGGAACCGAAGAGGTGTTTGGAAAAGGCGCGTCGAAAAAGGCGACTCACGAAGTGGAACCCGAAAAGGCAGCCCGGTGCGGCGTCGAGCAGGCGGCCGCGATCCGTGGGCTTCACGCCCGCTTCACAATGAAGCTTGCGGAAGACCCGGGGCAGAAGCTTACGAGTATTTATGAAGAGATCGAGCTTCCGACCGAGCGTGTACTCTTCCGTATGGAGCGGACCGGAACGCTGATCGACACAGAGCTGCTCCACCGTCAGAGCGAGGCGCTGGGTGAAGAGATCGAGAAGCTTGAAGAGAAAGCCTGGAGCGAGGCGGGAGAAAAATTTAATCTCGGGTCGCCTAAGCAGCTCTCTCACATCCTTTTCGAGAAGCTTGCGATTCCGGCTGGTAAGAAAACCGCCTCCGGCGGATATTCAACGGGAGAGGATGTTCTTTCCGAACTTGCGCTCACTTATCCGCTTCCGAAGACGATTCTTGAGTACCGAGCTCTCAGCAAACTGAAGAGCACCTATACCGATAAGCTCCCGAAGATGGTGTTCGAGGGAGACGGCCGGGTGCACACCACGTTCGGACAGGCTACGGCGGTAACCGGACGGCTGGCGTCTTCGGACCCGAATCTGCAGAACATTCCGGTCCGGACTGAGGAAGGGCGCAAGGTGCGTGAGGCTTTCATCGCTCCGAAGGGCTGCAAAATCATTTCTGCCGACTATTCCCAGATCGAGCTTCGGATCATGGCGCATATTTCCGAAGATCCGGGACTGATTTCGGCTTTCCGGCACGGGATGGATGTGCACCGCGCCACAGCTTCAGAAGTTTTCGGTGTCGCGCCGGACGCTGTTACGCCGGATCAGCGCCGGATGGCGAAAGTCATCAACTTCGGCCTGATCTATGGGATGAGCGCGTTTGGTCTTGCGCAGAATCTCGGTGTCAGCCGGGGCGAGGCCGCGGGCTATATCGATCAGTACTTCACGCGTTACCCGAAAGTTCGTGAGTATATGGAAAAAACCCGGAAGCTCGCCCATGAACGCGGATACGTGGAAACGGCTTTCGGGCGTCGCCTCTGGCTTCCGGATATCACGAGCTCACGCGCCGCGGTCCGGGCCGGCGCGGAACGTCAGGCCATTAACGCTCCGATGCAGGGGACGGCCGCTGATCTCATCAAGATGGCTATGGTGGCGGTTGAGAAGTGGCTCGAAACCTCCGGTCTTAAGAGCCGCATGGTGCTGCAGGTGCATGATGAACTCGTCCTCGAAGTGCCGGAGGATGAGGTGGAGACCGTGAAAGAGAAACTTCCCGAAATTATGGACGGAGTTGCAACACTTCGTGTCCCTCTCATTGCGTCGGTCGGCGTAGGTGAGAATTGGGAGGCGGCTCATTAGACCGGATAGATCCGGAGAAAGGAGTCCTTCGGGGCTCCTTTTTTATTAACGCTATGAATAAATTGAATAAAGGGATATATAAGACTTTAATCCCAAAACCTAACTGTGATAGCTATATAGGGTAGAAAGTATAAATTTCGATACGATTCAGTGAAATCCCTGAGAGACTACTCAGGGAGTATTCCTGTCTTTAAAATACAGTTTTCATAAACCTACCGTAGGGAGTCTGTTTAGGACTGCCGGCTTAAGTCCGCAGCGCTAAGGAAGCTCCTCACTACGGGGTAGAGCCCGGGCAAGGGCTCTGTCAGGAGAGTTTCCCTGCGGCAGCACCTCGGTTTCACTCGGGGAAAACAGGCTGCCGGATGTGTTCATCTCACACGAAGGAAACAAAAGAAAGATGTTTTATTCAGGCGTACTCGTCACGGCAAATCCGGGAGAACTGGAGAAGGCCGTGCAAAGCGTGGAAGGCAAGGGACTCGAGATTTATCACCGTGATCCTGACGCCGAACGCTTTATTGCCGTGATTGAAGGTGAAACGATTCAGAGCGAGGCGGATCTCTTCAAGGACCTGATCACGCTTCCCGGCATCCAGAATGTCTCTCTGGTCGCGAACCTGGAAGATACGGAAGAAGAACAGCAGTAATTTACAAAGCAGTATTTAAAGCAGTTTTATCAACGGCTGAAACCCGGGGAAATAGGAGTTCGGGAGACTCCTGCAGCATTCGCCGGCGGACGCCACCCGACAGAAAGCGGCACACACTTAATAAGCCGCTCTGCGGGGTATAAAGAGGAGAAGCAAATGGAGAACCAGAACCCGGTTTCTGCGGTCCGCGTGAGCCGTCGCGGCCTGATGAAGGCTGGCGTCGCAGCTTCCGCTGCCAAGATCGCAGGTATCCCGATCACTGTTGTTGCCGCGAATGAAGCCGCTGCCGCTGAGCAGGGCATCAAGTGGACGAAGGGCGTGTGCCGTTTCTGCGGCACGGGCTGCGGCCTCCTGGTCGGCACGAAGAACGGCAAGATTGTTGCCACGAAGGGTGATCCGGACTGCGAAGTGAATCGCGGTCTCACCTGCATGAAGGGCTACTACAACTCCGAGATCATCTATGGCAAGGACCGTCTCACGCAGCCCCTGATGCGCCGTACGAACGGCAAGTTCGATAAGAACGGCAAGTTTGAGCCTGTGTCCTGGAAGGAAGCGTTTGACGAGCTCGAGAAGCACTGGCGCAAGGCTTATCAGGAACTCGGCCCGACCGGCGTCGGCATTTTCGGTTCCGGTCAGTACACGATTCCGGAAGGCGTCGCCGTTGTGAAACTTCTGAAGGCTGGCTTCCGTTCGAATAATATCGACCCGAACGCCCGTCTGTGCATGGCCTCCGCCGTGGTCGGTATGTATCAGACCTTCGGTGTTGACGAGCCGTCCGCCTGCTATCACGATCTGGAAATCACGCAGAACCTGGTGCTTTGGGGCAACAACCCCGCGGAAGCCCATCCGGTGCTCTGGAACCGTATCGTTGCCGCGAAGCGCGCGAACCCGGATTACAAGATCTTCAATATCCAGACCCACCCGACGCTCTCCTCCCGTTTTGCTGACGTCGATATCATCTTCAAGCCGAACACGGACCTCGCGATCGCGAACTACATTCTTCGCGAAATCATGCACCGCGGCTGCTACGACAAGGACTTCATCGAGAAGCACTGCATCTTCGCGACCGGTCCGTACGACATCGGTTACGGCATGCGTCCGACCGAGAAGTTTGCCTATCCGGCTGAGCGTGATACCCAGGCGAAGCAGGTGAAGAAGGTCCTCTCTGAGGACGAAGCTATCGCCCAGCGCAAGGCTCCGGGCGAAGCTGTTGAGCAGAAGAATGCGGGCGGCCCCGCCGGCAATCACTGGCAGATCACGATCGAAGACTTCAAGAAGGGTGTTGAACCCTATACGCTCGAATTCGTTTCCCGCGTCGCGAAGGGCAATCCTGACGAGTCCACCTCTGACTTCGCTAAGAAGCTGAAGATGCTCGCGGACGTCTACTGCGACAAGGCGAACCGTGTGCTGTCGACTGGCTGCATGGGCACGAACCAGCACCAGCGCGGCTCGTGGATCAATGAGCAGCTCTACGCCATCCACCTTCTGATGGGCAAGCAGGCGAAGCCGGGCAGCAGCATGTTCTCGCTCACCGGTCAGCCCTCTGCCTGCGGCACCTGCCGTGAAGTCGGCACGTTCTCTCACCGTCTGCCGTCTGACATGCTGGTTGCGAATCCCGCGCACCGCGCCAAGGCTGAAAAGGTCTGGGGTCTGCCTGAAGGCACGCTGAACGGCCAGGTGGGCTTTGACGCGATGAAGATGGTCCGCGGTCTTGAAGACGGCTCGATGCGCGTTCTCTGGACGCAGGTTGTGAACATCTTCCAGTCCCTCCCGAACGCCACGCACTGGTTGAAGGCTGCCCGTAAGCCCGAGAACTTCATTGTGGTGGCGGATGCCTACCCGACGTTCTCCGCTAAGAACGCGGCTGACCTTATCCTGCCGGCCGCGATGATCTTCGAAAAGTGGGGCGCTTACGGCAACGGCGAACGCCGTACAAATGGCTGGTCTCAGATGGTGCAGGCTCCGGGCGAAGCCAAGTCTGACGTCTGGATGATGCTGGAATTCGCGAAGCGCTTCAAGGTGAAGGAATGCTGGTGCGAGCAGAAGCTGCCGGGCGGCAAGACCCTCCCGAATGTGCTCGACAAGGCAAAGGCGATGGGTATTGACCCCGAGGCCTCGCTCTACGATGTGGTCTTCCACAATGCCTTCGCGAAGAAGGTTGCCTGGCCGGATCCGCTCTATAAGGGTGTTCACTGCGGCACGGCTGAGGATCTTGGTGACGGCTGGTTCCCGGAAAAGGCTCTGTACGAAGAGTACTGGCAGTTCACGCAGGGCGCTCACCAGATCGCTCACTTCGATGAAGTGGTGAAGGGACACGGCATTGTCTGGCCCTACATCAACGGCAAGAGCATTTCTTACCGCTTCAACGGCATGTATGACCTGTTCTGCAACGGCGCTGACTTCCTCTTCTACGGTCCGCTGATGAAGGCGATTCCGTCCGGCAACCTCGATGCTGTGACGGATAAGACCCCGAAGCCGCTGCCTGGCAAGGCGAAGATCTTCTTCCGTCCGTACGCTGAAGCGGTTGAAGTGCCGGATTCGCACTACGACCTCTGGTTTGATACGGGCCGCTTCATGGAGCATTGGCACACCGGTTCGATGACCGGCCGTGTCGCGGCGCTCCATAAGGCCCTGCCGGAAGGCATGCTCTACATGAACGCGGCTGACGCCAAGGCCCGCGGCATTGCGGACGGCGATCGCATCAAGATCACGAGCCGCCGCGCCACGGTGTTCGCGAAGGCCTGCATCGGCGGCCGTATGCCGGTTACCCGCGGCATCACGTTCGCTGCGTTCTTTGACGAGAACGTTCAGATGAACCAGCTCTGCCTCGACGCGACCTGCCCGCTCTCTCTTGAACCGGATTACAAGAAGTGCGCAATCCGTGTTGAGAAGGCCTGATATCTAACCGTAACCAGCTTCCGGTTCTCCGCCGCCAGTCGGCGGGATCCGGAGGCGGAAAAGAGGAATTAATCATGATGAAAAAAGCTCTTAAGGCTGCGGTTCTGAGCGGTATTGCAGCTATGTTCAGTGTGGCGCTCGCCGGCAACGCGGCTGCGGCCCAGACTCAGACGGCGGCCTCCGCCGGTCCCGTGAATGTCCTGATCAAGCATGACACGAAGGGCATGGAAATCACGAAGGACAAGAACATGTGCGTGATGTGCCACGCCGACGACTACGGCCGTATCGGCAAGGCGAAGAAGGGTGAGGAAGGCACGGAAATGCCGGCCAACCACTGGGTGAAGGGCAAGGACGGCAAGATGACCGTTGCCCCCCAGCGCTGGAACTGCACGATCTGCCACAGCCCGGCGAACAATAACTAATTGCTCGCTCACGGAAAGAGGCGGTTTTCCGCCTCTTCACAGAAAAAAGCTTCCTTAGTCGCAGGCACCGGCGACTGACGGCACAATGCGAAGCAGGGTCTTCCCTTCCGAACTGATGAGAAGAAGCCCCTTGCCATCCTTTTTCACGGTCTTCACGCCCTTCAGAGCCGCGGTGAAGGCGGCCTCAGGCTCGAGGAACGCCTTCGCGCAGCGGCGATCCGTGGTCGGCTGATAGTTCACGGAAAGCGAGTCGCCATCCGCCTTCCAGCTTCCTTTGAAGTCATTGCAGCCAGCGTTTCCGGCAATTGAGCCGTCTTTCCTGAACTGAATCTCAGGCGGTACCTCGCAGCTTGAGCCCTTCGGAAGCTCCATCATCCAGCTCGTGCCGGCAAGAGACGCGGCGGCGCCAGGGGCAGCAAAAGCAGTGGTCGAGATCATGGCGGCAATGGCCGCGGCAAAAATCGAACGGCGGAGAGTCATGGCGTTCCGGGTATCCTTCTGGAAAAAGTTACTGATCGGTAAAGGATAGCGCGGGAAGTTCCCGCGCGAGATCCTTAGCCGTGCTTTGCCTGATTTTTCTTGATAAAAAGTGTTGCTACGATGCCGGCCGCGATAATGATCGCGATCCCGAGGCCTGCGTCAAGCGAAATCGGGTCGCCGAAGAAGAAGTAGCCGAAGATTGTCGCGAAGATAATCGCGGAGTACTGAAGCACAGACGACACGAGAATATTCTTCACGCCGTAGGCCTGCGTCATGCAGAGCTGAGCGATGGTGGCCGAGATGCCCATGCCGGTGAGCGGGAGGAGGCTCTGCATATTGATGGCGGAGAAGCTCCCGTGCGCGATGAGGTGACCGATAAAGCCCCAGAGTGTGCCGAACAACGTGTAGTAGAACACGATTCTCCAGGTCGGCTCGTGCAGTTTCGCGAGCTCCCGGATCTGAAGCCCCACAAAAGCGGCGAGAAATCCCGAGCAGAGACCGATAAGAGCCGGTTTGATCTGTCCGGTTTCAACCGTCGGATGCAGCATCAGCACAACGCCGGCGAAACCGGCAATGGTCGCGATGATCAGTCCCCAGGGAATTTTCGCGTGCCGCCTCAGCACCATCACAAATACGAAGAGCGCCATGAAGATCGGATTCGTATAGTTCAGCGTGAGACCTGTCGCGAGCGGCAGAAACCCCATCGAATAGAACCAGATCGTCATCGAGAAGGTGCCAATGAAGCTTCGCTTGAAGTGCCCGAAAATGTAGGGTGTCCGGATGGTGCGGTGAGTGGCGAAGATCCACCCTCCAATCAGAATCACACCGAAAAGCGACCGGTAACCGACGAGTTCAAAGAATGAAAAGTGGCTTGCCCCCATTTTGACGAAGGCAGCCATAAGGGCGAAGAAGAACGACGCCCCGAGCATCCAGAATGATCGCATGCGAAGCTCCGCGGCAGGCGGGTAATGAAGTTAATCAATGAAGGCGCACATTTTAGCGCCGCGCGTGTATCACCCGCCGCATCCTCTCTACTTGTGATCGATGGCTTTCATGTGGCTCTTCGTGAGAAGTGTCGCCGCGGAGCCAGCGGCAATGATGACCGCGATGCCAAGAATCGCGACTGTCGGAATCGACTCTCCGAAGAACACCGCGCTGATGACGGCAGAGAAAGCAATCGCCGAGAACTGAAGCACAGAGGTCAGGAGAAGATTCCCAGCGCCGAATGCCCGCGTAAGGCAGAGCTGCGCGAATAGCCCGAAGAGCCCGGTACCGGCAAGCGCCGCGATACCGCGGAAAGAGGGCACAACTGAAATGCCGCCCGGCTCAAAGAACGAGCCAAGGAGCCCAAAGAGGGAACCGAAAAACGTGAAGTAGAAAACAATCCTCCAGACCGGTTCATGCAGTTTATTCAGATCCCGGACCTGAAGATACGCCCAGGTTGAAAGGATGCCGCAGGCAAGACCGATCAGAGCGATATGCTCCTGTCCCGCAGAGACAGTGGGCCGAAGCACCATCAGAATGCCGACAAACCCGACAGCAATCGCGGCGATCAGGCTCCAGGCAACCGGGAGTTTTTTCTTATAGGAGACCGCGACGACAAAAAGCGCCATGAAAAGCGGGCTTGTGTAGTTCAGTGTCATGCCGGTTTCAAGCGGCAGCTTGCCTAGCGTCCAGAACCATAAAGCGAGGTTCCCAATGCCGATGAAACAGCGCTTGAAGTGTCCCCAGAGGTAATGCGTCCGGATTTCCCGTCTTGTCGCGATGATCCAGGCGGCAATCGCGATGCAGCCAATCGCGGAACGGTAGAAGACAAGCGTGAAAGTTCCGTAGTCTGCGGCACCCCACTTGGTGCAGGCGGCCATAAGAGCGAAGAAAAGCGACGCGAGAAGCATCCAGAGAGACTGCATGGGGTAAACCTTTGAAAACCGGAAACAGCCGCCGATGGCGGCAAAGATTTTTACATTTTAGCGATGCCCGTCAGGTGAGAATAGCAGCGATCCTTCGGGATACGGACTTCACATAGTGTCCCGCTGTGTATTGGCTCTGGAAAGGGTGTTGCATACCCATCAAGCCCGGTAAAATACCCCCATGGTGAATTCTTTTTGGTTTGAGGATTGTACGGATGTCGGTTAAGGCGCTGAAGGACCCGGAGAAGCTCTCGTATGAAGAAGCGATGAGCGAACTTGAATCGCTTGTCGGCCGTATGGAGCAGGGCGGACTGACGCTTGAAGAGTCGGTCGACAGCTATGCCCGCGGCATTGCGCTCACGAAGGCGTGCCGGGCGAAGCTTGACCGCGCTGAGGAGCGGATCCGGAAGCTGGATGAAGAGGGAAAGCTTTCCCCGGTTAAGGCGTCGGACCTCCGGCCTGACAGCGCGTCACGGACGGAGCCCGCTGCGGCCGCCGCACCCGCCGCGCCCGCGGATGATTTCGGCGACGTTCCTTTCTGATCCAATGAACGCCAAGGAGAACCAGATGTCTGAAGTGTCTTTCATGGACTGGATGAAGGAACGGCAGGCGCACTTTGAAAGCGTTGCCGAAGTGGGGATTCCGGGCTCGGATGTCTTTCCGCAGGGGCTTCATGAAGCGATGCGCTGGTCGATCCTCGAAGGGGGAAAACGCGTCCGTCCGCTGCTTTGCTACGCGGCGTCCGCGATTACCCGCGCGAAGCCTGAGGCAGCTGACGCGGCAGCTCTGTCCCTTGAATGTATCCATTCCTATTCGCTCGTACATGATGATCTTCCCTGTATGGATAACGATCTTCTGCGGCACGGCAAGGCATCCACCCACGCGAAGTTCGGCTTTGCCGAAGCGGTGCTTGCGGGTGATGCGCTTCAGGCAGAGGCGTTCCGGGTGATCGCGGACGCTCCGGTTGAGCCGCGGTCAGCAGTGCGTCTTACCCGGATTCTCGCGGAGGCAGCCGGATCCCGCGGCATGTGTGGAGGTCAGGCGTACGATCTGTCGCTTACCGGAAGCCGGAATGCCGCGATCGCGCTTGAGGATCTGCGTAGACTTCACGCGATGAAGACCGGAGCGCTGATCCGGGCCGCGGTTCTGATGGGCGCAGTGTCGGGTGACATCCCTGAAGCAGATGAGCGGCAACTTCTGGACGCGCTTTCAGACTTCGGACGCTCGATCGGACTGGCGTTCCAGGTGGTGGATGATGTGCTTGATGTGACAGGGAGCGCGGAGACTCTCGGAAAAACCGCCGGCAAGGACGAAGCAGAAGAGAAGCCCACCTATGTGTCGCTTCTCGGACTTGAGGGGGCCAGAAGCCTTGCTCAGCAGAGCTGCAGCGAAGCGCTTGCGGCTCTGGATCAGATTGAATCACTGCCGGGTTACGCCGGCTCGACGAAGCGGCTTGCGGAAATTGCGGGCTATGTCGTCAATCGGGACCGCTGATGAGTACAGACCTGAAAGAAAAGAAAACTGAGACGGCAGGCGAAATCAACGCCCGGGACGCTTACCCCTACCGTTTCCTCGGGGCGATCAATTCCCCGGAGGATCTGCGGAAGCTTTCCAGCGCGGATCTCCCCCTGCTCGCGGCTGAGCTCCGTCACTTCATTGTGAACTCAGTCTCGCAGACGGGCGGTCACCTGGCGTCGAGTCTCGGCGCGGTGGAGCTTGCTGTGGCGCTTCACTACGTTTTTAATACCCCGGACGATCCTATTGTCTGGGATGTGGGGCATCAGGCTTACGCGCATAAGATCCTCACAGGGCGGCGCGAGGCAATGGCGACGCTCCGGCAGACGGGCGGCATTTCGGGTTTTCCGAAGCGCTCTGAAAGCCCGTATGACGCCTTTGGCACAGGGCATGCGTCGACCTCAGTGTCCGCGGCGCTTGGCATGGCGGTCGCGTCCTATCTGCAGGGCGCGACCGAGCGGTGGCATGTCGCTGTGATCGGCGACGGGGCGCTCACTGGCGGCATGGCGATTGAAGCCCTGAATGACGCCGGATCCTGGAAGGATCAGATCCGCCTCCTCATTATTCTGAATGACAACAATTATTCGATCTCAGCCCCGGTCGGCGCGCTTTCGAAGAATCTGACGAAGCTCGTTTCTACCCCTGCGTTCCTCGGCGCGCGGCAGCGGTCGAAGCAGGTGCTGTCGCATCTTCCAAGTCTCTGGGAATTCGCGAAGCGCTTTGAGAAGCAGGCGATGAATTTTGTGTCGCCTCCCTCATCCCTCTTCTCCACGTTTGATCTCAACTATTTCGGGCCGATCGATGGAAACGATATTTCGTACCTGGTCCGCGTGCTTCAGAATCTGAAGACGCAGAGGGGACCGATTGTGCTCCACGTGGTGACGAAGAAAGGGAAGGGGTACGAGCTTGCGGAAGCGGATCCTACGACGTACCACGGTGTAAGCCACTTCGATCCCGAGGCGGGTGTTCAGGCGAAGAAGAGTTCGGCTCCGACATTTTCGAATGTGTTCGGCCGCTGGATCTGCGACACTGCGGAGAAGGATCCGAGAACGTACGCGATCACCCCGGCCATGACGGAAGGCTCTGACCTGGATGAGTATGCGAAACGCTTCCCGACACGGTTCCGGGATGTGGCGATCGCGGAACAGCATTCCGTGACTTACGCGGCGGGTCTTGCCTGCGGGGGTATGAAGCCCGTGGTCGCGATTTATTCCACCTTTGCCCAGCGTGCCTATGACCAGATTGAGCACGATGTGGCGCTTCAGCATCTGCCGGTGCTTTTCGCGGTAGACCGCGGCGGCATCGTCGGCGCGGATGGACCGACGCATCATGGCCTCTTTGATATTGCCTGCTTCAGGCAGTTCCCCGGTTTCACGGTGTTTACGCCGTCAGGCGAAAATGAGTGCCGGCTCGCGCTGAACACCGCGTATAGCCTCGACACGCCGACCGCGGTCCGATATCCCCGCGGAAAGGGGCCCGGAACCCCGGTGACGGCAGTGAACGGCGAAACCATTCCGATCGGGAAAAGCGTTGAGGCGGTGCGCCTCCCGGATGATGTCCCTGAGGGACAGCGGGTGATTTTCCTCTCGTTCGGCGCGATGACCTGGCGGCTCACGGACGCGGTGAAGCAGCTGCGGGCGGGGCTGATCGATATGCGGTTCGCGAAGCCGCTTGACCGTGAGGCGATTCTTGACGCGGCACGGCGCGCGGATCTTCTCGTTACTGCTGAAGAGGGCGTGATTGAGGGCGGCGCGGGTGACGGCGTGCTTGAAGTGCTGGCGGAGGCTGATGCCGAAGTGCCGGTGCTGCAGCTCGGAGTCCCTGACCGGTTCCTTCCGCACGGCTCGATTGACGCGCTTTTCAGACTGTGCGGCCTCGATACCGACTCAGTGGTGCGGCGGGTGACCGAGCGGCTCAGGAAATAGGGAGGAAAGGGGAAGAGGTGCTCCGCGGAATCCTCTCCCTCTTCCGGCAAACTGCGTTATAAAGAACTTTTCCCGGGGCTCTGCCCCGGATTTTCATTCTTTCAGAAGATTTGACCATGCGTGTGGAACACCAGATTTCTCTTTCTCCCTTCACTACCTTCGGAGTCGAAGCCCGGGCTAAACGCCTGGTGAGGCTTGAGTCCCGTGAGGATCTTGAAGCGCTGCGGACTGTGAGAGAGAAGGATGAGCCGCTCCTCATTATCGGGGCTGGGTCAAATATTCTTTTCACGAAAGATTTTGATGGGCTCGTGGCCCTGAACCGCATAACGGGAGTTGAGGAACTTCCGCGGGGTGATGCCGGAGAGTACCGCTTCAGAGCAGGGTCCGGTGAAAACTGGAGTCCGCTTGTGTGCCGGATGACGGAATCCGGGCACCCGGGGCTCGAGAATCTCGTGCTGATTCCGGGGTCAGTCGGCGGCGCGGCGGTGCAGAATATCGGGGCCTACGGGATTGAAGCCGCGGAGCGGATTGAGGCGGTGGAGATTTTTGATCTCGACAGCGGTGAATTCCGGACGCTTTCCACGGAAGCGTGCGACTTCGGTTACCGGAGCTCTGTGTTTAAGAGCGAGGAAGGAAAGAACTGGGTGATCGTTTCCGTGACGTTCCGGCTCCCGAACGAAAAGGACTGGACCCCGGTGACGGGCTATAAAGGGCTTTCCACCGCGCTTGAAGGAAAGGAAGTGACGCCGCGCTCAGTGCTCGCCGCGGTCGAAGCGCTTCGCCGAGCAAAGCTCCCCGATCCGAAGGAATTCGGAAACGCCGGCTCGTTCTTCAAGAACCCGGTTGTGCCGGAACTGCAGGCGAGGGCGCTGCTTGAAGATTATCCGCAGCTCGTCGCCTACCCTCTGGGGGGACGGCGGACGAAGCTTGCGGCCGGGTGGCTCATCGACGCAGCCGGATTCCGAGGCCGTGTTCTGGGGAACGCCGCGGTCTGGGATCGCCAGGCGCTGGTACTCGTGAACAGGGGAGGGGCGACCGGGAAAGAAGTGAAGGCGCTCTGCGACGAAGTGATCCATGCGGTGAACGCGAAATTCGGAATCGAGCTCACCCCCGAAGTGGAGATCCTGTGACGAAACATTGCCGCAGGAGCTTCTGGCAACATTCCGTTATAGATAATCGGGTTTTTACCTAAAAAGCGGGAGTTTTTCCCGCGGTCATCCCGTCCAGAATGAAACACGTCGGACGGCGATTCATGTTCCGGTTCTGAAGAAAAATCAGAGCCATGCCATCCGGCTTTCCAATAGGAAATCAATATAGATGGCTGATCAGACTGCTAGCTACAGCCTCGGCGAAGAGATCGCGAACAGTGTGACGCACGGCGTCGCGGCGATCTTCTCCGTGGTTGGGCTGATTCTCATGGTGACGCTTGCCGCGCTCCGCAGCCAGTCTGCGGTTGCGGTAACGGCGGTGGCAATTTTCGGGGCTTCGATGATTGTGCTGTACACAGCATCGACCCTTTATCACGCAATTACGAACCGAAAAGCGAAAAAGATCCTTCAGGTCTTTGATCACTCATCGATCTATCTTCTGATTGCGGGGAGCTATACGCCGTTCTGCCTGATTACGCTTCAGGGGACGCTTGGCTGGACGCTCTGCATTGCGGAGTGGGTGCTCGCGGCGGTCGGTATTCTTCTGCAGCCGATTCTCATGAAGCGGGGAAACTTTATCAACTGCCTGATCTATCTCGCGATGGGGTGGCTCGTGCTTCTCGTGATCAAGCCGCTTGTCGCGGCTCTTCCCGCGGGCGGTCTCTGGCTTCTTGTGGCGGGAGGCCTCGCGTACTCAGTCGGCGTTTTCTTCTATGTGATGAACCGGATTCCGTTTAATCACGCGATCTGGCACGTCTTCGTTTTTGCCGGCACGCTGCTGCAATTCCTGTCGGTGTTCTTTTACGTGCTTCCGGCGTCATTCAGCGCGGCCTAGAAAGCGTTCGAAAGACGAAGGATAAAAAATAATGCCGGCGTTCCTTAAAAAGAACGCCGGCATTTTCGTGAGAGTGTCCCGCGGACTCAGTGTGTCTTCTCGGGGCTGTGGAGCGTGAGAAGCGTGATTTCAGTCGGCGCTCCGATGCGGGTCGGTGTGCCGCTCCAGGAGCCGATGCCAGGCGACACATAGAACGGGATGTTCCCGACGTGGTAAAGCCCCCGGACGTAGCCGTGGTTCTGGAGCCAGACAGACGGATACATGATGAAGATCTGACCGCCGTGCGTGTGTCCCGCGAGCAGGAGATCAAGCCCCCAGCGAGGATCAGCCCATTTGGCGGCGTCTTCCGGCCGGTGGATGAGTCCGATGCGAAGCGCGTTGCTCGCGTCAGCACCAAACGTCGCCTTTTCAATATCAGGTCCCGGGTAGCCGTACTGGATACCGGAACGGTCCGTCATACCGACCACCGTGATGACATCGTCTCCCTTACGGAATTCAACATGCCCGTTTTCGAGGAATGGAACGCCGATCGATTTGTAATAGTGACGCCAGGCGGTGTAATCCACGTAGTAGTCGTGGTTCCCCGGAATCATCACGACACCGATCTTCGCCTTCAGATCGTGAAGGAACGGCATGATGGCGCGGCGTGACTGCGGCGTGCCGTCCGCAATGTCGCCCGTAATGAAGATGAAGTCAGGATTCTGGGCATTCACTTTCTTCACGAGATCCGTAAACCGCTCTTTTTCATAAAGCGGAGAAACGTGAATATCGGTGAGCTGCACAATTTTCAGGCCATCGAGATCAGCAGGAAGCCGGGGAACGGTGACGGCAACATTTTTCACCGGAGGATCGGTCTTCACGTTCCAGCCGCCCCAGACCGCTAACACCGCGCAGAGCGCGAGAAGACCGCCGTAGAGCTTAAGCGGCATCCGGATCCCGCCGCGCCGCCCGCGGAAGAGCCGTGTGATGATGAAGGAAATCAGCCAGATGACATCCAGAATCAGCAGGAAAACAGAGAAAAATGCCGCTGTGCTGAAAAAGAATCCGATGACTGAGAGCGCCTCATGCGCGTTCGGCCACGGGTGCGTGACCCCGAGCATCATGAGGTAGGGGTAGAGTCCCATCGAGAGCGCGATGAGAACCGCGAGAAAGATCCGCAGCCCCGGATTCTTTCCGCGAAGAATCTGATACGCCCGGATCTCGAGATAGAGCGCGATGAAAGACAGGGCGACGTAATAAAAAGGTGTCATAACTTCAATTCTCAATCCTGTTTCTTTTCATGATAATGTCGTGAGACGAAAAAGGTAATGAGAATCGGGTTCCACTACGCCTGCCGGCTGCGATTCATCTTTACTGAATACAAAAAAAGCGCACTGAAATCAGTGCGCTTTTGTTTCCGGCGGGAAGGAGACCAGTGCTCCTTCCGGATCGGACGCTATTAGGCCATCGCCTTGATAGCGGCAGACAGACGGCTCTTCTGACGGGCAGCGGCGTTCTTGTGGAGAACGTGGCGGCAGGAGAGACGGTCGAGGATGCCGGAGGTCTTCTTGAATTCTTCAGCAGCAGCGGCCTTGTTGCCAGCGGCGACGAGCTTCTCGACAGCCTTGATGGCGGTGCGATAACGGGTGCGCTGAGCGGTGAGGCGGAGGTTGTGCTCGATGTCCTGACGAACGCGCTTGCGAGCCTGCTTGGTATTTGCCATTTTGAATTTCCTTTTCGAAGTTGCCCGGCGGAATCTCGATCCCGGTGGGGCTTATGTTTACAGTCTGCCGTGCGGCAGAAACGCAAAATATAGCAGAAAAAGACTTTTTGTTCAATAAGAAGAGAGGTATCTGCTTAAAAGCGCTAAACTCACCCTTTCTTTTCCGGAAACACCTGTCCTGCCGACGGCCCGGATGCCGTCAGTCGGGACAATGCCGCTGTCTTTTCACTCATGAATCTATTCCGAGCCGCTGCCTCTATTTCGCTTCTTACGCTCGTCTCCCGCATTACGGGCGTCGTGCGCGACATGCTGATCGCCCGATTCTTCGGCGCGTCCGTTCAGACTGACGCGTTTTACGTGGCGTTCAGGCTCCCGAATCTGCTCAGGCGGCTGTTTGCGGAAGGAGCGTTCCAGCAGGCTTTCGTGCCGATGGTGGCTTCTGTCCGCCAGACGGAGGGCGAAGAGCGGACGAAGCGCTTCGTGGATCATGTGTTTTCGATTCTGGCCCCGGTTGTCATTCTGGTGAGCATCCTCGGCGTTCTGATCGCTCCGGTGCTGGTCTGGCTGATCGCGGCAGGGTTCCGTTCGGATCCGGAGGAATTTTCTCTCGCCACGTCGCTCACCCGGTGGATGTTCCCCTATATTGCGTTTATGAGTCTGGTTGCCATGAGCGCCGCGGTGCTGAACACCTATAAGAGTTTCCGGATTCCGGCGGTCACCCCGGTGCTTCTCAACCTCTCCTTCATCGCCTGCTCGCTGCTTCTCGCGCCTCACATGTCGCAGCCGATCTACGCGCTGGTGATCGCGGTGATTCTCGGCGGTATCGCGCAGCTCGCGTTTCAGCTTCCAGCGCTGAAGAAAATCGGCATGATTCCGTCCTTCACCGGATTCAGAACCGCGCTCGCTGATTCGTCAGTCATCATGACCATGAAGCAGATGGTGCCGGCGCTTTTCGGCGTTGCCGTGGCGCAGCTCTCCATTCTGATCAACACGAATATCGCGTCCCACCTCGAGCGAGGCGCGGTCACCTGGCTTAACTACGCGGACCGCCTGATGGAGTTCCCGACAGCGCTTCTCGGGGTCGCGGTGGGCACGGTGCTTCTCCCATCACTCTCAGCCGCCCACGCTGCCGGAAATGAGGATCGCTATAACGAACTTCTTGACCATGGTCTGCGGCTCATTGTGCTTCTAGGCATTCCGGCCGCGATCGGGCTTTTCGCCTGCGCGGATGGGCTTGTCGCATTCCTTTTCGGAGGACGCGCTTTTACCGGAGAGGATGTCCGCCAGACCGCTTACGGTGTGATCGGTTACTCGGTAGGGCTTCTTGGGCTTATCGCGATGAAAATCGTGGCTCCGGCGTTTTACGCGAGAAAGGATATCCGGACGCCGGTCCGGGTGGCGGCGCTGAGCCTCGTCTGCGTGCAGGTCTTTAACCTCATCACGGTTCCGCTTTTCCATCAGGCGGGACTCGCGCTTTCTGTCGGTCTCGGGAGCCTCGTGAATTCAGGCACGCTGCTCTATCTGCTTCGTAAGCGCGGCATTTACTGTCCGCTCCCCGGGTGGAAGAAGCACTTCCTCGCGATCATCTGCTCGTCATTTGTGATGCTCTGCGTGCTGCTTGGCGTGCAGTGGAATATCGACTGGTCAGCGCTTTCCGATCCCTGGATACGGCGTGCGGCGAAGGTGCTCGCGATCTGCGCGTTCGGTGCGGCGGTTTACGGCGCGGGCATGGTTTTCTTTGGATTCCGCCCGCGGGATCTTCGCCCTCCGAAAGATCGGGCGGACGAAGAGTAAAGCATCGGATGAGCTGCCTCAGAACGGCAGCTCTTTTACTGGATACGCGACCAGTTCGTCATCCTCCATCGTGTCAAGGCCTTCCGCCCCGCATCGGGCAGTGTTCACCGCGTAGTTCAGTTTGGCGTAGGCCGCCGCGATCTCTTCCGTCAGAATTTCCTCAGCTTCTTCCGGGTGGCGGGAAAGGGAGTCGATCGCGGTATCAAGCGCGTCCCGCGCGTCTTCCAGCGTTGCAAGGAGCCAGTCAGCCTGGATCGGATCAGTCATTCGGGAAACCTCATTTTTTAGGTGGATGATGGAATGCCTCATCATATTCGGTTTTACTGAATTCAGAAGACTCCCCAAAACCGCGGCAAATCACATACAATCAAAAGAACGCTGTACGGAAACACCGCCATTTCAGGCGGATTCAACAGAGGACATCAGTCTTTAAGGACAAGCATGCCGGGTTCTTCGATCGGACGCCTTTTCAGGGTGGAAAATTTCGGTGAAAGCCACGGGCCCGCCATCGGCTGCGTGGTGGACGGGTGCTCGGCTGGACTGATGCTGTCTGAGGCCGACATCCAGACTGAGCTCGACAGGCGCCGCCCCGGCACAAGCCGCTTTGTGACGCAGCGCCGGGAGCCTGATGCCGTGGAAATTCTTTCCGGTGTCTATGAAGGCCGTACGACCGGCACGCCAATCGCGCTCCTGATCCGCAACACCGATCAGAAGAGCCGCGACTACAGCGCCATCGCTGAAAAATTCAGACCCGGACACGCGGACTTCGGTTACTGGACGAAGTTCGGTATCCGCGACCCGAGGGGCGGCGGACGGTCATCTGCCCGCCTCACCGCGCCGACCGTGGCTGCCGGCGCCATCGCGAAGAAGCTTCTCCGTGAGGCCTTCGGAACCGAGATCCGCGCGTGTGTCACTCAGGTTGGACCGATCCTCTTCCCGGTGGAGAACTGGGATGCCCGTGAAAAGAATCCTTTCTTTGCCGCAACGGAGAACGGCGGTCTGATTCAGGAAGCTGAGGCGCTTCTGGATGGTCTCCGCCGCGAGGGCGATTCGATCGGTTCGAAAATCCATCTTGAAATCTCGTCTCTCCCCGCGGGGCTTGGCGAACCTATCTATGACCGGTTTGACGCGAGACTCGCGGCCGCTCTCATGGGTCTCAACGCCGTGAAAGCGGTGTCGATCGGCGAAGGATTCAATGTCTGCTCGATGCGGGGATCCGAAAATAACGATGAGATGACTTCTGACGGATTTGCCACGAATCACGCGGGCGGTATTCTCGGCGGAATCACGACCGGCGCTCCGATCGTGGCGGATATCGCGGTGAAGCCGACTCCCTCAATCCGCAAGACCCAGATGACCCGTGATATTCACGGGAACCTCGTTGAAGTCTCGACGACCGGACGTCATGATCCGTGCGTCGGCCTTCGCGCGTCCCCCATCGCTGAAGCGCTCGCGGCCCTCACCGCGGCGGATTTCCTGCTGCTAGCCTGCGCCTCGGGCGAACGACTAACGAAGGGCGGCTCCGCCCTATAAACCGGAGCAGGCGGCCGCAACGGCCGCTGAGAGAAACATCGGTACCCCGGCGAGAGCCACAAAAAGAATCGGCCGCAGGCCGGGGATCGCCACATCGCAATACCTATTTCTTTACGAAGGAATCACTGCTATGACAGCAAAGACCCTCTACGACAAGCTCTGGGACGAGCATGTCATCAAGTCACAGCCTGACGGAACCACGCTTCTCTATATCGACCGCCATCTCGTGCACGAAGTGACGTCGCCCCAGGCGTTTGAAGGCCTTGCCGAAATGCATCGCAAGCCCTGGCGCATGACTTCTGTCGTGGCGACAACGGACCACAACACGCCGACCACCGGCTGGGATAAGGGACTGGACGGCATTGAGGATCCGATTTCAAAGCTTCAGGTGACGACTCTGATCGATAACCTGAAAAAGAATCCTCCGGCGGCATTCTTCCCGTTCCTTTCCCGCCGTCAGGGCATCATTCACGTGATCGGGCCGGAAGAGGGCGCGACGCTCCCCGGCATGACGATTGTCTGCGGTGACAGCCACACGTCCACACACGGCGCTCTCGGTACGCTCGCGATGGGTATCGGGACATCGGAAGTTGAGCACGTGCTCGCCACGCAGTCGCTTCTCACGAAGAAGAATAAGAACATGCTGGTGCGGGTTGAGGGAAAGCTTCAGCCCGGCATCACCGGGAAAGACATCGCGCTTGCCTTTATCGGCCGCGTCGGTACGGCGGGCGGCACGGGCTGCACGATTGAATTCGCGGGTTCCGCGATCCGCGGCCTCTCAATGGAAGGCCGCATGACGCTCTGCAACATGGCGATTGAGGCCGGTGCCCGCTCGGGTCTCGTCGCGGTGGATGAGAAAACGCTTGAGTACATCAAGAACCGTCCGCTCGCGCCCGAGGGTGAGCTCTGGGACAAGGCGGTCGCCTACTGGAATACGCTCCATTCTGACGAAGGCGCGCATTTCGATATCGTGGTCGACATGAAGGCGGAAGAGATTGAGCCGATGGTGACCTGGGGGACGTCTCCTGAAATGGTGGCTCCGATCACGGGCGTTGTGCCGGATCCGAAGGATATGCCGGACCCCGTGCGGCGCGAAGGCTGGGAACGGGCTCTTGCCTATATCGGTCTTGAACCCGGCACCCCGATTAAGGAGATCCGTCCGGATCACGCCTTCATCGGTTCCTGCACGAACGGGCGTCTCGAAGACTTCCGGGCCGCGGCTGACATCATCCGCCGCATGGGCGGGAAGGTGTCCCCCACGATGAAGCAGGCGCTTGCGGTGCCGGGATCCGGTCTCGTGAAGGCCGCGTGCGAAGCTGAAGGAATTGATCAGGTGTTCCGTGACGCCGGCTGGGAGTGGCGTGAACCGGGATGCTCAATGTGCCTTGCGATGAACGCCGATAAGCTGAATCCGGGCGACCGCTGCGCGTCAACCTCAAACCGCAACTTTGAAGGCCGTCAGGGCAAGGGCAGCCGCACGCATCTGATGAGCCCCGCGATGGCAGCCGCCGCCGCGATGGCGGGTCACTTCGTCGATATTCGCGACTATCTCAAGTAATCGGGAGCGGAAAGGAAAAATCATGGAAAAATTCGTACGTCATACCGGAATCGTCTGCCCGCTCGACCGCTCAAACGTCGACACGGATGCCATTATTCCGAAGCAGTTCCTGAAGTCGATCTATAAGACCGGGTACGGTCCGAACCTCTTCGATGGCTGGCGCTACCTCGATAAGGGAGAGCCCGGCATGGATTGCTCGAAGCGCCCCCTGAATCCGGACTTTGTGCTGAATAAGCCCCAGTACCGGGATTCGACGATTCTTCTCGCGAGGAAGAATTTCGGCTGCGGCTCGTCCCGCGAGCATGCTCCCTGGGCCCTGATTCAGTACGGGTTCAAGGCGGTCATCGCGCCGTCGTTTGCGGATATCTTCTACAGCAACTCACTGAAAAACGGGCTCGTGCTTGTGACGCTCGATGAAGCGACGATTGACCGGCTTTTTGCCGGCGCGGAAGGAACCGAGGGCTATAAGCTCACGGTGGATCTTGAGAAGAAGGTGGTGATTGAGCCTGATGGCCGTGAGACGCCTTTTGAATTCAACGAATTCCGCCGTCAGGCGATCATGAAGGGGCTCGATGACGTGGGCATCACCCTTTCCTCAAACGTTGAGGCGATCCGTGAGTTCGAGGCGAAGCGTCTCGCTGAGAAGCCCTGGCTCGTGAAGACCTTCCCTGGCGGCGCGGAGTAAGGCAGCGGCCGTTTCTGTAAACCTTTTAAAGAAAAATTGAGAAGCACGTTATGACAAAGAAAATTGCAGTACTCCCGGGTGACGGCATCGGTACCGAGATTGTTGAGCAGGCGGTGAAGGTGCTGAAGGCGCTGGGCGAGGATTTTGAGTACGAGTACGCGGATGTGGGCGGTGTCGCCTACGCGAATCACGGGCATCCGCTGCCGCCTGAGACACTGGCGCTCGCGAAGGAAGCGGACGCGGTGCTCTTTGGCGCCGTGGGTGACTTCAAGTATGACACGCTGCCGCGCGCGCTCCGCCCCGAGCAGGCGATTCTCGGTCTCCGAAAGAACCTCAACCTCTTCGCGAACCTGCGCCCCGCGGTCTGCTATCCGGAACTCGTGTCCGCGTCGACGCTTCGCCCGGAAGTGGTGTCGGGTCTTGATCTTGTGATTGTCCGTGAACTCACCGGTGACGTTTACTTCGGTACGCCGCGCGGCCGCCGTGAGGCGCCGGACGGCCCCTTCAAGGGCGCTGAGGAAGGTTTCGACACGATGCGTTACTCCCGCCCTGAAGTGGAGCGGATCGCGCATGTCGGTTTCCGTACCGCCATGCAGCGCCGCAAGCACCTGACGTGTGTGGATAAGAGCAACGTGCTTGAGACTTCGCAGCTCTGGCGCGAAGTGGTGACGGAGGTTTCGAAGCAGTACCCCGAAGTGAAGCTTGATTACCTTTACGTCGATAACGCCGCGATGCAGCTCGTCCGCGCACCGACTGAGCTTGACGTGGTGCTCACCGGCAACCTCTTCGGCGACATCCTCTCTGACGAAGCCGCGATGCTCACGGGGTCTATCGGCATGCTCGCTTCCGCGTCCCTGAACGAGAAGGGCACCGGGCTTTTTGAGCCCTCTCACGGGTCGGCCCCGGATATTGCCGGGAAGAATATCGCGAACCCGATCGCCACTGTGGAATCCGCCGCCATGATGATCCGCTATGCCTTCCACATGGATGAGCAGGCTGACCGGATTGAGGCCGCGATCCGCAAGGTGCTTTCTGACGGTATCCGCACCGGTGACATCTGGAGCGAAGGCTGCGAGAAGGTTTCCTGCTCCGGGATGGGGGATGCGATCCGCGCCGCGCTTCGCTGACATCCGCATTACTTCTCGCTAACCCGACTCCCCCTGCAAGGACAGCCCTTCAGGGGGTAAGCTGTAAGAGCGAGCCTGATTTTCTTTAATCGGAATCTCAGGCTTTTCAAATAATTCAAAGTGTCCCGGAGCCTCGCCTGCCCCCTTGCGGGCGGCTCCGCAGGGCGGAATTTGGGAGAAACAACATGATCCTAGGTATGGTGGGCTGGCGCGGCATGGTCGGTTCCGTGCTGACGAACCGAATGCGTGAGGAAAACGATTTCGCGTTCGCTGACAAGGTGATTTTCTATTCGACCTCGAACCCGGGCGGCGCGGCCCCTGCGCTTCCGAATGGGGAGCCGGTGCTGCTCGACGCGAATAAGATCGATGACCTCGCCCGCTGCGACGTGATCCTCACGTGCCAGGGCGGTGACTATACGAAGGCGATCCATCCGCAGCTGCGCGCTGCCGGCTGGAAGGGCTACTGGATTGACGCCGCGAGCGCCCTCCGTATGGAGCCTAACGCCGTGATCGTTCTCGATCCGGTGAATGACGCCGTGATCCGCGAGTCTCTGAAGAACGGCGGTGTCGACTTTATCGGCGGCAACTGCACTGTCTCCCTCATGCTGATGGCGATGGACGGTCTGATCCGCGAAGACCTCGTCGAGTGGGTGAGCAGCATGACGTACCAGGCAGCCTCCGGTGCCGGCGCGAAGAACATGCGTGAGCTTCTCCTTCAGATGGGAAGCCTCTACGGCTCCGTGAAGGATCTGCTTGCCGACCCGAAGAGCTCCATCCTTGAGATCGACCGCCGCGTTTCCGAGCAGTTCCGCTCTCCTGAATTCCCGACCGCCGCGTTCGGCGCTCCGCTTGCCGGCTCTGTCCTCTCCTGGATCGATAAGGATCTCGGAAACGGCATGTCCCGCGAAGAATGGAAGGGCGGCGCGGAAGCGAATAAGATTCTCGGCCGTCCGGCTCAGCCGCAGCCCGGTTCCCTGATTGTTGAAGGTCTCTGTGTCCGTATCAGCTCGATGCGTTGCCACAGCCAGGCTCTCACCGTGAAGCTGAAGAAGGACCTGTCAGTTGAAGAGATCGAAGCGAAGCTCGCCGCCGCGAACCCCTGGGTGAAGGTGATCCCGAACGAGCGTGAGGTCTCGATCCGCGAACTCGCGCCGTCCACCGTCGCCGGTACGCTTTCCGTGCCGATCGGCCGTATCAGAAAGCTCGCGATGGGACCGGAATATATTTCCGCCTTTACGGTGGGTGATCAGCTCCTCTGGGGCGCCGCTGAACCGCTTCGCCGTATGTTCCGCATTCTGGTTGACTTCAAGAAGGCGGCCTGAGCTGTTTAAGGCATCCGGAGCGCACTCCTGCCTCCGGATGTCTCTGAAGTTCAGAAAAGAGCTCCTGGAGCGTCACTCCCGGAGCTCTTCGCTTATCCGGAGAAAATCTGTTCGGACACCGCGGATTTCATACTGCTATACGTCCGGAGGCCGGTTTCTTTAGAATTAGGCGGGACAGATGCCTGCGGAGCGCGGTCAGAAGACCGCGGTTTGTCAGGCGAAGGAATAAAGGATTTTTGATCAAATGCCGGTTCTGAAACGATTATTCGCTTCGGCCTTGGCCGCAGCGATCGCTGCAGCTTCGCTTCCCGCTCTGGGCGACACGCCCGGACCGTCAGCGTCGGCCCCGATGCCGTCGATTACAGCGCAGGAAAGCGCTGAGCAGAGCGCGACTCCCGCTCCGGCCTCTGACGTGACTCAGGAAATTCCCGCAGTGCCCCATGTTCCGGTCCCGGTCGATCAGGAAGAGGACTCGTCCTGGGCCTCATACGCAGCCCTCGGAGCGGCCATTCTGATGCTCGCGCTCCTTTGGTTTATGAGACGCGGCCGCCGCAATAAGAAGCTTGAGGAAATCCGTAACGCCCAGGAGGAACTCTGGAACCCGGTGACGGTGGTGCCTTTCGGAACCCGGGATTCGGCGGTGAAGACGGAAGAGGCCGGGCTGAAAGCCGTGACAGATACGGTGGACGCCGTGATGGCAGCTGAAAAGGAAGCGTCGACTGGCAGCTCAGGCATTCATGAAGCGGCGGATAATGCGGCGAAAAGCATTGCCGCGATCCGCGGGGGCCTTCGCTCGGCTGATGAATCCCAGCCGCCCGCAGGGTCTGAACTTCCGAAGCCTGAAAAGAAAGAGAAACCCCTGGATCCCAAGACCGCCTATCGTGAGATGCTGGCCTCGCAGCTGAAGCTCGCCCGGGACTTTCTGTCCCGTGGCGCGGTTGATGAGGCGAGGGAACTCGCGACCGACGTGGCAAAAGGCGGTGTCGCGGAACTCAGCACTGAGGCGAAAAAGTTCCTCGATGAGCTGCCGCCCGCGGTGAAGAAAGAGCGCGGAGTCTGAACGGATGAAGATCGCGCTTGGAATTCAGTATGACGGAACCCCTTTCAGCGGCTGGCAGGTGCAGCCTGACCGGCCGACCGTGCAGCAGACGCTTGAAGAAGCGCTCGGGGCTTTCGCGGGTATCGGGCAGCCGGTTCCGACAATCTGCGCGGGACGCACTGACACCGGAGTTCACGCGACGGGGCAGGTGGTGCATATCGACGCTCCGGTTGAGCGCCCGATGAACGCCTGGGTGAGGGGAACGAACAGTTTTCTTCCGTCCGCGGTCGCCGTACGCTGGGCAAAACCCGTGCCAGAGGATTTCTCCGCCCGTTTTTCCGCGATCGGGAGAACCTACGAGTACTGGATCGTGAATGAGCCGGTCCGGGTGCCGCTTCTTGCCGGACGGGCCGGATGGTGCTTCAGGCCGTGCGACGTGGAGAAGATGGAAGAGGCCGCGGCGGTCCTTCTGGGGGAGCACGATTTCACGAGCTTCCGCGCGGCCGAGTGCCAGGCGAAATCTCCCGTCCGCCGGATTGACTCAATCCGGTTCACGGTCCGCGGGAACATGATCGGCATCCGTTTTGAAGCCAATGCCTTCCTGCAGCACATGGTGCGGAATCTGGTCGGAAGTCTGGTTTATGTCGGAATCGGCAAGAAACCGGTCGGGTGGCTCGCCGATGTCCTCGAAGCCCGCAACCGGGCGCTCGCGGCTCCGACCTACGCGCCTGACGGGCTTTATCTCGTCGGCGTGAATTACGGAGAGGCCGGGGACGCGGCCGGGCTCCCCCGCTATTCCCCCACATTCATGGGACCTTTCTGATTATATCCTGCCGCTTTTGATAAACTTTTTTCACATTGCTTTCTTTTGCGAGGAAAGTTTTTCGGATGCAGGGCCGGTTTTTATTCCGGAGCAGCGGTTCCGGACCGCACGCGGTGCAGGTCAAGGTGTGCGGATTCACTGATGAAAAAAATATCAGCAGTGTCGCGTCGCTCCCAATCGACGCGGCCGGGTTCGTGCTGTTCCGTAAAAGTTCCCGCTATGTGCCGTCAGACCGGCTCGACTCCCTGATCCGGATGCTCCCGGAACGCGTGACCCCTGTTCTTCTCTTCGTGAATCCGGATCCGGACGAGGTTTCCGCGGTGACGCGCCGGCATCCCGAAGTGCTCCTGCAGTTTCACGGAGAGGAGACTCCGGAGTTCTGCCGCGCCTTCGGGCTTCCCTACATGAAAGCAGTACACTTTGAAAAACCGGGGGATTTGCTGCGGGCCGAAGCCCGCTACCCGGATGCGGCGGCTATTCTTGCCGACTGTCCTGCGCCAGATTCCGGCGCGGTGCCTGGCGGCAACGGCACCGCCTTTGATTGGGAGCTGGCCCGGTCTGAAGCCGCGTCTCTCACGCTGCCTCTTGTACTCGCCGGAGGGCTGAACGCGGAAAACGCCGCGGCAGCCTATTCGCTCCTTCACCCCGCGGCGCTGGATGTCAGTTCCGGTGTCGAGGATTCCCCGGGAATCAAGTCCAGACAGAAAATCCAAGATTTTTTAGGAGCGCTTCGCTGAGTGCTTGCAGCGCGGGCGTCTCCGGCCGGGAGAGATCTCCTCTCCGGCTTCTTTGTCGATAAAGGAATCGCACATGTACAACATGCCTGACAAAAAAGGACACTTTGGTCCTTATGGCGGCGTTTTCGCATCGGAAACGCTGATCTATGCGCTTACGGAGCTGAAGAATGCCTATGAGCATTACCGTAATGATCCTGAATTCGACAAGGAGTGGCGCGAAGAGCTCAAGCACTATGTCGGCCGTCCTTCCCCGATTTACTGGTGCAGGCGGCTATCGGAGGTGACAGGAGGCGCTCAGATCTATCTGAAGCGTGAGGACCTGAATCACACCGGTGCCCATAAGATCAATAACACCATGGGGCAGGCGCTTCTCGCCCGCCGTATGGGGAAGAAGCGTGTGATCGCGGAAACGGGCGCGGGGCAGCATGGCGTCGCGACCGCAACGGTGGCCGCCCGCTACGGCATGAAGTGCTGTGTCTATATGGGCGCGGAAGATATCGAACGCCAGGCGCCTAACGTCACCCGCATGAAGCTCCTCGGGGCTGAGGTGCGTCCGGTAACGACCGGCAGCGGCACGCTGAAGGACGCGCTGAATGAGGCGATGCGTGACTGGGTGACGAATGTGGACGATACGTTCTACATCATTGGCACGGTCGCGGGGCCCGCACCGTACCCTGAGATGGTGCGTAACTTCAACGCGATTGTGTCTGAGGAGTGCCTGACACAGTTCCCTGAACTGACGGGCGGGGATCCGGACTATATCGTCGCCGCGGTGGGCGGCGGCTCAAACGCGATCGGCGCTTTCTATCACTACATTGACCGGCCGAACGTGAAGCTGATCGGCGTTGAGGCGGCGGGTCTCGGACTGCTTTCCGGGAAGCACTGCGCGTCGATCGAATGCGGGAAGCCGGGTGTTCTGCACGGGAACCGCACGTATCTGCTCCAGGATAAGGATGGCCAGATCACGCCGGCTTACTCAATCTCCGCGGGGCTTGATTACCCGGGGGTCGGTCCCGAGCACAGCTATCTCGCGGATATTGGCCGCGCCGAGTACGTGGGCATCACGGATGACGAAGCGATGGACGCTTTCCAGAAGCTCTGCCACATTGAAGGGATCATCCCGGCGCTTGAGTCGAGCCACGCGCTCGCCTACGCGCTGAAACTCGCCCCGACGCTCCCGAAGGATAAGAAGATTCTCGTGAATCTCTCGGGCCGCGGTGACAAGGATCTGGGAATCGTGACGAAGTACCTTAAGGCGCATGAAGGAGAAGAGAAATGAGCCGTCTTGAAAAGCGTTTTGCGTCCCTTCAGGCTGCCGGGAAAAAGGCCCTGATTCCGTATATCTGCGCAGGTGACCCGTCGCTCGAATCCACGGTGCCGCTCTTGCACGAACTCGTCCGGTCCGGTGCGAGCGCGATCGAGCTCGGCATGCCGTTTTCTGACCCGATGGCGGACGGTCCGGTGATACAGCGGGCGTCCGAGCGCGCGATCAGCCGCGGTTCCAATCTCGACTTCGTGTTCGATTGCGTGAAGGAATTCCGGAAGACGGACAGTGACACGCCGATCGTTCTCATGGGATACGCGAATCCGGTGGAGTGCCGAGGGCAGGAAGCGTTTATCCGCGACGCGGCCGAGGCAGGGGTTGATGGGGTTCTGATTGTCGACTACCCGTTTGATGAGGTGCCGGAGTTTTATGAGGCGGTGAAGAAGGCCGGTATGGATCCGATTTTTCTTCTCGCGCCGACATCCTCAGATGAACGCGTCGAGCAGGTCTGCCGTCTCGCGACCGGATACCTTTACTACGTGTCTCTTAAGGGAACCACGGGGGCAGGAAACCGGCTTGATATCGCCTCTGTGAGACAGAATGTGGCGAGAATCGAGCGTTATGCGAAATGCCCGGTTGCTGTGGGGTTCGGAATCAGCAACGGAGAAACGGCGCGCGAGATCGCGTCCATCTGCTCAGGCGTCATCATTGGTTCCGCCCTGATCCGTGAGATGGATAAGACGCCGGATGATGCCGTGGGCGCTGCCGGCCGATGGCTCGCGGGAATCCGCTCGGCGCTTGACGCCGCGTAGCGGTATTTAAGACACTTCGGAGCGGCCCGGATACCGCCGGACTGTTTCGGATTACCATCCGTGCGGGTACCCCCGCACGGTTTTTTTGTTGTACCCTAGTGTGACTTAAGCAAAAGGGAGCTTTCGATGAGCTGGATTGACCGCCTTCGACCGAAAATCAAGAAAGAAACCAACGCGACGCAGAGCCGCGTTCCTGAAGGCCTCTGGAACAAATGCCCGAAATGTGATCAGGTAATCTACAGTCACGAACTGGAAGCCTCTCTCATGGTGTGCCCGAAGTGCGGCTATCACATGAGAATGGGGGCCCGCGCCCGTCTCGAGGCGTTCCTCGACTACGATAGCCCGAAAGAAGAAATCGGCGCTGAAATCCTCGCGAAAGACCCGCTCAAGTTTGTTGACTCCAAGCCCTACCCGAAGCGTATCGCTGAAGCCCGCGCGAAAACCACGGAAACCGACGCTCTGGTCGTGATGGCCGGTCAGCTGAAGCATTACCCGGTGGTTGCCGCCGCGTTTGAGTTCGGCTTCATGGGCGGCTCGATGGGCTCTGTGGTCGGAGAGCGTTTTGTCCGCGGTGTCGGTTATTCGATCGACCATAACTGCCCCTTTATCTGCTTCGCGTCGTCTGGCGGCGCCCGTATGCAGGAGGGGCTCGAATCTCTTATGCAGATGGCGAAGACGTCTGCCGCTGTGGCTGAGCTCTCCAAAGCGGGTCTTCCCTTCATCTCGGTTCTCACGGATCCGACGATGGGCGGTGTTTCCGCATCGTTCGCCTTTGTGGGCGATATCGTGATTGCGGAGCCTGGGGCTCTGATCGGCTTTGCCGGTCCGCGCGTGATTGAGCAGACTGTGCGTGAGAAGCTCCCAGAAGGCTTCCAGCGCGCTGAGTTCCTCCTCAAGATGGGCGCGATTGATATGATCGTCGACCGCCGCGAGATGCGTTCCACGATCGGCCGCGTTCTTGCGATGCTCGCGAAACGGCCCCCGCGGGCGCATGACCTGCCTGCGGCTGTTTAAAATCTAGCCTGGCTCGGCAAAGCCTCCGGAGAAAACCGCTCCGGAGGCTTTCTGCATTAGAGCCCGGAATTTTCTTATAGGTCTCAGGAAAAAAATGGAAAGCAGGAAGACGCTCGGTGAGTGGCTCGACTATATCGAAGCAATGCATGGCGGAGCCGAGGTGATTGATCTTGGGCTCGGCCGGATGACGGAAATGATCTCCCGGATGGGCATTCACTTTGACTGCCCGGTTTTCACCGTGGCCGGAACAAACGGGAAAGGCAGCACCTGCGCGATGCTCGAATCCATTCTCCGCTCTTCCGGGCTCCGGGTCGGGATGCATACGTCGCCTCATATGCTGCGGTTTAACGAGCGGGCCTGGCTTCTCGGGCGTGAGGCAACGGATGAGGAGCTCTGCCGCGTGTTTGAGGAAGTGGAAAAGAAGCGGGGTGACCTGATTCTCTCTTACTTTGAATTCACGGCGCTTGGCATCCTGAAGCTCTTTATGGACGCGAAGCTTGACGCGGTGGTGCTTGAGATCGGTCTTGGCGGAAGGCTGGATGCCATCAATTCGATCGATCCCACGGTTTCCATTGTGACCACTGTCGGAATTGACCACACGGCTTTCCTCGGGCCTGACCGTGAGTCGATTGGGCGCGAAAAATCCTTCGTTTACCGGCCGGCACCGGGGCACGCCGCGGTCTGTGCGGATCCTGAGCCCCCGGTGTCACTTCTGCGGCACGCCGAAGAGATCGGAGCTGATCTCCGATGCGTTAACCGCGACTTCCGTGCGGTGGAGCATGAGGACGGCACGTTTGACTACGAGGGACGCACCTGGTCACTCAAGGCGCTTCCCCGTCCGGCGCTTGCCGGAGAAATGCAGATCGCGAACGCGGCCGGGGCTCTTGCGATGCTGGAGGCCGCTGACGAACTGAAGGCCATCCATGTGGAGCGTGAGGCCATTGAAACGGGACTCCGCCGCGTGGTGATCACGGGGCGTTTCCAGCGTGTTGCCGAGTCCCCCGCGATTATTCTGGATGCGGGCCACAATCCCCACGCCGCGCATGAACTCGCGCGGAACCTTGCGTCGCCGCTTTATAAGACGCCCGGGAAAACGATCGCGGTAGTCGGCATGCTGAAGGATAAAGACCGGTTCCATGTCGCCGGCATCGTGAAGGATGGGATCGATGAGTGGCGGATCGCGTCGCTTACCGGTCCCCGCGCGAGCACCGCGGATGACCTTGAAAAGGAATTTCTCCGCGCCGGTGTTCCGGCCGAACATGTAAGAAATTTTGAAAATATTCCCTTCGCGCTTGAATTTGCGAGGGGAGAAGCCTCTCACGCTGATAGAATTATCGTATTCGGGTCTTTCGTGACGGTTTCTGCCGCGATTGAAGCTCTCCGGAAAGACGGCTTCCAGGTGGATATCGTCCCCTAGACGAAAATAAAACAGACAGAGTAGGCATTTCTCCGGCGCGGATCTTTCTTTGAGGAAGGATCCCGGCCGGAGCGGTTGTGGAGAAGCGGGTAATGGGGATCAGTTTCTGGCATAAAAAGAAAGAGGAGCCGCAGGCTCCGAAAGCGGTTCCGGAAAACGGAGTCAATGCCGTGAAGCGGTCCGATACAGAGAGCGATGCTCCGGGCGGCGTTCGGCTTCGCCGGATTGCGGTCGGAGCCGCTGTCATTCTTTCCGCGATCGTGATTGCCGGACCGTTTGTTGTGAGTGAACGGGCGGTGAAAGCGGAGTCTCCCGCGAAGACCGAGATCCCGTCGCCTCCCGCGGTTTCCCTGTCGGCACAGGCGCAGCCGGCGTCCGCCGCGGTCGCGACGGCGGCCATGCCTCAGCTCACGGCTTCTCCCGCTGCTGCGTCGCCTTCCGCTTCAGCCACGGTTCCCGCCGCTCCGGGCGCTGCCCAGCCAATGGCGCAGGCCGCCCCGAGCACTCAGCAGGCTCCTGCCGCAGCGGTTCCCCAGTCCCAGACTCAGGCCGATATCGCGAAGGCGAAACTCGCCGCGGATAACGCGGCCAAGGCCCGGATGAAGGCTGCGCAGGAAGAGAACGTGCGCCAGAAGGCTGAAATCGAAAAGAAAGCGAAGGCCGCGAAGGCTGCCCGCGATGATCAGCTGCAGGCTGCCATCGCGCAGCAGCAGAAGAAAGAAGCCGCAGCGAAGAAGGCCGCGGCTGACGCCTCCCAGCAGCGCTGGGTGATTCCGGTCGGGGCGTTCTCGGATCCCGCGGCGGCGAAGAAGGTTGTGGCAAACGGCCGTGCGAACGGTGTGTCGCTCAGCACTTCAAGCGTGAAGTCCGGCAGCACGACACTCACCCGTGTGATCGCGGGTCCCTTCAAGACGCGTGATCAGGCGAAAGCTGCCGAAGCGAAACTCGCTATGGCCGGTATCCGTACGGGCGGCGTACATCAGGCAAAATAGCGCCTTTCAATTTTCTGCCTCTCAGAGGCTCGGATTTTCCATATGGACAGCGGAACACTGAATCAGCTCGACTGGGTGATACTCGCGGTACTCGCGGCGTCCTCCATTCTCGGTGTCTGGCGCGGCGTTGTGAAGGAAGTGTTTTCGGTCGCCAGCTGGATCGCGGGCTTTATTTTCGCGTTCCGGCACGCCGCGGATGTGGGGCAGGTGTTGCCGATCACGTCTTTTGGGCCGGTGGGACGGACCGCGGCGGGCGCGGTGATTGTGATACTCGTGACGCTTGCCGCGTTCGCGATTTTCGGTTCTCTTCTCAGGCTGGTGATCAAGGCGGTTTCAGGCGGTGTCGGTGACGGAGCGCTTGGGTTTATCTTCGGTTTTATCCGGGGCGCGGTGATCGTGATGGCCGGCGTTTTTGTTGCCTCTTTCACTTCGTCCCCGGAATCCCGGATGTGGCAGCAGAGCGAACTGATTCCGTACGCTGAAAAAGGGCTCGTGATGTGCCGCCCGCTGATGCCGAATACGCTCGTGCAGATCGCGGACATCGCGAAAAAGCAGCAGGACGCGGCAAAAGCCCTGTGGAACGCGAAGTACCGGCTGGAAGATCATGCGGGATCGCTTAAATAGAGGAAGCTTTTCCGCTTTTTCATCAGTGTGCTTTCTTTTCTTTCAAGTAAAATAAGCAGTTTCTCTCCTTCCATCATTCTCGAGGAAATAAAAGAGCTATGTGCGGCATTGTAGGGATGGTCTCTGACAGCCCCGTAAATCAGCGCCTTTATGACGCGCTTCTTCTCCTTCAGCACCGCGGTCAGGATGCTGCCGGCATCGCAACGCTGGACGGTCTGACCTTCCATCAGCATAAAGCGATGGGTCTCGTGCGCGAAGTCTTCCGTACCCGCAACATGAGAAACCTCCTCGGGAATGCCGGCATTGCGCATACCCGCTATCCCACTGCAGGCTGCTCCACGTCGTCTGACGAGGCGCAGCCTTTTTACGTGAATGCCCCGTACGGCATCATGTTTGCGCATAACGGGAACCTCACGAATGCTTCGCGCCTGAAGCAGGAACTCTATGAGCTCGATCACCGTCACATCAATACGTCGAGTGACAGTGAGGCGCTGCTGAACGTCCTCGCGGATGAAATCAGCCACCTCGTGGTCGGCACCACGCTTACCGCCGAGAAGGCTTTCCAGGCGGTGCGCGGCGTTCATAAGCGTATCCGCGGCGGATACTCCTGCGTCGCGCTGATTGCCGGAAAGGGACTTCTTGCTTTCCGCGATCCGAATGGCATCCGTCCGCTTTGCTACGGTTCCTACACGAACGAACGCGGCTTCACCGAGTACATGGTGGCCTCTGAATCCGTCGCTCTTACCGGCACGGGCTTCAATTTCGAGGACGATGTGAAGCCGGGCGAGGCGATCTGGATCGATCTGAACGGCAACATCGAGCGCTGCCAGTGCGCTGAGAATCCGAAGCTCACTCCCTGCGCGTTCGAGCTCGTCTATTTTGCCCGTCCGGACAGCGTGCTTGACGGCATCAGCGTTTACGGCGCCCGCCTGCGTCTCGGTGAATATCTCGCTGACACGGTGGCGCACGAGATTGAGCTGAAGGACATCGATGTTGTGATGCCGGTTCCGGACTCTGCCCGCCCGTGCGCGCAGCAGCTCGCTTCCCGCCTGAACCTACCGTACCGCGAGGGTCTGATCAAGAACCGCTACGTCGGCCGTACGTTCATCATGCCGGGCCAGACGGTCCGCAAGAAGAGCGTTCGCCAGAAGCTGAACCCGATGCCGGTCGAATTCAAGGATAAGAACGTGTTGCTCGTGGATGACTCGATCGTCCGCGGCACCACGATGGATGAAATCGTGGCCATGGCCCGCAGCGCCGGTGCGAAGAAGGTGTATGTCGCGTCCTCCGCTCCCCGTGTCTGCTTTCCGAATGTCTACGGCATTGATATGCCGACCCGCTCGGAACTCCTCTGCGGCGACGGCAAGGGCGCGGATGAAGTGGCCCGTATCATCGGCGCTGATAAGGTCGTCTATCAGACGATCGACGGCCTGAAAGGCGCACTTTCCGATATGAACCCGGAAATCTCTGATTTCGACTGCTCGTGCTTCGACGGCCGGTATGTGACGGGTGACATCGATGACGCGTATCTCAGCCAGCTTGAGGAAGAGAAGCGTCTCGCGAAGGAAGCCGATAAGCGCAGAAAGGCGGAAGAGGACTGATAGTTTCCGGTTCTGACGCCGCGCGGGGCTGTCCGCCCGGCAGCCTTCGAGGCCCGCCCGCGTTACCTGCGGTCGGGTCTTAGTTTTTGGGTGGAGGAAAAAAAACGATGACTGAAAACGACGAACCGCTTGTCGTGCGGCTTGATCACCTGGTGCTGACAGTCAGGGACCCCCAGGCGACAGTGCGTTTTTATGAAGCGGTTCTTGGCATGAAACCCGTGCGGTTTGGAGAAGAGCGGCTCGCGCTTCAGTTTGGAAATACGAAGATCAATCTCCATCAGGCAGGGGCAGAAATCGCGCCTTACGCGCTCCGCCCCACGCCGGGATCCGCGGATCTCTGCCTGATCACGGAGGGGTCGCTCGATGCCGTGCGGGAGCGGCTTTCTGAAAACGGTGTTCCGATCGAACTCGGACCCGTGAAGCGCACCGGCGCCGCGGGCCCCATCCGCTCGGTTTACTTCCGGGACCCGGATGGGAATCTGATCGAGGTTTCCCGGTACGAAAATCAGGGAGGGTTCTGAAAAAGCAAAGGGGCAGTTCATGAGTGAACTGCCCCCTTCTTACTGGGTCTGAAAACGGGGGTGCTCTCAGGCGAAGCACCCCTGATAGATCACGAGAAGCACGACGATCGGCGCGATGATCGCCACCATCGCGTGAATAAAGGTGGTGTAGGCCGTGCCCCGGTTCTTTACGTAGTTCAGCTGCTCCTTGAACTTCGGCCAGGCGATCCAGCCCGTGAGAAGCGCGATAAAGAGACCGCCCATCGGGAGCAGGATGTTCGAGGAAAGGAAGTCGAGCGCGTCAAAAAGAGTCTTTCCGAAAACTTTCACATCCGACCACGGCCCGAAGGAAAGGGCGGAAACGCAGCCGAAGAGGAAAAGCGCGATCCAGCAGGCAAAGCACCCGCGCGGGCGCCTCACATTCCACTCGTTCCCCAGGTACGCGATCACGACTTCCAGCATGGAGATCGAGCTCGTAAGGGCGGCCGTGAGAAGGCAGATATAGAAAAGCACCGCGAAGAACGCTCCGCCCGGGAAATGATCAAACACAATCGGCAGCGTCACAAAGACGAGCCCCGGACCGGCGTTCGGATCGAGCCCGAAAGCGAACACCGCGGGCAGAATCATGAGACCGGAAAGAATGGAGCCGAGAAGTGCGAGGAACGCGATCCATCCGGAAGAGGACGGAATATCCGTCGTTTCCTTCACGTAGCAGCCGTACGTGACGATCGTGCCGCAGCCAAGTGAGAGCGAGAAGAACGTAAACCCAAGCGCGTTCAGAATGGTGGACGCGCTCATCGTCTCTGGGTGGATTGCGAAGAGGAATTCCACCCCTTTCATCGCGCCGGGGAAGGTGAGGCTTCGGATGAGGATCACCACCATCAGGATAAAGAGGAGCGGCATCAGGAATTTCGCGATCCGCTCGATTCCCTTCTCAACGCCAAGCGCCACGACGCCGCAGGTGAGCGTGAGGAAGCAGAAGTGCCAGAAGACATTTTTTACCGGATCCGACACGAGTACCGCGAAGCCTTCTTTCAGCGTTTCCGCGTCGCTCGAAAGCACGCTGTTCGAGAGCGACCCGATGAGGTACGACACACACCAGCCGCCGACCACGGAATAGTAGGAAAGGATGATAAAGGAGGAGATCACACCAATAAAACCGGCGATCGCGAAGAACGGCCCTCCCATCTTCTTCATCGCCTGAACAGCGGAGCCACGGCCGGCCCGGCCGACCGAGGCCTCAGCCATCAGGAGAGCAACACCGATCGTGAAGGTGAAGATGATATAGGGAATGATGAAATTTCCGCCGCCATTCGCGCCCGCCCAGAAGGGGAATTTCCAGATTGCGCCGAGGCCGATGGCTGAGCCCGCGGAAGCGAGAATGAAGCCGATACGCGAGCCCCATTCGGTTGATTTCGCCATGTTGCTGTCCTTGATTTTTTTGTGAGGAGAGCCCCGGAGAAGAGGGGGATCTTTGTGAGATTCTCCGAAGAAGAACCGAAATATCTCTCGAGAGGCAGAGGAAATGTCGCGCCGGGAGGTCCTTCAGAAATTCTGCTACGAATTGAAAGAATATTGATAATACCCGGTTCTGTCTAGTTGTTTCCCTGTAGTTCTGCTGAGTTTCCTGTTGGCAAGCCAATGTTCAAAAGTGTATATTTTTTTATTATTGGTTTTATCAAAACCAGGAACACGTATCAATCGATCCGCAGAACGGACCTGAGCAGATGCGGCAGCAATTCGAGTTGACCGACAGGCTGGCCAAAAGCAGTCCCGGAGGTCTCCCAATCAAATCCAGATTAGGTTTGAAAGGAACGCAACTATATGAATGCCAGTGAGACGGCCGCCCGCGCGGCCGGAACGCCGATTACAGGCGCTGAGATCGTCTGTCGGGCGCTCGCCGAGGAAGGGGTGACGAAGGTTTTCGGTTACCCGGGCGGAGCGGTCATCCCGATTTATGACGAAATCTTCAAGCAAAGCGCTTTCCGGCACATCCTGACGGGGCACGAGCAGGGCGCGGCGCATGCCGCGGATGCCTATGCGCGCGCTACCGGAAAGCCTGGCGTCCTTATCGTGACGTCTGGTCCAGGCGCGACAAATGCCGTGACCGGCATCTCGACCGCCTACAGCGATTCCATCCCCCTCATCATTATTTCAGGCCAGGTAGGCACCTCCTTCATCGGCACCGATGCTTTCCAGGAGTGCGATACCGTGGGCATTACCCGCCCCTGCGTGAAGCACAATTTCCTCGTGCGTCATGTGGAGGATCTGGCGAAGACGATCAAAGAAGCCTTCTATATCGCGACGACCGGCCGTCCGGGTCCCGTGCTGATTGATATTCCGAAGGATATTCAGCTTCAGAAATGCGTTTTCGACTATCCCGAGAAAGTGGATATCCCGACCTATAAGCCGATTATCCGCGGTCACATGGGGCAGATCAGGAAGGCGCTCAACGCGCTTCTCGACTCAGCCCGCCCGCTGATCCTTGTGGGCGGCGGCGTGGTGCTGTCGGATGCCTCTGAACTGATGAATCGGTTTGCCCGGCTGACAGGAATTCCCGTGATTTCGACCCTGATGGGGCTTGGCGGTTTCCGCGGTTCGGACCGCAAGTTCCTCGGCATGGCCGGCATGCATGGAACGCTGGAAGCGAACTACGCGCTGCAGAACAGCGAGGTTCTCATTAATTTCGGCTCCCGGATGGAAGATCGTTTGGTCTCCAATGTCCCGGATTTTGAAAGCCGCCCGAGAACTGTCATTCATATCGATGTGGACCCTTCATCCATTTCGAAACGCGTGAAGGCTCAGATCCCGATCGTGGGCGACGTGAAGTCGGTGCTCGCTGACATGGTGAGCCTTCTTGAGGAAGAGGACTATCGGCAGAACACCGAGCTGCTCACGCCCTGGTGGAATCAGATTGACGAGTGGAGGTCGAGGAAGTCGCTTGATTACCCGGCTGACAGCAAGTCGATCATGCCGGAAGCGCTGGTTGAAAAGGTTCAGGCCGCAGCTCCCGCGGACACGATCTATACCACCGACGTGGGCGAACATCAGATGTACGCCGCCCAGTACCTGAAGCTCGATGAACCGAGACACTTCCTGACGAGCGGCGGTCAGGGCACGATGGGCTTTGGACTGCCCGCCGCGGTCGGCGCTGCGGTCGCGTTCCCGGATAAGCCGGTCGTCTGCTTCACGGGTGACGGGTCGATCCAGATGTGTATCCAGGAGCTGATCACCTGCAAGCGTTACGGCCTCGCGCCGAAGATTGTGATCTTCAATAACGGATACCTCGGCATGGTGGCGGTCTGGCAGAAGCTTTACTGCGGCGGACGGCTTTCCGAAACGACGCTGGATCCGCAGCCTGACTTTGTGGCGCTTGCCAAAGCCTATGGGCACGTCGGCTACCGCTGCCGCACGTACGCGGAACTCGACGCGGCGCTTAAGGATGCTTTCGGGGAAAACCGGAACGAATGCTGCGTGCTCGATGTTCAGATCAAGCGTGATGAACCCGTGTACCCGATGGTTGGGCCTGGCGAAGGTCTCACCCGAATGATTCTGAGGGAGGAATGAGAATGAGCGGAGAAAGACACGTGATTTCGATTCTCCTCGAGAATCGCTCCGGGGCGCTTTCGCGCGTCGTGGGACTCTTTTCGGCCCGCGGCTACAACATTGACAGCCTTACGGTCGCGCCGACTGAGTCTGAACACCTCTCGCGCATGACGATCGTGAGCCACGGTGACGAAGCGCTCGTGGAACAGATCACAAAGCACCTCAATAAGCTGATTGAGGTGCTGAAGGTGGTGGATCTGACTGAGGCTCCCTATGCGGAACGCGACCTGATGCTCGTAAAGGTCAGGGCAGCGGGCCGTGAGCGCGATGAAATGATGCGGCTTACGGATATTTTCCGCGGTCACATCATCGACGTGACGGAACGCTCTTTCACGATCGAGATCACCGGCGACGCCGGAAAGCTTGACGCATTTCTCACCGCGATTGATCCGAAGCAGATTCTCGAAACTGTCCGGTCAGGCGTTCTCGGGATCGGCCGTGGCGAACACATTCTGAAGTCCTAGCAGCAAAAGAGTTTCTTATTTACTGATCTGAATTTACCGGAAGACCGAAGCCGGTCTTCCATCTGACGAGGCCCAGCGCCTCTGGAGAAAAAGCATGAAGGTTTATTACGACAAGGACTGTGACCTTTCCATCATCAAGGGCAAGAAGGTCGCGATCATCGGCTACGGTTCCCAGGGACACGCCCATGCGCTGAACCTGCATGACTCCGGCGTCAATGTGGTGGTCGGTCTGCGCCCGAACGGCGCCTCCTGGAAGAAGGCTGAGGCAGCCGGCCTCGCAGTCGCGTCTGTAGAGGATGCTGTGAAGGGTGCTGACGTCGTCATGATGCTGATCCCGGATGAAAACATCGCGAAGACCTACCGCGAGCAGGTTGAGACGAACATCAAGCAGGGCGCGGCGCTCGCTTTTGCCCACGGCTTCAACATTCACTACGGTCAGGTGATCCCGCGCGAGGACCTCGATGTCATCATGGTCGCTCCGAAGGCGCCGGGCCACACGGTCCGCTCCACCTATGCCGCCGGTGCCGGTGTACCGCAGCTCGTAGCTGTTTTCCAGGATAAGTCCGGCCGCGCGATGGATATCGCGCTCTCCTACGCCTCCGCCAACGGCGCCGGCAAGGCGGGCATCATCGAAACGACGTTCCGCGAAGAGACGGAAACTGACCTCTTCGGCGAACAGGCCGTGCTCTGCGGCGGTGTCGTTGAACTCGTGAAGACAGGCTTTGAGACGCTCGTGAAAGCCGGGTACGCGCCTGAAATGGCGTACTTTGAATGCTTCCACGAAATGAAGCTGATCGTCGACCTGATGTACGAAGGCGGTATCGCGAACATGGACTACTCCATTTCGAACAACGCGGAATTCGGTCAGTACTGGACGGGCCCGAAGGTTGTGAACGAAACCTCCCGTGCCGCGATGGAACAGTGCATCAAGGATATTCAGTCCGGTGTCTACGCGAAGGCGTTCCTTGAAGAGTGCGCATTCGGCTATCCGGTGCTCCGTTCGATGCGCGCGCAGACCGCCCGTCATCCGATCGAGACCACGGGTGAGAAGCTCCGCGCGATGATGCCCTTCATCACGGCTCATCGCCTGGTTGACCGCAGCAAGAACTGATCCGTCACGCTCGGCCGTAACTGACGCTTTCCGCCGCCCCGGGGAATCCTTATTCTCCGGGGCGGCCTCGTATCAGAAGGGACACTCTCGCGGAATGAAAACGGATACGAGGGAGGCGTAGAGAAATTGCGCGGTCACCCTGATAGAATGCCCTATCGGAAATACGTTTTTGGTGAGATCCTGGAGATCAATATCTATGGATAAAAGAATCTATCCCCATCCCATCTTTGCAAAAGAGGGTTGGCCCTTCATGGCGGGCACGGGCGTTCTGGCGCTCCTCGCGACAGCGATGGGCTGGGGCTTTCTGAGCGTCGTCTTCTGGGCGCTTTTCATTCTTGTGGTTCAGTTCTTCCGGGACCCGGCGCGTGAGATTCCCCAGGGTGAGAAACTCGTGCTTTCCGTCGTTGACGGCCAGGTTCTGAAGGTTGAAAAGGCGAAGGATCCCTATACGGGACGCGACGCGATTCTGATCTCCGTCTTCATGAATCTTTTCAACGTCCACAGCCAGAAGTCTCCGGTTGACGGCACCGTGCTGAAGAAGGTGTACCGTCCGGGCAAGTATTTCAACGCATCGCTCGATAAGGCAAGCGCTGAGAACGAGCAGTGCGGTCTCGTGGTGCGGGCGGATGATGGAAACCTCGTGACGTTTGTTCAGATCGCGGGGCTCGTCACGCATCGCATTCTGAATTACGTGAAGGAAGGCGATCATCTGAACCGGGGCGATCGTTACGGCTTCATCCGTTTCGGAAGCCGCGTGGATATGTACCTCCCGCTGAACGCCCGTCCGAAGGTGGTGATCGGTGAAAAGGTCTGGGGCACGACAACCGTCCTCGCGGTTCTTGGCGAGGCTCTGGATGAACCCGAGGCTCCGCTCGCGGAGTCGGATGAGACCTCTGTGACCGCGCCTGCGGCTCCTCAGAGTGAGACTCCCGCTGCTCCGGCCGCGGCCCCCGCAGCTTCCTCAGCCCCTGCGGCTGAAGCGGAAGCTCCGGCTGCTCCTACGGAGGCCAAGCCCACGGAGTCCGAGCCGGCTGCTGCCGCTCCCGCGGAGACTGAGGCAGCCGCTCCTGCCGCGGCTGATTCCGCGAAAGACGCTGATACCTCCGCGAAGTAAGGCTTCGGCGCTCTGACCGTTCCCCCAAAAAAAGCAAAGCGGATGCCAGGATAAGACCCGGCGTCCGCGTCTGCATTCAGTTATTCAGGAAAAAGACGATAAAAATGACTTCAGAACACATCCCGGGTCAGCGAGTTCCGCTTACCGAAATCGGAAAGCGCAATATCAGGATTGTCCGCACGCGGGGCATCTACGTTCTGCCGAACCTTTTTACGACGGCGTCGCTTTTCTGCGCGTTTTACGCGATTGTCCAGGCTATGGCCGGGCACTTTGATATTGCCTCCATCGCGATCTTCTTCTCGATGATTTTTGACGGCTGTGACGGCCGTGTCGCCCGCCTCACTCATACGCAGAGCGAGTTCGGTGTCCAGTATGACTCGATCGCGGATATGACGGCGTTCGGCGTGGCGCCGGCCCTCGTGATCTATCAGTTCGCGCTTTCCGGCCTTGGGAAGATCGGCTGGGCCGCGGCTTTCATTTACTGCCTGGGCGCCGGTCTCCGTCTTGCCCGCTTCAATACCAATGTGAAGGTCGTGGATAAGAGCTTCTTCCAGGGGCTTCCGAGCCCGGCGGCTGCCGCCCTGATCGCGGGGTTTGTGTGGCTCGCGGTGGATAACAAGCTCCCCGCCTGGACGGGCGACGCTCTTCCCTGGATGGCCGCGGTGCTCGCCGTTTTCGCCGGCCTCACGATGGTCTGCAACGCGCCGTTCTTCTCCGGCAAGAGCCTTGCCGTGGTGAGAACCGTGCCGTTCTGGTTCCTTTTCGTCGCGGCGATTCTCTTCATCATTATTTCGAGCAATCCGTCACTCTCGATCTTCATCATCTTCTGCATTTACGCCGTGTCGGGCTACGTCTATCAGGCTTATCTCTGGTGGAAAGGCCGTCCGAACCCCGTGAAGCCTGAGCGTGATGAGGAAGAAGCCTGATCTGGCTTTTCCGCCGAAGCCCTGAGGGCAGCAGGCATAGAATGAAACATCATGCGGACGCGGCGCGAGCCGCCCTTTATCAGAGGAGTTCCTATGTCATTTCTTTTTGCACCGCCCCCTCAGGCCGTTCTGCCGATCGTGGGGGAGAAGAATCTTTACTTCTCCCTGCATCGCGTGTATTTCATCGGTCACAACTACTCGGCCCACAATAAGGAGCTGAACGCTCCGGACGAGCCGGTGATCTTCCTGAAGCCTGTTGACGCGGTTGTGCCGGTTCCGGAAGGAACCGTGGCCGAAATTCCGTATCCTCCTCAGTCCGATAATTTCCAGCATGAGATTGAGCTCGTTGTCGCGCTGAAGTCTGGCGGCCGCGACCTCACGCCCGAAGAAGCCGAAAAGGCGATTTACGGCTTCGCGGTCGGATGCGACTTTACGCGCCGCGACTGGCACTTCAGGATGCGTGACAAAGGACAGCCCTGGGAAAAGGGGAAGACCGTTGACAGCGCGCTTCCCGTCACAGCGCTCCGCCCGATTGAGCGGACACCGGAACTGCAGAATCTGGGGATCTGGCTCTACGTGAACAGCGAAAAAAAGCAGGACGGCAATATCGATCAGATGCTTTTCACGCCGGCTGAGCTGATCAGCCATCTCTCGAAATTCTGGGAACTGAAGGCGGGTGACATTGTCTTCACCGGAACGCCGGCCGGTGTCGGTCCCGTGAAGAAAGGCGATATTCTGAAGGGCGGCATCGCGGGTGTCGGTACGCTCGATATGAAGATCGTCTGATACGTCAGTCCTGCTCGCCTTCGGGAGAGGCAAGAAAAAAACCGACCTCGGTACGGAACCGGGGCCGGTTTTCGCGTTTTGGGAAATGATCGTCGGCTTCAGGAAGAGGCGGAGCCTGACGCCATGCTGGCCGCCGCGCTGTCCATCGAGATCGTTTCGATTTCCTCCGCGAGATCAGACACGGCGCTGGCGTAGAAATAGCTGTGGTTATAGTTCAGAATCGTCTGGAAATTCCGGGTTCCGAGGCGATACTCCGTCGCCTGCTTTCCATCCTGGTCGCGGTACGGGAGATCGACGATCATCAGAGGTTCGTCGCCCGGGATATTGAGTTCAAAATCCGGAATGAACCCGGCCCGGAGCGCGTGGTCAAACGTCGTATCGGTGGCGATACCGCCGGTCACAAGGCGCATATCGGCGTCGCTGTCCGGTGTGCAGGAGAAGAACGGCGGAAGCCCCCGGACCCAGCCGTGGCTTGCGAGGTAGTTTGCTACCGAGCCGATCGCATCCGCGCTCGACCCAACGAGATCGATCTGACCGTCCCCGTCAAAGTCGACCGCGTATTTGCGCACCGAGGAAGGCATAAACTGCCCCATGCCGATGGCACCCGCAAAGCTCCCATAGACCGTGGCGGGATCGAGATGCTGCTCGCGAAGCAGCAGGAGAAACTCGGTGAGTTCCGTCCTGAAGTAGTCCGCGCGGCGCTTGTAATCGAAAGTGAGCGTGCAGAGGGAATCCAGAACGCGGAAACTGCCCTGGTTTCTGCCGTACACCGTTTCAACGCCGATGATCGACGCTACGATGTCACGCGGAATGCCATAGCGGTCCTCCGCCTTCCCAAAGGCTTCGTCGTTTTCCTCAAGGAATTCCGATCCCTTCTCAATCCGGGATTTTCCGACCATCCGGTGCTGATAAACCCGCCAGTCGCCGCGGACCGCGGTTTTCGGCGCGTTCGGCTTCCGAGGTTTCGGCGTCATCAGCTGTTCCACGCGGGCTGAATACGTGGCCTGCGCGAGAACGTCCTCGATGAAAGACTTCGGGAGCTGCGTTGCCGCGGCCGTTTCCTCAATGTAAGCCTGTACCTCAGGCATCGCGGGGTAAGACGTATCCTCGCTCGACTCCGTCTTTCTCAGAGCCGGATCCGGAAGCTGCGCGCAGACAGCCGCCGGCAGCCCGGGTATCGCGGCTGTCAGAAGCAGTGTCAGCAGATTTCGGCGGCTCAGCGGCATGGCTTTTCTGATTAAGTAAATGGAAGTCCTATCTCATTAATTATATAGGTGCGTGTCAATCCGTTATGGGCGGAATCGTAACGAAAAACCAGAAGAGGGAAAAAATCTTAGAGCTCTAACCCTTGACAAACGGCTTTTTATCCGTAAAATTTGTATCCCTATGCGGGAGTAGCTCAGTTGGTAGAGCGCAACCTTGCCAAGGTTGAGGTCGCGAGTTCGAGACTCGTCTCCCGCTCCATATTCGAGAAGAGGAAGCTTTCAAGGGCTTCCTTTTTTCATATCTGCATCAGCGAGTGCCCGGGTGGCGGAATTGGTAGACGCAGGGGACTTAAAATCCCTCGCTTCGGCATACGGGTTCGAGTCCCGTCCCGGGTACCAGGCATTTCCAGAGACGTTCGTCTCACAGTATAATAATCAGTTAACCGCGACAGACTTTCGGTTTCGGAGGTCTCGAGCAACACAATCTGTAAGCCGGTGCCTTCTTTTCCCTTCAAAGCTGGTTCCGGCTCGTGCGCCCCGAAAGCGAGGAACCCGTCGGTTGCCCGCCGGGCACACTGTTTAACGTAACGGGAGAAGCACGTGAGCTCACTCATTCAAGACAACCGGCCTGAGGCTGTACTGGCCCTGGCCGACGGAACGCTGTTCCGCGGCCGTTCCATCGGCGCGCCCGGTCGTGCCATCGCTGAAGTCGTTTTCAATACGTCCATGACGGGCTATCAGGAAATCCTGACAGATCCGTCCTACACCGGTCAGATCGTCAATCTCACGTATCCGCATATCGGCAACGTGGGCGTGAATAACGAAGATACCGAATCGGGCCGCATTTACGCAGCGGGCCTCGTCATCGAAACCCTTTCTCCCATCGTCTCGAACTTCCGCGCGAAGGAAACGCTTTCCGAATACCTCACGCGTTCCGGCGTGGTTGGCATTGCGGAAGTCGATAACCGTCTCCTCACCCAGATCATCCGCGATCGCGGCGCGCAGGCAGCCTGTATTCTGACGGCGGCGAACGGCACGCTGACGGAGGATGAGCTGAACGCCGCTGTGGAAGCCGCAAAGAGCTACACCGGCATGGTGGGTCAGGACCTTGCTCAGGTCGTGACCACCAAGGCCCCGTACGAGTGGACCGAAGGCACCTGGCAGATCGATAACGACACGGGCGCCACCTCCTACACGAAGCCTGAGCTCCCCTTCCACATCGTGGCTTATGACTTCGGCGTGAAGCAGAACATTCTCCGCCTTCTCGTGAATCAGGGACTGCGCGTTACCGTGCTGCCTGCGAAGACTTCCTTTGAAGACGCGATGAAGTATTCCCCGGATGGTTTCTTCTTTTCAAACGGCCCGGGAGATCCGGAACCCTGCACGTACGCGATTGAAACCGCGAAAAAGATTCTGAAGTCCGGCATTCCGTTCTTCGGCATCTGCCTCGGGCACCAGATCCTCGGTCTCGCGGTGGGCGGAAAGACCGTGAAGATGAAGACCGGTCACCACGGCGCCAATCACCCGGTGATCGATGTGAAGACGAAGCACGTTTACATCACGAGCCAGAACCATGGGTTTGCGGTCGACGCCTCCACGCTTCCCGCGAATGTCCGTGTGACGCACGAGTCGCTCTTTGACGGCACGCTCCAGGGAATGGAGCTCACCGACGCTCCGGCCTTCAGCTTCCAGGGTCACCCTGAAGCGAGTCCGGGACCTCAGGACATTTCCCCGCTTTTCGAGCGTTTCGGACAGATGGTCCGTACATACGCTGAAAGCAAGGCGGCCAGGTAATTTTCCGGTAATTCTTAATATTGGCCTTTGTCCGGGGAGCGCTACGGCCACTCGGGGAAAGGCGGCAGACAGGATAGCGAAATGCCAAAACGTCAGGACATAAAATCCATTCTCATCATCGGCGCTGGCCCGATCATCATCGGCCAGGCCTGTGAGTTTGACTACTCCGGTGCTCAGGCCTGCAAGGCGCTGAAGGAAGAAGGGTACCGCGTCATTCTCGTGAACTCGAACCCCGCCACGATCATGACGGATCCGGGGCTCGTGGACGCGACCTACATTGAGCCGATCACCTGGGAGGTGGTTGAGCGGATCATCGCGAAGGAACGGCCCGATGTGATTCTGCCGACGATGGGCGGTCAGACGGCGCTCAACTGCGCGCTCGATCTGAAGAATCACGGCGTGCTCGATAAGTACGGGATCGAACTGATCGGTGCCTCGCCGAAAGCGATCGAAAAAGCTGAGGACCGCAAGCTCTTCAAGGAAGCGATGGAGAAAATCGGCCTTGAATGCGCGAAGTCCGGCATCGCCTACAACATGCAGGAAGCGCTCGAAGTGCAGCAGACCGTGGGATTCCCCACGATCATCCGCCCGAGCTTCACGCTCGGCGGCTCGGGCGGCGGCATTGCCTACAACATGGAAGAGTTCGTGCGGATCTGCCAGCGCGGTCTCAAGCTTTCCCCGACGCACGAGCTTCTGATTGAAGAGTCGCTCCTCGGCTGGAAAGAGTACGAGATGGAAGTGGTCCGCGATCACGCGGATAACTGCATCATAGTCTGCTCAATTGAGAACCTCGATCCGATGGGCATCCACACGGGTGACTCGATTACCGTTGCTCCGGCCCAGACGCTGACCGACAAAGAGTATCAGATCATGCGTAACGCCTCGATCGCGATTCTCCGCGAGATCGGCGTGGATACGGGCGGTTCGAACGTGCAGTTCGCCGTGAATCCGAAGAACGGCCGCCTGATCGTGATCGAAATGAATCCGCGTGTGTCGCGTTCGTCCGCTCTCGCTTCCAAGGCGACGGGTTTCCCGATCGCAAAGGTTGCGGCAAAGCTCGCCGTGGGTTACACGCTTGACGAGCTCCGGAACGACATCACAGGCGGCAAGACCCCGATTTCCTTCGAGCCGACGATTGACTACGTCGTGACGAAGATGCCGCGTTTCGCCTTTGAGAAGTTCCCGCAGGCGGATGACCGCCTGACCACGCAGATGAAGGCTGTGGGCGAAGTGATGGCGATCGGCCGCACGTTCCAGGAATCCTTCCAGAAGGCGCTGCGCGGGCTTGAGACCGGTAAGGACGGTCTTGACAGCAAGACGTCTGACCGCGAGCAGATCGTGTACGAGATTTCCGACGCGGGTCCCGAGCGTATCTTCTATGTCGGTGACGCGTTCCGTATCGGCATGACGCTGAAGGAAGTTCAGGAAGCGACGAATATCGATCCGTGGTTCCTGATCCAGATCCAGGAAATCATCGATATTGAGAAGCGGCTTGAAGGCCGGACGCTTTCCTCGCTCACGCGGGAGGAGCTCCTCTTCCTCAAGCAGAAGGGCTTCTCCGACCGGCGTCTCGCGAAGCTCCTCCACGTGTCTGAGGATGAAGTGCGTTCAGACCGCTGGATGATGAAGCTGCACCCCTCCTATAAGCGCGTTGATACGTGCGCCGCGGAATTCAAGACCACAACCGCTTACCTCTACTCCACCTACCACGGCGCGAGTGAGGCCGATCCGGATGACCGGAAGAAGGTGGTGGTGCTTGGCGGCGGTCCGAACCGCATCGGTCAGGGTATCGAGTTCGACTATTGCTGCGTCCACGCCGCTCACGCGCTCCGCGAAGATGGCTACGAGACCATCATGGTGAACTGCAATCCGGAAACGGTGTCGACTGACTATGACACGTCGGATCGCCTGTTCTTTGAACCGGTGACGCTCGAAGACGTGCTCGAGATCTGCCGCATTGAGAAGCCGTTCGGCGTCATCGTGCAGTACGGCGGTCAGACCCCGATCAATCTCTGCCGGAAGCTCGAGAAGGAAGGTGTGCCGATTCTCGGTACGACTCCGGATTCAATCGATATCGCGGAAGACCGCGGCCGCTTCCAGAAGCTTGCTGCTGACCTTGGCATCCTGCAGCCGCCGAACCGCGCGGCCCGGTCCGAGGAAGACGCCATTGTGATGGCGGACGAAATCGGGTACCCGCTTGTTGTGCGTCCGTCTTACGTGCTTGGCGGCCGCGCGATGGATATCGTCCACAGCCGGAAGGATCTCGAGGCCTACATGCGTGAGGCGATCAAGGTGAGCAACGACAGCCCGGTGCTCCTTGATCGGTTCCTGGATGACGCGGTGGAAATGGACGTTGACGCTGTGAGTGACGGCGACGAAGTCCGGATCGGCGGCATCATGCAGCATATCGAGCAGGCCGGCGTTCACTCGGGCGACGCGGCGTGCTCGCTTCCGCCTTACAGCCTCCGCCCTGAGCTTGTTGAAGAGATCAAGCGTGAGACGAGACTCCTTGCTGAGGCGCTGAAGGTGAAGGGCCTCATGAATGTGCAGCTCGCCGTGCAGCACGCCTACTCCGAGAACCCGAAGGTCTACATTCTCGAAGTGAATCCGCGCGCCTCGCGTACCGTGCCGTTTGTCTGCAAGGCGACCGGTGAGCCGCTCGCGAAGATCGCGGCCCGCGTGATGGTCGGTGAGACGATGAAGGCTCAGGGAGTCAAGGTTGAGGTAACGCCGAAGTACATGTGCGTGAAGGAAGCCGTGTTCCCGTTCACCAAGTTCCTCGGTGTGGACCCGGTCCTTGGGCCTGAAATGCGGTCGACCGGCGAAGTGATGGGTGTCGGCGCGTCGTTCGGCGAAGCGCTTTATAAGGCTGAGCTCGGCGCCGGTGACCGTCTCCCCGAAAAGGGTACGGCGTTTATTTCGGTCCGCGATGTCGATAAGGCCCGCGCGGTGTCGGTTGCCACGCACCTCCGTGATCAGGGCTTCAATATCGTCGCGACGCGCGGCACGGCGGCTCTTCTGCAGCATGCGGCGATTCCCTGCCGTGTGGTGAATAAGGTTTCTGAAGGCCGTCCGAACGTGGTCGATATGATCAAGAACGGTGACGTGCAGCTCGTGATCGCGACGGCTGACGAATCCCGTACCCAGATCAGCGACGCGCGTCAGATCCGTCAGACGGCGCTTGCGCAGCTCGGCGTTGTCTACTACACGACGATTTCGGGCGCAGCCGCAGCGGTTGAAGGCCAGAAGCACGCGAAGGATGTCGAAGTCCGCAGCCTGCAGGAACTTCACGCGATGAACCGCGCCTGAGTGTCTCTCTGATCCCGGATTCGTCCGGGAATCACGGGACCTGCCGGCTTTCCTGTTACACCGGGGAAGCCGGTTTCTTTTGTCTGGTAAGGAGCGCGAAGCGCTGTTTCTTTATCTGAAACTTTTCGATACGGCTCCGGGGCTTCTCCCGCCCGAACCGGATTCAGAAATCTTTTATCATCAGAAAAGTTTTGTTTCCGCAGCGGTCCGGGGAAAGCATTCAGGCCCGTCTGCCGTATTTGCTGATTTTTGCGTTATTTCATGAAACGGATCCGATTTGACCGGAGAGCCACCGTTGTAGTGGTCATTCTCCTGGCCCTGCTTTTTATTTTCCAGCCCATATCCTGGACGACCGTTCCGAAAAACGGTGTGCTTTCGGTGATTATTGACCGGACAGACACAACGACAGCGGACGCGGTGAGGAAACTTCGTCTCTCCGGCGTTCAGACACCGGAAGTGATCCTGTACCCCGTGGTGTCGGCAGCGAGCGCGTTTTCCTCTTCGGGTCTGAAGAAGGGCTGCTATCAGCTTTCCCCGAAGTCGCCTTTGATTTCGCTTTTCTTCAAGCTCGCCGCAGGGCGCGTGAGTTATCTTGTGATCCGGATCCCGGACGGAGCGAATATCTGGGGGGTTGAGAAACTCTTTAAGGAGAGCCCGGATCTCGATCGGAAGCTTGCGGATTTTTCGGACGCTTCTCTGAAAGCGGATCCGGAGGTTTTCAGCGGGTTTGATCAGGATATTGATTCAGTCCGCAAAAAATTCAGGGAATCCGCTTCTGTCAGTTATTACGAAGGGCTCGCCGCGCCGGACACGTACTACTACAAGCCGGGGCAGTCTGACGCGGCGCTTCTCGCGAAGATGGTGCGTCATCAGAAGCAGATTCTGGATTATGAGTGGCAGAACCGCGATACGGCGGCTACCGCTCTCATCCGGACGCCGTATGAGGCGCTGATTCTCGCGTCTCTTATCGACAAGGAAGCGGGGCAGGGGCAGGAGAAATATCTCGTGTCGAGTGTCTTCTATAACCGCCTGAAAATCGGAATGCCGCTTCAGACCGATCCCACGGTGCTCTACGCGAAGGGGCTTGAAACCCGCTCTGACCCGAAGAACATCACGAAAGACGATCTGCTGAAAGACAATATTTATAATACGTACCGCCAGCGCGGCCTTCCGCCTACGCCGATCGCCTGCCCGTCACGTGAGGCGATTCACGCCGCGATGCATCCGGCGGACACGAAGTATCTTTATTTTGTCGCGTCCGGGGCCGGCCGCTCCAAGTTTTCAGAAACGCTCGGCGAACATAACGCCGCCGTGAATCAGTACATTCTGAAGAAATAACGGGGGGAATCCTGAAGGAGGCGGCTCTGCCGCCCCTTTCTGTTTCTCCCGTTTCTTCACACCAGCGAAGGAAAAACCTATGCCGCTCGCGATTTACCCCTGGCAGGAAGCGCTCAGCCGGGATCTGGAAATCTTCAGACACCGGATGCCGAGCGGCATTATCGTAAGCGGACCCCGGGATATCGGCACCTATGAGCTCGTGCTCGCTTTCACGAAGAGCCTGATGTGTGAGAATCCGGCGCCGGACGGTACTCCCTGCGGAAAGTGCCCGGGGTGCCGGCTCGCGGAAGCCGGTACTCACCCGGATATCCGTTTTCTGCTTTCGGAAGAGGAGGCTGCGAGGCACGATCTGCCCATCCCTGAAAGTGCCGGGAAGAAACTGTCGGACGAAATCTCCATCGCATCTGTCCGTGAGCTCCGGGACTATGTGGCGCTGAAGCCTCACCGGAGCCCGAGGCGCGTCAATCTCATTTCGCCTGCGGACCGCATCCGGCCGGACGCCGCCTCAGTCCTTCTGAAGATGGTGGAGGAGCCGCCGCCTGACCTGAGTTTCATCATGATCGCGGAGGATCTCGACGCTATTCTCCCGACGCTTCGCTCGCGCTGCGTTCTGCTTCACGCGAGGAAGCCGGACCCGGAAGCCGCAGCGTCCTGGCTTGAAGCCAAGGGGCTGAAAGACTTTGATGAGCAACTTGCCGAAGCGGGCGGAAATCCGCTTGCCGTGATCCGCGGTCATAAGATCGTTCCGGATGAGGCGAGGGCGCTTTTCCTCGGCCTCCTTAAGACCGGGAAGCGGCTTGATATCACCAAGGTCGCTCCGGGTGTCGGCACTGGCTGGAAGCTCGATGCCTGCGCGGATTTTTTTTCCCGCTGGGGCACGGATCTCATCCGCGTGAAGTCCGGTCTTCAGCCGTCCTACTTTGTCGGCGAGACACCGGAACTGCAGTCAATCGCGCCGGGCGCGGACCTTCAGAGGCTCTTTCACTGGCTTGATGAAACGGAGTCCCTGAAGCGGGCTTCCTCAGTGCCCCTCAATAACAAGCTCGCGCTGGAAAAGATTCTGGAAAGCTACCGCTCGGTTTTCAGGAGCTGACTGGCTGCCTCAGATTGGCTTCACCTTCTTGAATTCCCGGATCACCCGGGCGTCCGCCGGCACAAGGTAGAGCGATGTGGTGGAGAGAGACGAGTGGCCAAGCGCCGTCTGCACGACATTCACCGGCATGGATTCAAGGGCGGTTTCAGCAAAGGTGTGCCGCAGCCAGTGAGCGGATGCCGTGCGGAGCTTCGCGCCGTCGATCGGATTCTTCTGATCCGCGAGAAGCGCTGCTTCCTCAAGAAATTTTTTCAGTATGCGGTGAAGTCCGGAGCGGGAGAGGGCGTCTGTCGAGTTCTTCGGCCGCTTTCCCTTTCCGAGATTCGCGAGAAGCGGGGTTCCCTTGGGGCAGCTTCCGATCGGGGGAAGCCCCCGGATCTTCAGATAGGCGTTGAAGGCGTCGAGATGCTCCTGCTGAAGCGGCAGGCGGCGGACCTTGTCCCCCTTTCCGATTACCTCAATAATGGTGACGGATTCGTTTCCGATCCGGCGCTGCGTGATCCAGTCCGCCGTAGCGGAGAGCATTTCGCTCGCCCGCATACCGAGTCCCTTTCCCATCATGAGAATGGCTTCAAGCCTCGACTTTTCGATCCCGTCCTCCATGGCGTCAAGGCACCGGAGGACGTCGCTCCACTGCTCAGGTGTGAGTGATCGGTCAGAAAACTCTTTCGGCGCACCTTCCCCGGGGAGAAAACGGACACGCTGCGGGACCTGATCAAAGGGATTTGTGCGGAGGTAGCCGGTTTTCGTGAGAAAACTGAAAAGGAGCTTCACCACTGTCAGAGCCTGACGCCGGCTCGTGTGGGAAAGCGGTCCGTTGAAAGGGCGCCACGCGGGGGAATCCCGCCTTTCGCTCTTCTTTCCAATCCACTGTGCGGCCGGAACCCGCCACTTCCGGCTCCAGGCTTCAGGCGTGAGACGCGCGAGATCCTCAAGCCACCGGAGATACTGAGAGGCCTGAGGGACGGTTACCGAACTGAGAGCCGTGTTTTTTTCCATGATGCACCAGAGGAGAAACCGTTCAGCCTCTTTCTGATAAGCGCTTCGGGTGTTGGGGTTTGAGGCGCGCGAAGCGAGCCAGGCGTGGATCGCTTCGAGGTCGTTTGAAGCATCAAGCGCGGATTTCTCTTCAGGCCCCCGGTTCCGCCCCTGGGATCCATCGAGGAGCGCGGGGAGGCCAAGCGACTCGAGAGGCGCGATGCCCGGAGCGGTCCTTTCCGAGGAGAGGATCACTGCGCAGCCTTCGATTTCTGGATTGGCGTCTGATTTGGCGGACATCCGGCCTCTGATCCCCCCGGTTCAATAAAAGAATCTGTCTGAAGCGGAACACCGTGAGGTGCAGCCTCCCGCATTCCGTTTTATCATTTTATGAATTTTCCGCCCGGCGGTCCCTTATGCGCCGGGTTTTGTTACCCGTACACGAGCGAAAGATTTCTTTCGTTCTCCGTGGAAACCTGAACTGAGGTTTTTTTAAAGCCATGATTGCCGCTTTTGATATTGCCTTTGCCGGTGCGCAGAAGGTTGAAACGACTACTACCAATCAGCCGCTCGCGCAGGCGATTATCGGCGTGGACCAGCTGCTGACGATGGGGTCCCGGGCGCTCTACGGCTATCTGATTGATCCGGAAGTGGACGTGCGCCGCGATCCGTCGCTCACGGCCTATAGCGTTGATCTCGGGTTCAGGAAGAATTTCGGCATGGCGCGCCGCGCTCAGCTGGCTGGTGTCGCTGAGTTCATCAATCCGCCGGAATCTTCTGTCGGTGAGGCGCTGGGCTGGCTTGAGACTGAAAACACGTCTCTGCTGGGGCTCTTCCAGCTGCTGAAGCAGATCGCCGGCCGCCGTATTGACGCGGTCACGCTGAAGGATGATACCGTTCTTATCACCTGCGGCCGCGATACCTATGAAGTGTCGACCCATACCTACAAGCTTTTCCGCCACCTCGGTGTACGCGAGGCGGTTGAGCAGCTTGCCGGTGTCTTCAAGAATCCGGAAGTGCAGGCAATTGAGATCCGTAACCGCGCGACCGGCAATGTGACCGTGAAGCTCGCGCGCGAGGATGCCGCGTTCTACGCGGTTCCGAAGGAAGAGGAAGTGGTGCTCGTGGATGATATCCACACCCGTGCCCTGATGCTCCCGACCTCCAACTTCCGCGATGATCAGATCTGGACCTTCTTCGATGGTGAACAGACGATCCGCGCCCGTATGGCGGATAAAGACTTCCTCCGTATCATCGATAACGGTGTCTTCCGTCTGAACGCGGATGACATCCTGATCGTGAATCTTCATGTAAAGACCGTTCAGACTCCTGCCGGTCTCGTGAGCGACTACGAAGTGATCCGCGTCCTGGATCACCGTAAGCCCGGAAAGCACATTCCGATCCCTGGAGTCTGATTTTCGGAACGGCGTTTCGCTGATGCGATCTGATCGTCCGACATACACTGAGGCATGCCGCGGATTTTCTCCGCGGCATGCCTTTTCGCGTCTCGCGGGTGTTTCGCTGAAGAAAGCCGTCGCTTTGCTTATGGCGGCGGCGATCGCGTTTCCGGCAGCGGCTGAACCGATCGCGGCGGAACTCGTGGCTCCCCGGTCGCAGGCCGCGGGAAAAACAGCGGTGCCGATGCCGAGCCGCTCGGTACTGGATCCGGATTATGCGCCTCAGATGATGAGCCCCGGGCCGCTCGCGGACGGCCCCGCGTCTCCCGCGGACATGAACGCCGCAGTGAGGATCGGAATCCAGCAGACAACCGCAGTGACTGTGCTGCAGCCAGGCGACGGCGGGTTCCTCGATCGCACGAAAGACCGTATCCGCGAGGCTTTCGGTTCCCGACGGGTGGAATTCATGACGCTCACCCGAGGGGAACTTGCTGAGGCGATCCGGAACGGTGACGTGGATTTCGTGATCGGGCAGTCAGACTTCATTGCTCAGGCGCAAATGGAAAATAATCTCCGTCTGATCGCGTCTTTCTGGCCGGTTGAAGCGCGTGACGTGAATAGCGTTGCCTCCGCGGTTTTCTTCACCAAGGCGCAGAGTCTCGATGTGCAGTCACTCGCGCAGCTCGGTGATCACACGGTTGCCGCGATCAGTCCGGATTCATTCCCAGGGTATCTGGTTCCGCTTTATGAGCTCTCGCGCCGCGGCTACGCGCCGGGTTACCTTCAGGAGCTCTACTTCACGGGACCGCCGTATGAAAATGTGACGCGCGACGTGCTTTCCGGGAAAGCCGCGGCTGGTATTCTTCCAGCCTGCGTGCTCGAGGCGCTCGAGCGTCAGAAGAAGATCAGTCTCTCCGACTTCCGGATTATCAACCCGAGGCGGGAAACCGAGCTTCAGTGCTCGCATTCGACCGATGTGTTTCCATCGCTTACCGTCGCGTCTCTTCAGAAGACTGACGGCAATACCCAGAAAACAATGGCAACCGCGCTTTACCTGATGCCGCATTCAGGCCGAGAGGCTCAGTGGGCACTGCCCGCTTCCATGCAGAGCGTTCTCGATGTTTTTTACCGCCTGAAAATCGGGCCGTATCAGTATCTCGCGCAGTGGAGCATCCAGCGGTTTGTGAAAGAAAACGCGGCAGAGGTGGCGGTTGCGCTGATTTTCATCCTGATGGTGGTGTCATACGCCGCAGTGCTTCAGATGATGGTGCGGCGAAAGACTCTCGCGCTTCGGAAATCGATGAAGGAGCGGCAGCGCTACGAGCAGGAAATCGCGGCGTCGCGTGAGCATATCGCCGCGATTGAGCGTACCGGCATCATCGGCCAGATGTCCTCCATGATCGCGCACGAGCTGAAGCAGCCGCTCGGTGCCATCAATAATTTCGGAAACGGCCTGCTGCGGCGCCTTCACCGCGGCCCCGTGGACCTCAAGGTTCTCGAAGGGGCGCTTGAGGAAATTGTCGGGCAGGGGACCAGGGCGTCAGAGATTGTTGACCGTGTCCGAGGCTACGCGAAGCACCCCGATCCTGTGATGCAGGTGCTCGATATGAAGCCAGTGCTCGAGAAAGCGGCGAAGGAATTTCACCATATCTATCCAGACGCGACGCCTATTACGCTTGCCTGCCTGCCGTACTCCTGGGCTGAGGTGGATGCCTGGGAAATCCAGCTCGCAGTTCTGAATCTCCTGAAAAACGCGTCAGAAGCGCTTCATGGCTGCCCGGATCCTCAGATCCATATCTCGCTTAAGGATGTTGATGGCATGTGGCATCTGTCAGTCGCGGATAACGGGCTCGAGCTCACGCAGGAAAAGGCGGATCTGTTCTTTGAGCCGCTTCACACCGGGAAAATGTCTGGCATGGGGCTTGGGCTCTCCATTGTGGCGAATATCGCTGAGCGTCATAAAGGGCACGCCATGGCGGCTCCGAACACCGCTATTGGTCACGGCTGCGTGATGACAATTGTGTTGCCAAAAGCAAAAGCGCCGATCAGTCTCGGGAAGTCCTGAGGCGTGAGCAGGTAGAATAAGGGATTATTCTGATAGGGGCCGTTGAGAGCCCGGAATCAAGAGGGAGAGGAATTTTGGACGACGAAAAACTGAAGCGGATCTTTTTCGAGGTGCTTCGGGTCATCGCGGCGATCGTGGTGCTGTACTGCATCTGGCAGGTCGTGAAGACGCAGGTGCTCTATTTCCAGGAAGACGGCCCCCGCTTCGGGGTGCCTCTGACGCAGTCAGCTCCCGCGTCGGCTGCCGCCGCTGCGCAGAGCCCCGCCGCCTCTCAGAGCGCTTCCGCCGAGAAATAACGCAAAAGGCTCCAAACCCGATTCAGAACGTCCGTGAACAGTTTATTTAAGGAGAAAACGATGAAGAAAGTTTCCTGTGTCTCTCGTACCGCAGCCGCGGCAGCTGCAGCGCTGCTTCTCCTTTCTGGCTGTGAGACGCCGGTGCCGATCTGGCAGCCGCCTCTCGGCGGCGGAGAGACTTCGGGGACGGGGTCTCAGACCGTGACTCCCGGAACCGCTCCTGTGACGGATCTATCGACCTCTGACGTGAAGAAACCGGCACCGGTTGCTCAGACTCAGTCACCCGCTCCCACGACGTCCTTTTCGACAGAATTTGACGCGGCCGCGGCGGCTCCTGTGCCGATGCAGCCGGGATTCGTGATCACAGGGCAGGGAATCGATGACGGGAGCCCGGCAATTCTGATTACGCTCGACGCCCGGAACAAAGACTCCGCGATTCTCAGCCGCAGACTGGTTCTTCGGATTCCTGAAGCGATGGCAACCCGCGTGGGGATCGAAACGCCGTCCGGTGTTGAACCGGTCTCCAAGTGGCTTGAAGAGGCGAAAAGCACGATGGTTTCAGCTCCCGGCGCTGTCGGAGCCGGAACGGACGACATTCAGCTTCGCGTGAAAAGCGTGGCTTTCCCGGGAGATGTTCCCGGTATTGCTCTCGATATCGGAAATATGGCTGAGCTCGGGAAGCGAGACTTCCTGATCGCGATCCGCGAAGTGGATGCGGCGTTCATCAATGTCACGGAACCGAGCGGCGGAGCGACGCTTCATCAGTCGCTCCGTCAGTGGATTGAGACTCATGCCGGGTACGAATTCCGGGTGCCTGAAGCCAAGCCGATGCCGCTGATTCCGGAGGCCTTGGAAACCTGGCAGGCTTACACGTCGATTGATAACCTCAGGACAGACGGCGGAATCGGTGAGGCGAAGGCTAAGGATCTGATTCCTGATCTCCGCATTACGCTTTTCCCGGAGGGACTCGCGGGTGACGGTACGCTGCAGGCCCCGGATGGGAAGACTTATCCTGTCCGCCGCTGCTCGATGACACCCGGAACCGCGGTTCCGGTCTGCGGTGTAAAGCCTGGCGCGCTGACCGCGACAGCTGAAGCTGCCGCGCCCGGAGACGGCCGTGAGTGGATTGAGGTGACGGGCGGCGCCAAGGTTCAGGGCGTGGGTCCGATCCTGCTTAAGGTCGGCGACCGGCTGCTCACGTCTGACGAAGGACGGATTTTCTTCTGGAAGAAGGGAACGGGCGACATCGCTGAAGTGAATTCAGGCGCGAGCCGCTTCACGGGTACCGCAAGGCTTGATACGACCCACTAAGCAGGGCAGATGGAAAGCCGTCTAACACTTCCCGTTTACGCGGAGATTGAGATCACCGAGAGGCCTGTGACACCTGAGTGTCTCGGGCTTCTTTCGGATGAGCAGCTCGCGCGGGCCGCGCGTTTCACGAAGACTCTCCGCCGTAACCAGCATATCTGGGCCCGGGTTCTGATCCGGCTGCTCGCTGAGAAGCTGTACCCCGATATTCCGCGTCACGCGATTCAGATTGTTGAGGATCCGCCCCGCGCTCCCCGGATCGTGCTTCCGGGCGGTGTGCTTCGGACATCGATCACGCATAGCGGGAGCCGCGTGGCGTGTCTCATTGACTCCGAAATCTGTGCGGCGGATCTCGAGAAGATAGACCTCTCGCGTCCTCTCCTTCGCTACGCGGACGTAGCCTTTAATCACGAAACAGCGGCGCGTGTCAAAGCGGAGCCTGATATCGGGACCGTTTTTTTCAGGGCCTGGGGGGCCTATGAGTGCGCCGTCAAGGCGGACTGCCCGAGAGCGTTTTACTGGGAAGATCACGAGCCGCGGATCCGGGGCATGGTGGTCAGAACCGACCTCACGGACGGCTGGATGCGGGTGACCGCGCTTTCAAGAAAGGCCCCGGTCACACAATGGCGACCGGAGCCTGAGGTGCTAGAAACTCTGGCGGCGTCCGGCCGCCAGAGCTGAAGCGTTTTATTTCTTCTGCTGCATCTGCTGCAGCGTCGCACGGTTCTTTTCCGCCTGGCGTTCGAGATCCCGAAGAATAAAGCCGCGGGCGGCTCGCTCCGTGCCATAGAAAATCAGGATCACAAACCAGGCGACACCGCCATTCCAGAAAGCCCAGGACTTGAGATTGCCCCAGAAGCAGGTCAGCGCGGCAACCGCGCCGAGCAGCACAAAGAGCACGATCCAGACGTAGGAGAGGCTCCGGGCGTAGACCCGCTGAGGATCCGTCTTCGCGCCTTCAGGACCCGCGACCGCTTTGGCGACCATGCCGTCATCCTTGCCGAGTCCGATGAAGAGCGCGAAGATCACGAGAATCACCGCGAGAACCGGCCAGAACTTCAGCATCAGAAGGCTCTGCGAAAGCGCGACAAGAATTCCAAGAATCGCCGTGACCATTGCCATGATCCCGGTAAGAGCGTTCGGCTTATAGAGAATCCGAAGCAGAGTCGCGAGGATCAGAAGACAGGCGGACGCCGCAACGCCGAACCGAGGCTCTATGAAATACGTGACCCCGGGGAAGGCGATAAGAAGCAGCAGTCCGAGCCAGGAGGCGATGCGGCGGGGCAGGGTGTCAGTGTTTTTGACAGGACGGGCCGCGGTAACAGGAGTGTCAGCCGGTTTGTTTTCAGTCAAGCGTTTGGACATGGAATTATTTTGCCTTCTTGATCCAAGGTTGTTTGGTCATCCGAAAGGAGAAGAATACCGCAGTTCAGCCGTACCTAGTTTTGGGAACGGGGGAAATCGGGAACAGAAAAAACAATCAGAGACTACAGAAAACATGATCTAGTACCGTGTCGCCTAGGGATAACTGAGTAACTTCGCTCCGGGTTTCTTTTTTGGAATACGTAAGATATTTGAAGGACATCTTTATAACGATCCCCCGGACAAATGGAACCCAACCTCCACGCGTCTACGAAAAAAGGGTCCCGAACCCTGTAATAAGAGGCTGTCATGTTCAACAATATGTTCTTCTATCTCTTTATATGCCTGCTCTTCTTCGGTATCGGAGATTTTCTCTCAGTGCTTACCAAGGCGAAGGTTTCCTCCGTTTTCGTGAGCCTGCTTCTTTTCCTGATTGCCTTTATTACGGGGATCATTCCGCCTGACATCATCAAGCAGGCGGGTCTGGCGGATTTCGGCAAGTGGGCCATTCTCTTCATTGTGTTTTCGCTTGGCACCACCATCAATCTCCGTGAGCTGATTGATGAGTGGCGGACGCTCGCCGTTTCCTTTATCGCGATGGCGCTCGTTGTCGTGACCGGGTTCGCTCTGATCCCGGTGATCGGCAAGAATGAAGCGCTGGTCACGATCCCGATCGTGAATGGCGGCATTGTGGCGACCCAGATCATGACGACCGCAGCTCTTGAGCATGGCTTCGCTCTGGCCGCGGCCCTCGGTACGATCGTGTACGCCGTGCAGAAATTCTTTGGCACGCCCTTTGCCTCCCACTTCGGTATCAAGGAAGCGGAATCAGTGGTTGCGGATTTCCGTAAGACCGGCGTGAATAAGTACAAGAAAGAAGCGCCGAAGAAGGAGGACGGGACGCTCTCGAATCCCAACTTCTTCGAGCGCAATAAGAAGTACTACGGTGTTTTTGTGTCTCTCGCGATTACGGCGCTCTTCGCTTGGCTCTCCTTTGTGATCGGCAAGATGACTCACATCTCCGCTCCGATCTGGGCTTTGCTCCTCGGTGTTGTCGTGACTTCTCTGGGTCTTGTGCCGAAGAACATCCTGCTTCACGCGAAGTCGCTTGGTATTTTCAATGTGGCCTGCTTCGCGACGATTATTCCAAGTCTCGCGACGATCAAGCCTTCGCAGCTCCTGGGGCTTGGCGTCAATACACTCATCATTTTCGCGGCCGTCTTTGTCGTGCTGTATCTCGCTTTCTGGCTTCTTCCGTTCTGGAAGATTCTGGGGTCGAAGAATATGGCGCTCGCGGTTTCTGTCTGCCAGCTGCTTGGCTTCCCGGCGACTTATCTGATCGCAAACGAAGTCGCCAAAGCGGTCGGTGAGACGGAAACTGAACGCGAGGTGATTCTTGACGCGATTCTCCCGAAGTACCTGGTGGCTGGCTTTGCGACTGTGTCGTCAGTCTCGGTTCTGATTGCCGGTATTCTCGTTCCTTTCGTCGGATAAAAGGCTTCCGTCCTGAATGAATAACGCAACGGCGTACGGAAGGCGCAAAAATAACGGATGCGCCTGTCCGCCGCCGTTTTTTCACGGCCGGTCTCAGCGATTAACTTTTGAGGGGCAAAGAAATGATTGAATTTGATCCGCTTCATTATCCGTACGCGTCGACCCGCAATGTGGTCTATGCCAAAAACGGCATGTGCTGCGCCGGGAACCCGAGCGCGGCATCTGCCGGTCTGCAGACACTCCTGAAGGGAGGCAACGCGATTGATGCTGCGGTCGCGATGGCGCTGTCGCAGCCCGTGGTGGAGCCATCCGGTAACGGCCTCGGGTGCGAATGTTTCGCGATTGTCTGGTACAAGGGAAAGATGTATGGGATCAACGGGTCAGGCCCGGCTCCCAGAGCGGCGTCGATTGACGCTCTTAAAGCGCGCGGTTTCGATAAGATCCCGATGCTGGGAGTAGAACCGATTGATGTGCCGGGAGCGGTCGCAACGTGGTGCGCGCTGCATGAAAAATTCGGCGCTCTCGATCTTGAAACCGTGGCGGAGCCGGCCGCGCACTACGCTGAAAACGGCTATCCGGTGTCGCCTAACATCAGCCGCCTCTGGGATGACGCCTTTAAGCGCTTTGCGCCGCTCGCGAAGGATCGCCCTGAGTTTGAGGGCTGGATGAAGACTTTTGCTCCTCAGGGTCACCCGCTTCGCGCGGGAGAAATCTTCCGCAGCCAGGCCATGGCGGACACCATCCGGAGCATCGCGAAGACGAACGGCCGCTCTTTCTATACGGGTGAGATCGCGGAGCGGACGGATGCCTTTATGAAGGCTCATAACGGTTTCCTCACGGGCGAAGACCTCGCCGCTTACTCTCCGGAATGGGTAAATCCGATCTCGGTCAACTACCGCGGGGTGGATGTCTGGGAACTGCCGCCGAACGGACACGGCATTACGGTTCTTATGGCGCTTCAGATTCTGAAGGGCATGGAGCTTGGTGACCGTGAGGATCCGGCGACGATCCACCGCCAGATTGAGGCTCTGAAACTCGCCTTTACCGATACGAAGGAATATGTGGCGGAACCCTCCTTCATGCGGGTAACGCCTGAACAGCTGCTCTCGGAACGCTATGCGGCGGACCGCCGGGCCCTGATTGGTGAAGAAGCGATAGATCCTCAGGTGGGCGATCCCCGGTACAACTCGACCGTCTACTTCTGCGCAGCGGACGGCGAGGGAAACATGGTCTCGATGATTCAGAGCAATTTCTATGGATTTGGATCCGGAATTGTCGACCCGTCAACCGGGATTTCGTTTAATGACCGCGGTTTTAATTTCCGGTTTGATCCCGAGCACCCGAATGGGCTTGCCGGCATGAAGCGTCCGTATCACACCATTATTCCGGGTTTCCTCACTCAGAACGGTGAAGCCCTGGGTCCCTTCGGCATTATGGGCGGCTATATGCAGCCTCAGGCTCACGTGCAGTTCGTCATGAATATGGTTGACTGGGGGCTGAACCCGCAGCAGGCGCTCGACGCTCCGCGCTGGCAGTGGGTCGGCGGGAAGAAGGTTCAGGTTGAGCAGGATACGCCGAACCATATCGTGCGGCAGCTCCAGAGACGAGGACACGATGTCACTCTGATAGCAGATAAGGTGCTGATGGGACGCGGACAGGCCATTCTGAGGGACAGCCGGACAGGAGTCCTGGTGGGCGGCACTGAGAAACGGACGGATGGCCAGATTATGAGCTGGTAAATATCTGTGCCTGAAGTAAAAAAGAAGCTCCGGAATCAGGTATTCCGGAGCTTCTGTGTTTCTGACGCACTGCGTCAAGAACGGATAAAACGAAAAAAACTGTTCTAACGCCCGTAGTAATAATCGGAAGCTGTCTGACCCTGAGCCGCGGGGCTGCGTCTGCCGCCCGCCTTTCCGCGATATCGGCCTGATTCCGGCGAATGAGATCAATCTGCTCGGAAAGCGGCAGCTGGGGCGCGCGGGGCTTCAGGCTGTTCAGCACGCCGGATTCTGTCTTGATAATCGGGGTCGGCGGATAGGTCGTTGTTGTCGTAACCCGACCGTCCGTAACCGTGGCGGTCTGAGAATTCTGCGTGTCCGGAGGAACTTGGCTCACGGCAGTGGGCGGAGTGAATCCGCGGGGAGCGGTCACAGTCGTTGCCGTGTTCGGATTGTAGTCAGGAGGAACACCGGCAGAAGAAGCGGACGGCGGAACGTAGTCCGGGGGAACCGCGCCGGCAGCCGATGCCGCGCTGCTTGCGGCAAGACCAACTGTAAAGATCGCGAGAACCAGAGATTCTTTCATGCTTTTATCCTTCAGAAGCCCGGAAGTTCACTTAAAAGGTGAAACGGCGTCCCACGTGTGAGACGCCCAGGAAAACCAAGCCTCTGGCTTAGTGAGCGACAGACGTTGTCGCGGATCCGCAGCCGCCCGGATTGTTCGGCTGAATACGGGAGCCGCGGGCAGTTTCCTGAATCATCACAGCGGTTCCGAGCTGATACTCACAGGGATTGCCGACCTGAACCGAGGTAAACATCTGATTCCCGTCCCGGAAGGTGATCTGTACACCCTGCTGGTAATCGGTTTCGCCGGCCGCGAGGTTGGAGGCGCGGTTACCGAGAATGCCGCCCGCGATACCGCCGAAGATGCGGGCATCCTGACGGGAGCCCGGGCCATGGCCGAACTGATTGCCAAGAATCATGCCGGCTGCGGCGCCGGCAACGGTACCGGCGAGCTGGGCCGCAGAGTTCTTGGTTTCATTCGGGAGCGCGATGCGGGTCGTCTGAACCGACAGAATTTCAACGGTTTTCACAGCCTGAGCCTGGTTAAGGGAACCCGGACCGTAGACATCCGCGCGGTAGCGCGCGTTGTCGTTAGCGCAGCCGGAGAGGGCAAGAACGGCAGCGAGCGCAGCCGGAAGGGCAAGAAATCTGAGATTCATATGTATTCCTTCTGTGTGAACAGGCGGAGACCTCACAAAGCAAAGCTCCGCAGCGGGATCTGCAGCGTCAGGGCCGGATCCCTGCTTTATTTCTTTCATTCTAGCGGCGCCGATTGATGGCTGACTGCTAAGAAAAGGTATAAAAGGTTATCCGTTCGTTACAGATTGCTAGTAACGATTTATTCTACAGATTACCAGACCTTATTGAAAGGATACCACTCAGTACTTCTTAAGAACATTATTAAATGTGGCGCGGAGGTCAGATTCGGACAGATAGCCCGAATGAGCGTCAATAAATTTGCACTGCCGGTCAAAAAGGATCTGGGTCGGCACAGCGCTGATCTGCATGGCCTTCGAGATATCCGGATGCTCATCGATATCAATATGGACGAAGGAAATTTTCCCCTTGTACTCTTTTTCGACGGCTTTCCAGGCAGGTTTCATCATCTTGCAGGGTGTGCACCAGCTGGCTTCAAAGTCGACGATTGAGATCTTGCCCTTCGCGGGGCAGAAGGCTGCTGAATGATCAGGAACCGCTGCCCCGGCGGCGGCAGAAAAAAGCGCGATCAGGGCGGTGGAAACGGTGCAGAGAAGCCTGGAATTCATAGTGTCGAGCCTGCTTTGTAAAACTGAGTGAGTGGTGCGCCTATTGTAGTCTGACAGGCCGCCTCAGCAGGAAGGCCAATACAGACTGAATAGAATAGTTTATACCGTATTTTTGTGACGGCATTTGCTTTTTGTATAAGACTGTGTAAAATATTTCCTCGTTCTGCGGGAGTAGCTCAGTTGGTAGAGCGCAACCTTGCCAAGGTTGAGGTCGCGAGTTCGAGACTCGTCTCCCGCTCCAGAATTCCTGATGTGACGATGAGAGGCCGGCTAATGATAGCTGGCCTTTTTCCGTTCTGGAATCCGGAAAATTTCTTTCCCGTTTCTTCCTCCGCCTGTTTCCTCTGATTTATCAATCGCTTTCCGATCGGTTTTTACCCCCTCCTGAAAGAGCCTATCCCCGCAACTTTGCGGGTTGTAATGCATTTGTCACTTTCTGGTGCTAAGGTTATCTTTACGGCTTCTTTTAGCCTATAAGAAGCTCCGAAAAATAGACAGATTCCCATAACGGCTTTTTGAGCTGAAGAGAGTCAGCGCGAGGGTCATATGCCAGTTTCCAAGAAAACTTCCGATCAGAATGCACCTGCTCAGGTTACTGAGTCCCCTGTTACAGCAGAGAAGAGTGCCAAGCCGGCAGCACGCCGTCCGCGCACCCGCCGAGCCGCGAAGCCTGCTGCAGCTGCCACATCCCGCCCGGTCAAGGCCGCCGCATCCCGCGCTGCGAAGACAGCCGCGTCAGCCCGCCCGAAGCGTGCCCAGCGCAAGGTAACTTCGCTCACTTCTCCTGCTCTCTATACGAACCGTGAGCTTTCCTGGCTCGACTTCAATAAGCGCGTTCTCGAAACCGCGATTGAGCCGAACCGCCCTCTGCTCGATCAGGTGAAGTTCCTCTCGATTTTCTATACGAATCTTGATGAATTTTTCATGGTCCGCGTGGCGAACATCTTTAAGCAGTACAAGACGGGTTCCGGTTCTTCCGGCCCTGACAAGATGACGCCCGCCCGTCAGCTGACGGAAATTCGCAAAAAGGCGCTGGCGCTTATTGATGTAGCGGCTGCTCACTGGACCGAGAAACTGCAGCCCGCCCTTGCCGAGGCAGGCGTCCGGGTCGCTTCTTATGATCAGCTGTCGCCTGATGCCCAGAGAACGCTTCTCGCGCGGTTCCAGACGGAGATTTATCCGATTCTCACGCCTCAGGCGATCGATCCGGGGCATCCTTTCCCGAGAATCTCGAATGTCTCTATCAACTTCCTGATCGAACTGCAGAGCCGCGACGGCACGCATCACTACGCACGTCTCCGCGTGCCGCATAACATTCCCCGTTTCTTCTTTGTGACGAGCGAGGGGGATGAGATGGAGACGGATGATCCGCTTGGAAACCGCCGAATCGATGTGGTGCCGACAGAAGAAATCATCGGCGAATTCCTCCCGTTGCTTTTCCCGGGCTACCAGGTGGTGAGCAAGGGCATGTTCCGCATCACCCGTAACACGGACGTGGAGATTGAAGAGGATGAGGCGGACGACCTGCTTGAGGCTGTGCGTGACTCCGTGACCCGCCGTCAGTGGGGCGGTGTGGTTCGCCTTGAAACCGAGCACGGTATGCCTTCGAACATCACGGAATTCATCATTCAGAAGATGAAGCTGAAGCCCTTCCAGGTTTACAGCGTCAAGGGTCCGATGGCCTTTGCGGGTTACATGGCTCTGAACGATCTGGATTATCCGAAGCTGAAGGACACGCCGTATTTCGCGAGCTTCAACCCGGATACTCAGCCGGTTGAGAAGCTCTTTGAAAACATCGCGAAGCGCGACATTCTGCTTTACCACCCCTACCAGACATTCACTTCAGTCGTGGATCTGGTGCAGCAGGCGGCCAAGGACCCCGCAGTGCTGGGTATCAAGATGACGCTTTACCGCGTGGGCAATAACTCCCCGATCGTGAAGGCGCTGATGGAAGCGCGTCAGCGCGGGAAGCAGGTTACCGCCGTGGTGGAACTGAAGGCCCGTTTCGACGAAGAGCGGAACATCAACTGGGCGGAAGAAATGGAGCGCCAGGGCGTGAACGTGGTTTACGGCTTCGTGGGGCTCAAAGTGCATGCCAAGCTCTGCCTCGTGATCCGTAAGGAAGCGAGCGGCATCCGCTCCAACGTTCATATCGGCACCGGCAACTACAACCCCGGCTCCGCGAAGAACTACACCGACCTTGGCCTTCTCACGTCTGCGCAGGATATCTGCTCCGATGTGACGGACCTCTTCAACGTGATGACCGGATACGCCGTCCGCGATAACTATCGCCGGCTCTTTGTTTCTCCGACCTGCATGCGAAGCGGAATCGAGCGCGCTATCCGCGCTGAGATTGAACGCCATAAGCGTGAGGGGAATGGCCGTATTGTGCTGAAGTGCAATCAGCTTGTTGACCCCGATATGATCCGGCTGCTTTATGAAGCCTCGATCGCGGGTGTCAAGGTGGACTGCCTCGTGCGCGGCATCTGCTGCCTTAAGACCGGCATCAAGGGGATTTCTGACAACATTACCGTGCGCGCGATTCTCGGCAAGTTCCTTGAGCATGCCCGCGTGTACTGGTTCGGACCTCTTGAAGATACTGAGAAGAGCTTATGCTACATGGGATCGGCTGACCTCATGGGCCGCAACCTCGATCGCCGTATCGAAGTGGTGACACCGGTGCTCGATGAAGCCCTGAAGGAGCGTATCGCGAACGAAGTGCTGAAGCTTCAGCTTGCGGATAACGCCCGTACCTGGAAGCTTGAGGGGGATGAGTATGTACGCATCCTTCCGGCTGAAGGCAAGCCTCTCGTTGATGCCCAGGCGCTGATGAGCGAAAAGTACGGGTCCTGAACAAAGGGAAAACAGTATGAAACCATCCTCCTATCTGGAGTTGCCGGACGCGGCTGATGCGTCCGAACAAGATTCACAGGTGCCTCTTCCTGAGGGGGCCCGGCGTGTTGCGGTGATTGACCTGGGAAGCAACTCGCTCAGGCTTCTGGTGAGTCAGGTCGGCGGAGATGGGAGGATTCAGGTTCTGAACTGCGTCAAGTCGATGGTTCGGCTTGGCGAAGGGGCGTTCGAAAATCAGGCGCTGCAGCCGCAGGCGATTGAGCGCACGGTTTCGGTACTGAAAACCTTTGCGAGAACGTGCCGCTCCTACGGCGTGAGCAAGGTGGTGGCGGTCGCTACGGCTTCTGTCCGCGAGGCGGAAAACGGAAAGGAATTCACTGAGCGGGTCAAGGCTGAGACCGGAATCGATTTCAGCGTGATTTCAGGGCCGGAAGAGGCCCGTCTGATCACGAAGGGCGTTGAGGCGTCCCTTCCCAGAGCCGACTATCCGCGTGCTTATATGGATATCGGAGGCGGCAGTACGGAGTTCTCCGTGTCGCGGGAAGGGGAGCTGCTCGCGGCTGAGTCACTTCGTGTTGGCTGTGTGCGGCTCGCGGATCTCTTTTTCAAAGATTTTCCCGATGCCGTGCCGAAGGCGAAGTTCCGTGAGGTCCAGGACTATGTCCGCGATAAGTCTGTAATGCCGTTTAAGCGGCTTCTGGCAAAGAAGCCCCGTGAGCTGATCGCGAGCTCCGGAACGGCCGGCGCGATCGCGAGTCTCGCCTTATCTATGCGTACCGCGGAGCAGACCTCAGTGTCGTCCGATATCACGGTTATCACGATTGATGAAGTCCGGGCTGTTGTTGATAAGATCTGCAGCTCGACAGCTGCCGAGCGCGCAGCGCTTCCCGGCATGAATCAGAAGCGTGTCGGCGTCATTATTCCGGGAGCCGCGATCTTCCTCACAGCGATGGAAGAACTCGGTTTCAATCAGATTTCGATTACGGATCGCGGACTCCGTGACGGGGTTCTCATCCAGTACCTCGAGACGGAGGGCCTGATTCCCGGGCGGGCGGTGGAGTCGAAGCAGCGAGGCCACGCTGTGAAGAGCCTTGCCAAGACTTTCCAGATTGACGTGCGCCACGCCAAACAGGTGTCCTTCTTGTCCCGCAGTCTGTTCTCACAGGCGCGGGAGCTGGGGCTCACTGATCTGCCTAAAGAGTGGGAGGCGCTGCTGGGATACGCTTCCTGGCTTCAGGAAACCGGCATCTCCATTTCCTATCTCAGGCAGCGTCAGCACAGCGCCTATATCGTTGCGAATTCCGATCTCCTCGGCTTTACGCAGCGTGAAACGCACCTCCTCGCGGCGATCATCTATAGCAGCAAGTATTACGGCAAATCGCATCCCTTTTTCATCCGTCTGTCAGATGATGACTGGAAAAAGGCGGCGCAGGCCGGCATTTTCCTTTGTCTGGCGGTAGGTCTGGATAAGAGCCATCGGTCGGCGGTTACCGGGGTTACGCTTCAGAGAAGCGAGAAAGGATTGACTGTCCGGGTCGAATCCGATTCTCCAAGCCCGATTGAACGGGACTGCCTCGAGCGGATGGCGAAAAGCATCGCTAAGGCGCTTAATTCCCCGATTGAGATTCTGTGGACTGATCCGATTGGCGGTGAAGTGAAGGATGGTGTTCCGGAAACGGCGATCAAGGCCTGGAGACGGAAGAAAGCCAATAGAAAAAAGAAGTCCAAACTTAAGAAAGCCAAAAATAAGCTGAAGAAGAAGCACCACAAGAAATGATGCGGATTGGATTGATTCTTGCGGGAGGCCGCGCCACACGGCTGGGCGGGGCTGATAAGGGGCTTGTTCCTTTTCAGGGAGAGCCGCTGGCACTTCGCGCCTATCGGCGGCTTTCACCTCAGGTCGACAGGATTCTGGTGAGTGCCAATCGGTCATTTGACGAATACCGGAAGGTCCTTCCTCCAGATACAGAGCTTATACCGGACCGTACAGATTCTTTTCCTGGCCCTCTGGCAGGGCTGGAAGCCGCGATCGCAGGGCTCCCTGAGAAGTCCCGGAATGATACCTGGGTTTTCACCGTTCCCTGTGACTGCCCTTTTTTCCCGTCTGATCTCGCTGAGAAACTTATTTCCGCAGCAGACGCTGCCGGATCCCGTGCCGCGATTGCAGAGGCGGATGGGGCGCTTCAGCCCACGTTTGCCTGTGTCAGAGCAGACCTCTTTCCTGAGCTTGAGGACTACAACGTTGCCGGCAATCATCGGGTTCGGCAATGGTTCAAGGAAATCGGAGCTGCGACGGCTGTTTTTCCCGATATTTCTGCCTTTGATAACTGCAATACATTTGAAGAAATAAAGCAGGCTGAACAATTAGCTTTTTCTCTATCGGACAGGTAGGCTTATTTAGGTGAAAACCATATGCCAACCCGGTACAATGGCCGTTATGTGATTCATATTGATGAAACTGTTCAGAGAAAAAGAATGAATAGCCCAAGAAAATTTGCTCAGCCGCTCCTTCCGTTTCTTCGTGACGGGGACGGAGTCACTGCTTTTGAAGCGTGCGGACTGCGGGTGGACTTCAGCCGCCAGAGACTGACGCAGGATGATCTCGCCAGACTGGTTGATTTTGCAAATGGTCTTGGCCTGATGGAAGCCCATCACGCTATGGTTCAGGGCGAAATCGTGAACAAGTCTGAGAACCGGGCAGCTCTTCACACATCCCTTCGCTCTCAGGATCCGGCGTCGCCTCATTTTGATGAGGTCAAAGAGGCGCGGGATCGGGCCTATGCTTTCGCGGAATCCGTGAGATCCGGCAAATGGACAGGATGCCGCGGAGACACGATCACAGATGTCATCAATATTGGTATCGGCGGCTCTGAGGTCGGACCTCGCGCTGTCTATCACGCTCTGATGGGGCTGCCGCAGCCAATCAAGGTTCATTTCCTGTCAGGTGTTGACGGGGTCCAGCTGGACCGGATTCTTTATGGTCTTGATCCCTTCCGCACGCTCGTCGTTGTATCGAGCAAGAGTTTCCACACCCGGGAGACACTGGTCAACGCGTCTGTCGTTGATGAGTGGCTTGCGGCTGCTGGAATTACCGGAAGCTCCCGTGATCACCACGTTATTGCGGTCTCCGCTAATCCTGATGCGTATAAGGATCTTCGGATTCCGGAGGAAAACTTATATCCGCTCTGGGATTGGGTTGGTGGCCGGTTTTCTGTGTGGGGCTGTATCGGAATCCCCGATATGATTGCTCTTGGCACTGATGTTTTTGATCAGTTCCTGTCGGGTGCCTATGAGATGGATCGCTATGTCTACGATGCACCGGTGGCCGAAAACATTTCCGCACTGCTCGCCCTGATTGCTTTTTGGAACGCCACGAGACTCAATATCACGCTTCAGTGTGTGCTGCCGTATGACGAGAGACTGAGAATCTTTGTTTCCTGGGAGCAGCAGCTTGAGATGGAGAGTCTCGGGAAGACTACCCAGGCGGACGGTACTGTGATTGTTGGCAATACGGGACAGGCTGTCTGGGGCGGTCACGGTGATGAGTCACAGCATTCTTTCTATCAGTGGCTGCGTGAAGGGACCGGAAGAACGAGCATTGACCTGATTTCCTGCGAGAAGCCGGGGCATAGCCATGAAGAACTGCATCGCGTCATGATCGCGAATGCCAGAGCTCAGGCGCAAGCCCTTGTTACCCGTGACCCTTCTATGCCGTGGTTTAACGGTGTCACGACGATCAGCATCAGTGACCTCACGCCTAAGACGCTGGGAGCGCTGATGGCGATGTATGAACATAAGATCACAATGCTTGGAACGCTTTTTGGTCTCAATCCGTTTGATCAGCCGGGTGTTGAGTTTGGGAAGAAACTGTCGCGGGAGGCCGAGAACAGACTGAGAGAAGATGCCTGAGTGACATCAGATATTTAATTCATCTGAGAACCGCCGCGTCAAACGGCGGTTTTTTAATATCCATTCAGTGTAAAGATAAACATTCAGCCGATTAAATTTTGGTGAATAATAAAATAAAAACATATTATTAATCAAATATTTGCAGTATTAAGTTTTTTTCTTCAGATTAGTGACCTGAGTCATCTGCAGTAAAATCTCTTCACCAGTCTGTGAATCCAGTTTTTATTTGTCATCGACAAGTCCGAAAACTGGAAACCTCTTAGAGCCTGTTATGAAACGATTAGCTTTTTATACCTTTTGGGAAAAAAATGGAATTGTCAGAAAATATGTTCTGACGTATCTGAAGGGACTTCAGGAGGTTGCTGACAGGATTATTGTTATCGCCAATGGAAATTTGTCCTCGGAAGGAAAAAAGGCGCTTGAGCGTCTTGGCGTAGATGTTTTGCAGCGTGAAAATCGAGGAATTGATTTTGGCGCATGGAAGGCAGCTTTCGATCATCTTGGGTGGAGTGAGGTCTGACGGTTCGATGAGCTGATTCTGACAAACTGCAGCTGCTATGGCCCAGTGTATCCGTTCTCAGAAAGTTTCCAAAAAATGGAGGGCAATCCCTGTGATTTCTGGGGACTGACTCGTCAGGTGGAGATCAAAAAATCCCAGCTTCTGCCTGATAAGCCGGACTCGTATATCCGAGAGCATATCCAGTCTTTCTTTATCGTTCTGAGGCGTCCTGTTATCGAATCCGAGGGATTCGAAAAATATTGGAAAAACCTTCACTACTACGATAAGTTTTTGGAAGAAGTCTATTGGCATGAGACTCAATTCATAGCTTATCTCGAGTCTCTTGGTTTTAGCTGGGACACAGTTTATAAACCTGAAGGAATAATGAATCCTTCGTATTATCAGGCTTACGATTATATTAACTGCCGATACCCCTTGGTAAAAAGAAAACTATTCAGCTCATCACCTGAAGTCTGGACTGAAGTTACAGGCGGAGAAATACCTCGGCTTGTGATGGAAAAACTGGATAAACTGGGATATCCTGTGAGCGAAATATATGAAGACCTGCTGGGCACCACGCAGCTAAGTGTCTTGAACAGTAATATTTATTTTAATCAGACGATCCCAGATGATAGATCCGAAAATATTGACAAACTACTGGAATCAAAGAAAATAGCAGCCATTTTCTTTGCATACTATGAAGACTCTGTTGATAAATATATTCCCTATATCCTGAATCTTCCATCTAAAACCCATATCTGCCTGATTTCTACTAAAAAAGAGACGTTAGAAGCATACCGAAAAGCATTCAGCACTTACGATCTTGATATTGAATACCGGATCAAGATTAACAAGGGACGGGATTTTGCGGCTTATTGCATAGCTGCCCGGGATATCTTTGATCAATACGACTATATCTGCTGTGTTAAGGATAAGAAATCTCCTCAATTAAGGCAGATTGTAGGGGACTCATTCGATCGGTTGTGCTGGAACGGAGTTTTGTTTTCTAAAGATTACGTCAATAACTGCATCAGTCTCCTCTCCCGCGAACAATCGCTAGGGATGATCTTTTCTCCTCCTCCGAATTTTGGTCCATTTACGGTGGTAGGTGATGCCTGAACTCCCGTGACATAGTTCTATATTGACTTAAACGTCATGGGAGGTTTA
>OGIT01000039.1_pt1 | contig 104063 bp, 96 predicted proteins | sample 1571881 | NCBI WGS metagenome assembly OGIT01 (sample SAMEA2582101, study PRJEB24529) | metagenome | biome: Human gut stool | place: China | collected 2011 | reverse complement strand
ACCATTTTCTTTCACAACTTTACGTTGTTATTATGTTGTCACCCTCAAGCGACTTGCTTAGTATATCACTTGGTTTGACTTGTGTCAACAACTTTTTTTAAAACTTATTTTGCTTCATTAAATTCAGCTTTTATCAAGTTTTAAGTTTGTTGTTTGCCGCCCTCAGCGACGTGTTCTATTATAACACCATAAGCATTTTCATCGCATGTAATATTACTACTTATTTTTCAGTTTATCAATATTTTTCTACATTATTCTAGCAATTTCCTCATTAATCCTAGTATAGACACCCTTGGTATGGTTTATGCCTATATTGTTTAACATTAGTTCTAGTTTTCACCAATTAACATAATAATATTCTATATTATAAATATTATATATTAGTTAAGTAGCATTATTTAATACAGTTTCAATATCAAATATAACTCTTTAGATGAAGCTTATTATGTTATATTATTAAAAATTCAAGTACTACTATATATATTACTAATTTAAAATCAAACAATATAATTTTATAATATAAACCCTAATTAATTTTTACATATACATTTTTTATCTAAATCTATACAATATTATTAATTGATTATTATAGTTAATAATCAATTAATAACTATAAGTAATATATAATTAATTTTTATTATTTAAATATACTTAACTCAAAATCTCTAAATATAGTTAATATATAATGTATATACATAGTACTCAAGTACTCACAACTTAACTATTGACAGTCATTTACATTAAATATATAATAAAAATCAGTTGAGACGTGTTACTGTTAAATCAGGCATAAGTTTTCTAAAACACTTAGGGAAGCTTATGTCTTTTTTTATTTATTTTAGGTAAGTGTTATATTTTATAAAAACTAACCAAAAATATAGATATAAAATAATAATAAATTAAACAATGAAAGGATGTGAATTATCCTGATTATCAGGATATAAATTATGTTTGGATTTTTAAAGAACCTTTTCAAAAACAACACAGAAAACACAACAAAAGTTGAGGAAGCTCCAGTAGCAAAAACAGCTCCTGTTGCTGAAGAAAGCGCTAAAACATTTAAATTAGTTGCTCCTATGTCTGGTAAATCAATACCTTTATCAGAAACTCCAGACCCTGTTTTCGCTCAAAAAATGGCTGGTGATGGATTAGCTATGGATCCTGCATCTGATACTATCGTAGCTCCTGCTGATGGAGAATTAACTTTAGTGTTTAACACAAAACATGCTTTTGCAATAACTTTAGATAACGGTGTTGAATTATTAGTTCACATAGGTATCGAAACTGTTTCTTTAAACGGTGAAGGATTTGAACAATTAGCAGAACAAGGAACTAAAGTTAAAGCTGGTGATCCAATAATCAAAATTGACAGAGAGTTCATAAAATCAAAAGGACTTCCATTAATAACTCCTGTATTAATAACAAACCCAGATATCTTAAAATCAATTTCACCAATTGAAAACATAGAAACTGTTGCTGGTGAAACTACAATATTAGAATATACTATGTAACAATTTACTATAAGAAATTCATTATTATAGTAAAAAAGATGCCATTTAGGCATCTTTTTTTAGTTTTTAATACAAAAAAACATCTTCAACGATTCAACATTGAAGATGTTTTTTTCAAATATGATATTATAAAAACAGTTCGGTTTAAACTCTATACACTAACATATTTTTTAATATTAGTTGTTTCCTAATATATCATTAATAGCATTCTTATATCCATCAGCCTTGGCACCAAATATAGCTTGAATACCCTTACCAACTTCCATAACACCTGCTGCGCCCAATGATTTTAATCTATCTTTATCTACTTTAGATCTATCTTTAACTTCTACTCTTAACCTTGTTATACAAGCATCAACGCTTACTATATTTTCTGGTCCACCTAAAGCTTCTAATACTGCTGGAGCCTTTTCTGCAATTTCACCCTTAGCTCCACCTACTGATGCTTTAGTATCTGTATTTGATTCACCATTTCTTCCTTGATAGTCTGCTTTACTATATAACTTAGTTTCTTCTTCATTTTCATCTCTACCTGGAGTTTTTAAGTTAAATTTCCTTATTATAAATGAGAATAAGAAGTAGTAAACTACTGCATAAACTGCACCAACTAAAAGAACCATAAACCACTTAGTAGGCACGCCTGCTCCAGCTGGAAGTAATCCAAATAAGCTGAAGTCAATTAATCCACCTGAGAATGTCATACCTATAAATACATTAAATATGTCCATTAACATGAATGATATACCTGCTAATACACAGTGTACTCCATATAAAACTGGAGCAACAAATATAAATGTGAATTCTAATGGTTCAGTTATACCTGTTAATAATGAAGTTATACCTGCTGCTAATAATAATGATCCTACAGCTTTTCTTTTACTTGGAGCTGCACATCTATACATAGCAAATGCTGCAGCTGGTAATCCAAACATCATGAATGGGAATTTACCTGCCATAAATCTTGTAGTACCCGAAACAACTGTAGCCATTGTGTCTGATGAAGCTCCAACTAAATCAGTCATACTAGATAATTGAGCAAAATATGCTGTATTTGCTCCCGCAACCGATTGCCAAGCCCCGTTAACTAAAATTTGACCATCAACAAATGAGCCAAACCAGAATGGAGTATAGAATACATGATGTAATCCAAATGGTATTAAAGCTCTTTCAATTAAACCATAGAAGAAAGTCCCTATAAATCCTGCGTCTCTAACTAAGTTAGCAATCATTCCAATTCCATTTTGAACTACTGGCCATAAGTATGCTAATATTGCACCTACAAATGCCATAGTTATAGCTGTAACTATTGGAACAAATCTTGATCCCGAGAAAAATCCTATTACCTGTGGTAATTGAATTTCATGGAATCTATCATGTAATATAGCTGTTATGATACCTGTTATAATACCGCCAAATACTGACATATTTAATGTAAAGATTCCTAAATTAGTTGTAACATAAGTTCCATATTCACCAACATTATCTGGTGTAAGAACTCCTAATTGAGTAACTCCTAAAGAAAGTAATGTAGAAATAACTTGATTCATTACTATGAATCCAAAAACTGATGCTAACGCTGCTGTACCCTTATCTTTTTTAGCTAATCCAACTGCAACACCAACTGCAAATAAAATCGGTAAATTTCCAAATACAATATCACCTATATTTTTCATTACTGTTAAGATTGCTGTAACAAATGGAATGTTAACAAAAGCAATAAGTGGCTGATAAATTCCTGGTGGGTTATCTAAACCTGAAATACCTAATAGTGCTCCACCAACGCCTAGTAATATACCCGCTATAGGTAATGCTGCTATTGGTAACATAATAGCTTTACCTATTCTTTGTAAATATTGAAGCATAATAATTCCTCCTCAATTTGAGTTTTAAGATTTAATTTATTAATATAGAGTTGGCCAACTCAAATTTTAAACAACAAAAAAAAGACTCATTAATAACATTCCAAAACTTCATAAAAATATTCTCTTTAAACGAGAATATTTAAACAAAGTATTTGTTTGTATAATAAGTCTTGCCTGCATTACCAGTTACACCTTAAATTTTAATTACATTATGTTAATATATTAACACATTTCTTCATGAATGTAAATGTTTTGACATTTATTTTTTTTGATTCATCCTAAATCTTTCAACATGAATCGTTAAACATGAAATTTCATCATCTGTAACAGAAATACCTATATTTCTTTCAATTATACGTCCTATACCTTCAGATATTATATATGACTCTTTATACGTTTCTTTTATAATTTTTGTTAAATCATTATCTATTGTATTATTACTCATTATTCTTTGAATTGCAAATTTTACATGAGTGCAGAAACGAGCATAATCTAAAGAATCTTTATATATTTTGCAATCTAATTTCCCCTCTACATATTCAACAATTTCACTAATTAAATTTGTATTTTTAATAGTATTTGATATTTTTCCATCATTTAAAGCTGAATGAATATGTAGAGCTATGAATGCAATCTCTCCATCTGGTATTTCTACATTTGAGTGATTTTCAATCATCTTTGCAACTAGCTTTGCAAGATTGTATTCCTTAGAATATAGTGTCTGTGTTTCTATTAAAAATGGGTTTTCAATTTTCTCATTATTTTTTAATCTTTTTATAGCAAAAAACAAGTGGTCTATAAGACTAATATGAATACGCTCGTTTAATTCTTCATCAACCATATTAGAAACTTCATAAATAGCCTCTTCACAAGCAGCAAAAAACTCGGAATCAATTACCTTTACAAGTTCTTTTAAATTATTTATATTTTCTTTCTCTTCAATTATAAATACTTTATTAATGGAAGTTCCCTTAGGTATTACGCTTCCTGGTTTTTTTCCGAAACCGATACCTACTGCAAAAAGAATCTTTTCTATATCTTCTGAATTAACTAAAACAATGTTATTATTAAATACCTTTACTACAATCTCATTTCTACTAAGTATTGTGCTCATCATTTCACTCCTTATAAATAAGCTTTATTAATAAACGTTAGTCTCCTTTATAAAAATCTTCCTTAATAATATAATACGTGGCGTGATCTCTCCACTTACCATTTACTAAAAGATATTTTTCATTGATGCCTACTAATTTAAATCCAATTGATTCTAAAACTTTTCTCGATTTAATATTATCTACTAATGCGGATGCTTCAACTCTATGAAGATCACAATCTAAAAATGCATAATTTAAAATTAATTTAACACTTTCTTTCATATATCCATTACCTTGTTCATCTTCATCTATTGAATATCCTAATACTCCGCTTTTTAAAGATCCACATACAATATTAGATATTTTTATTTTCCCTATAAATTTATTTTCTTTAAAAATCCCCAAGTCCACATTTGTTCCATTTAACATTTGTCTGTAACTCTCAATTAATAAACTTCTTTGATTTTCCAATGTATAAAACCCTGAATCTCGTGTTGGTTCAAATGGAGCAAGATAATTCTTATTTTTATTATAGTATTCAACTAACTCCTGTGCATCACCTGGATTTAAATTTCTTAAAATTATATTCTTTCCTTCTAATTCTATCATGGGATAATTTTTCTGTTTTGAATATTCTATTCTCGTTATTCCAAAAAATAATTCATCTAAATATTCACCTTTGCAATATTCATTTTGGCTTAATATTCCCTCTAAAGTAAATCCTAAATTAAGAAATGCATTTATATTTATATTTTCTACTGATCGTATATTTACTTTAAATACCTTACTATTTTTAAATATTGCACTTAATACTAAACTTAATGTATCACAAAGTAATTCATAATTATTTTCTCTATAAAAATTCATTTTAACATCACATCGTTTATTTGAAACGCTAAGTTCAGTTATATTAAATCTTCCTACTATTATGTCATTATTATCTTTAATTATATATTCTTCTTCACAAGATTTATCCGCTTGTATTTTTACTTTTAAATTAGGCTTCATATCATTCTCTCCAAGTTACACAATAATTAACTACATCATTTATTCCTATATATCGCTATTATTCAAGTATTATTATACTATAATAAAAGTTTATTATTAAATACATATTTGATAACTTGTAGCAATTATCTTGCTTCACTATTAAATTATACACAAAATCCACAATATGTTGTGGATAACTTATTAAGTCTTTTCAATATATTGTGGATTATTATTAACTTTCTTACTTTTTATTATTTATTCCTAAAATATCCTTTATAACTTCACCTGCAATTATCATTCCTGCTACTGGCGGTACAAATGACATACTTCCAGGAACAGGCCTTTTAGCAGTTCCTTTAACTTCTGAGGAATATTCAGATTTAGGCTTTAAAGGCATTTCTTCCGAATATACAACCTTTAATTTTTCTACACCTCTTTTACGAAGTTCACATCTCATAACTTTTGCAAGTGGACATACTTGAGTTTTAAAAACATCTGACACTTTAAATTGAGTAGGATCTAGTTTATTTCCAGTTCCCATTGAACTCATTATATTTATATTGTTTTTATAACAATATTCTGCCAGCCCAAGTTTAGCAGATACAGTATCAATTGCATCTACAACATAATCAATGTCTTTTGGTACAATTTCTTCAATATTATCATTTGATACAAAAACTTGACGAGTTATAACTCTACAATCTTTATTTATAGATTGTATTCTTTCTTTAATAACTTCAACCTTTGCTTTATCTATAGTATCATATGTAGCAATAATCTGCCTGTTAAGATTTGTTAAACTTATAGTATCATTATCAACAACAGTTATTTCTCCAACACCAGCTCTTGCTAATGCTTCTACCGCAAATCCACCTACTCCACCTACTCCAAATACAATTACTTTGCTTTTTCTTAACTTGTTAAGTCCATCATTTCCTATTAATAATTCTGTTCTTGTTAAAGAATGTTCCGCCATTGTCTATCCGCTCCTTAATTTTAATCAATTTAATTTTATTCTACCTAATATAAATATCTTCTAACCCTTAAGATTTATTTTAATTCAGTCTAATACTTTACTAATTTTATAAACTTGTTTCTAGACATTAAAATCGTTCTGTAATTATACCATATTTAAATTTAATTTTTATTTCTAAATAATTATACATCAATTTAACATATAAAATCTATCGGTTTACTATATTAAAATATTTTCGAAAAATTTGTAAAAAGTTTACTATTAAATTCTAATTATAATGTTTATAATAATAATTAGGATTTTAGAATAGTTTTTCTAATTATACAGTATACTTAACTTTATTTTTAGTCTAATTTACCTATTATCTAAATTATTATCTTGTTCAGCTAATATATACTACATAATTAGTTTTAATAAAGATAAAATTATTTGTAAATATCGGAGGAATAACAATGACAATAGGAATTATTGCTGCTATGGCAGAAGAATTAGAAATCTTATTAAAAGATTTATCATTAGAACAAAAAAAAGAAAAAGCTAATATGACTTTTCATAAAGGGAAGCTTTACGGCCAAGATGTTGTAGCTGTTGTTTGTGGAATTGGTAAAGTTAATTCTGCTGTATGTACTCAAATATTAATTTCTGAATATAGCGTAAATAAAGTAATAAATGTTGGTGTTGCAGGAGGAATTGGGAAAGATATATATCCTGGTGATATAGTTGTTGCTGAAAATTTAGTTCAACACGATATGGATACTAGTGTTTTTGGAGATAAAATCGGACAAATACCTAGACTTGATACATTTGATTTTAAATGTGATTCTGAATTAATATCTTTAGCAAAAAAATCCTGTGAAGAACTTTCAGATTTGAATAGCTTTACTGGAAGAATTGCTTCTGGTGATCAATTTGTCGCTAATATTGAAAAAATCCAATGGCTTGATCAAGAATTTGGAGCTATATCATGTGAAATGGAAGGTGCAAGCATCGCTCAAGTTTGCTACTTAAATTCTGTTCCATTTGTAGTTATAAGATCAATTTCTGATAATGCAAACAATGGAGCTCACATGGATTATGAAAAATTCGTTCCAATTGCTGTTCAAAATTCAACTAAGATTTTAAAAAGAATGCTTGAAATGATGTAAATATAGAATTTTTAAGTATTATGGAAATATATCTTTAATTTAACAATAAAAAACTATACATCAAAATTGATTTCTCGACTATGATGTATAGTTTTTTTATACGATACTAATACTTTAAACTTTTATTCCATCTTATTTAATCCAAAAAACAGTCAAAAATTTTATAATAATAAAATATCCTAATACTATAAATAATAAAAATGGAAGTAATACCTGAAACATTGCAATTATCAATGCTAATATATCACCTATTCCTATTTTTTCTTTTCTTAATTTTGCGAGCTTTGCTTTTTCTTCTTCATTACTCATCTCCGATATATTTTCATATCTCTTTTTAAATATATTCCCAAATGGTTCCATATAATTAATTCCTCCAGTTAAATAATTATAAAGTTCAAAAGAAACCACAAATAAGTAACTCTTTTTAAACTCAATATTCAAATTTGCTCTTATGCAGGATTTATTATGTAGTAAATTTTCTACGTCCTAACTATTCCCGCTTTATGACATGCTACAAAATGATTAGGTTTTACTTCATTATATTCAGGAACCTCTTTCCTACACTTATCGTCAGCATACGGACATCGTGTATTAAACTTACACCCTACTGGAGGATTAGTTGGTGATGGAATATCTCCATTCAATATTATCCTTTTCTTTTTTACTGTAGGATCTGGAATTGGTATAGCTGATAGTAAAGCTTCAGTATATGGATGCATAGGGTTTTCATATAATTCTTTCTTATCAGCAAGTTCCATCATATTTCCAAGATACATAACTCCAACTTTATCACAAATATGCTTTACTACAGAAAGATCATGAGAAATAAACATATATGTAAATCCCTTTTCTTTCTTGAGCTTAACAAGTAAATTTATGATCTGAGCTTGTATAGACACATCAAGTGCAGATACGGGTTCATCTGCAACAATAAATTCTGGATTCAGTGCTAATGCTCTTGCAATACCTATTCTTTGTCTCTGACCTCCAGAAAACTCATTTGGAAATCTGTCTATATAATAATCAGGAAGACCACACATATTCATTACTTCAAGTACTCTTTCTCTTAATTCATCCTTAGAAACTAAATTATGATCAACAAGTGCTTCTCCTATTATACTTCCAACTGTCATTCTTGCATTTAAAGATGAATATGGATCTTGAAATATAAGCTGCATTTTCGTTCTAAGTTCCCTCAATTCCTTTCTACTAATATTAGTAATGTCTTCTCCTTTAAAATAAACCTTACCGCTTGTTGGTTTTAAAAGCTGTAATATAGTTCTTCCAGTAGTTGATTTACCACATCCTGATTCTCCAACAATACCTAATGTTTCACCTTTTTTTATCTCAAATGAAATATTATCAACTGCTTTTACATTTCCAGTAGTTTGTCCAAAGAATCCACCCTTAATAGGAAAGTATTGTTTTAAATTTTCAACTTTTATTATTGCTTCATCACTCATTATTTACTTTCCTCCTTATCTGCTTCATCATTTTCAAATAGCCAGCATGCAACTTTATGATTATTTCCCATTTTCCTTAATGGCGGAATTTTTTTTCTACATATATCCATACATTTTGTACATCTATCACTAAAATAACAAGAATCTTTAATTCCTATTGGATTTGGAACTTGTCCCGGAATTGCATACAATTCATCTTTCTCTTCTTCTATTGACGGTTTAGATTTTAATAATCCAATTGTATATTCATGCAAAGTATTTTTAAATATTTCTAAAACTGGTCCTTCTTCAATAACTTTTCCTGCATACATTACAACTACATAATCTGCCATTTCAGCTACTACTCCTAAATCATGAGTAATTAGGAGTATTGCTGTATTATGCTTTTTCGAAAGATTTCTCATAAGCTCAAGAATCTGTGCCTGAATTGTAACATCCAAAGCTGTTGTTGGTTCATCTGCAATTAAAACCTTAGGATTGCATGCTAAAGCCATAGCAATCATTACTCTTTGTCTCATACCACCTGATAATTCATGCGGATAACATTCAGCAATTTCATCTGCTCTTGGAATACCAACTTCTTTAAGTAAGCTTACTGCTTTGGCTTTGGCTTCCTTCTTACCAATTCCTTCATGAATTAATAATGGTTCCATTATCTGAAATCCTATTTTAAAAACTGGATTTAATGAACTCATAGGTTCTTGGAATATCATAGCAATTTCCTTTCCTCTTATTTTACACATTTCATTATTTGAGAATTTTAATAAATCTTGTCCGTTATATATTATCTCTCCATTTTCAATTCTTCCATTGCCTGAAATTAATCCCATAATACTCATTGAAGTTATTGATTTACCACATCCAGACTCTCCTACAATACAAACCGTTTCTCCTTCACCTACACCAAAAGAAACATCGTTGACAGCTTTTACAGTTCCAGCTTCAACTTTGAAAAATGTCTTTAAATTTTTTACTTGTAATAACTTTTCACTCATACTGTCTACTCCTATCTCTTTTTAGGATCAAGTGCATCTCTAAGTCCATCACCTAATAAATTAATTCCTAGTGAAATTATCAATACACATATACCTGGTGGTAACCAAAGCCATGCTCTCTTCTGTAGATTTGCTTGATTATTTGCTGCTTGAAGCATATTTCCCCACGATGCTATTGGTTCTGAAATTCCAACGCCAAGATAACTTAATGCGGCTTCAAAAGCAATAAAAGCCCCAACATCTAATGTTGCATTTACTATTAATATAGGGATAATATTAGGAATAAGATGTTTCATTATCTTTCTACTATCTCTAAGTCCTAGTGCTTCTGTTGCTTGAATAAACTCCTGTTCCCTTAAAGTTAAAATTTCACCTCTTACAATTCTAGCAATACCTCCCCACGAAAGAATCCCCATTGATAAAATCAAAAATAATACTCTAACATTAGGGTCCACCTTTAGTGAAGAGAGTATAGTTCCCATTATTATTATTACTGGCAAAAAAGGGATTGTCATCCATATTTCAGTGAGAGTCATTAATATTGCATCAACTTTTCCACCATAATATCCTGATATAGCTCCTACAAATGTTCCTATACATAATTCTATTGCTACTGCAACTAATCCAACCAATATAGAAATTCTTCCTCCATACATAAGTCTAGTCATAATATCTCTACCTAATTTATCAGTCCCTAAAACGTGTCCTTGTATCATTGGTCCTTGTTGGATACAATCTGTCTGAGTATTCATATCAAACTTCATAAATAAAGGTCCAATAAAACTAAATAATATTACTATAACAACAGCTGCCAATCCTAACATTGCCATTCTATTTTTAAGTAATTTTTGAAATGCCATTTTGCTGGGTGACATAACTATTTCCTTATTTTTATTTACATTTTCCATAGCTTACATCCCCCTACTTTAATTTAACTCTTGGATCAACAACAGAATAAAGAACATCTGCTAATAAGTTGCCTAGAATTAATAATACTGCTGAAAGCATGTTGAATCCCATAAGTAATGTATAATCTCTATTTCCAATTGCTTCATAAGCAAGTCTTCCTACACCTGGCCAAGCAAATACTGTTTCTGTAATTATTGCTCCTGCAAAAAGACCTGGTATGCAAAGTCCAAGATATGTAACCATTGGAACTGCTGCATTTCTTAATGCATGCTTATAAATAACTACTTTTTCTTTTAATCCTTTTGCTCTTGCTGTACGTATATAATCCTGATTTATTACTTCAAGCATACAATTTCTAACATATTTCATCCATGCACCAACACTTAATAACGAAAGTGTTATTACTGGAAGTATCATATGTTTAGCTACATCTATAAAATAAGCCATACCTGTTAAATTGCCACCAGTTGTAGTCATTCCTGCTAAAGGACATATTTTTAAATCTAATGCAAAAACTTTAACCAAAACCAATGCCAAGAAAAATGATGGAATTGACAACGAAATAAATACAAACACCGTGGATATCTTATCAAAAATCGAATACTGTTTAACTGCACATATTATTCCAAGCGGTACTCCTATTAATAATGTAATAATTAATGATGTGAATGATAAATAAAATGAATTCCAAATATAACCACCTATTACAGATGAAACTGGCTGATTAAATGATAGAGAATCACCAAAATCACCCTTTATAGCATTACCTGCCCATTTTACATATCTTATATGTAAAGGTTTGTCCAAATCATAAATTTCTCTAAGTCTTGCAATCTGCTCAGGTCTCATGTTTGGATTGGATTGTGCACTAACAAAATCTCCAGGAACCATTGCAATTATTCCAAATATAATCATTGATATAACAATCAATTGAGGTATTGCTTTTAGTAATCTCTTGGTAATGAACTTTAACATAATTTAACCTCCTAAAAAATCTAATTAAAGGCATCTAAATCAGATGCCTTTAAACCCTTCACTTTAATTACTTATTTCTACCCCTCAATTGTTGCTTTATATAAACTCAAATAAAATGGTACATATGATGAAATTTCTATACCTTTTACTCTTCCACTTATTGTATAGTTTCTAATTTTTTGTTGTAAACAGATATATGGTAAACTTTCATTTAATTCATCATAATATTCACCATATAATTCTTTTATCTTATCTTTATCATGTTCAGCTGCAATTTGTTTTAGTAAATCATCAACTTTATCATCTTTGTAAGTGTTATAGTTTTGTGAACCATAGCTTGCAAATGTTGTCTCTCCACTTGGAATTGGATTTAATGACCAAGCCATACAATATGCTTCAAAATCTTTATTATCTGTTTTTGTGCATAGTGCATTAAAGTCTATCTGTTCACCAGTATAATCAACACCAAGTTCTTTCCAATCATGATCTAAAACAGATAAAAGTGTTGAGTAAAATTCATTTCCAGTTGGACATAAGAAATGACATGATAATTTAACACCGTCTTTTTCTCTTATTCCATCTGATCCAACTTTCCATCCTGCATCATCTAGCATTTTCTTAGCTTTTTCCACATCATAATCATAAGTTTCCTTTGGTTCTTTATATGTCCACGCTGTTGAACTCTCTGGAATGTTTATTACTTTACCATATTTATCAGAAGTAGTATCAACTATCTTCTTTCTATTAAGACCAATAGTAAGAGCTTTCCTTACTGCTGGATCTTGAAATTGTGGTAATGTTTGATTTAAAGCTATATAAGAATATCCGTTATCTAAATAGTTTTGATAACCTAAAAATCCTGCTGATTCTACATCATCAATATTATCATTATTAGCAGCTACCCAATCCATATCTATTTCGCCTGATTTTAGAAATTGTAAAACATTATCTTGTGTATCAACTTTCCAGATTATATTTTTAATCTTTGGGGCACCAAGATAAAATTTATCATTTGCCTCCATTTTTACTTCTTGTCCTTGTTCATAGCTTGTAAGCTTATATGCTCCTGAAACAGGACCTGGTTCTGTATAAGTTGATTTTAACCCACTACAATCACCATGTTTATATAATGCTCCATACCAAGATGATGGTATTATTGCATATGATGCAATATCTTGAGCTGCAAAAGGATAAAAATTATTAAGATGGAATGTTACAGTCTTATCATCCACAAGTTCGATTCCTGAAATTGATTCAGCTTTTCCATCATGATAGTCCTTTATTCCTTGAACTGTATAAGTACCATTAATAACATCTTCTTGTCCATCATAGGATTTGTCTGAAAGAATTTTCCAAGTCATTTCAACATCTTTACTTGTTATCGGTGTTCCATCTGACCAGTTTGCATCTTTTCTTATTTTATAAGTTACAGATAACCCATCATCAGATACACTATAACTTTCAGCTAATCTAGGTGTTGGTTCCCCATGCTCATCACATTCTAAAAGTCTTTCATACATCGTACGAGAAATATTAGTATCATATACGGAATTTGCAAAAAGTGGATTAAATACACCCTTTGGAGACTCTGTTCCTATTATTAAAGTATCCTTTCTATCTTTAGCTACTTGTGGCAGTTTACTAATATCTTCTGCATCATATTTTTTATTTTCCACTGATGCACTTTGTACTCCATTCTCAACATCAGCTGATGTTTGCTGTGCCGCCCCTTGTCCACATCCAACTAACATTGATATTGATAACACTAATGACATGGATGCTATTATTTTTTTAAATTTCATTTTAAAAAACCCCCTCTTTATTATTTTTAACTATATATCTAATCTGCTATATGTATCATACGCATGATTCGAACTTTAATAAAAAAAAGCTATTAAACAAAATTCTCGTTTAATAGCCCCTTTGCTACTTACCGAAAATTTAATATTATAAAATAATATTAAATTCCCAACTATCATTAAATAATTTTATACTTTTTATCTATTTATGTCAATATTGTATTTTAATAGTTTTTTTATATTTTTATTACTTTTATGTAATTATTTTATCACTATCATTGTTTTTTATATAATTTAATCATATTTTTATTATTAAATTTAAAATCAATCTTCAGACAGATTTTGTATAAAAAAAGGAATAAAGCATTTCGCATTAATTCAAAAATACTCTCTCAAGCATTTATTTTAAGCGTTATACCTTATTCCTTCGTTTATTTTCTCGTTAATTTTTTATTTGTTAATAATCTTTTTTATGAGAAAGATTTAACTCAATTTATGAATAAATAATCCACTTCTAAGCTTAGGTTCAAACCATGTTGATTTTGGTGGCATTACTTCTCCAATATCAGCAACATCCATAATATCATGAACTTCTGTTGGATACATTGAAAAAGCAATTTTCATATCTGAATTTACTCTCTTTTCAAGTTCTTTAATTCCTCTGATTCCACCTATAAAATCGATTCTATCTGATGTTCTTACGTCCTTAATTCCCAAAATAGGAGTTAGTACATTATTTTGAAGAATTGCAACATCAAGCTGCTCTATTGGATCATTTTCATCAAATGTTCCTGATTTAGCCTCAAGTATATACCATTCATTTTCAATATCCATTCCAAAAGTATGTTTTTTAGATGGTTTTACTGGAGCATTATTCTCAGACTTAGTTACAATAAATTTTTCATCTAATTTATTCAAGAATTCTTCTTTTGTCATTCCATTTAAATCTTTAACAACTCTGTTATAATCCATTACCATTAAATCGTTATCTGGAAATGCAACAGCTAAGAAATAATTAAATTCTTCTTCTCCTGTATAATCTGGATTTTCTGCTCTCCTCTTTAGACCAACTTTTACTGCTGATGCTGATCTATGATGCCCATCTGCTATATATAAATAATCTACTTCTTTAAATAAATCAGTTAATTCATTAATGATTATATCATTATCAATTACCCATACTATATGCTGAATTCCATCTTCAGCTACAAAATTATATATTGGCTTTCTTTTACTTTCATTTTCAATCCATGCTTCTATAATCTCTGATGCTATCTGTTCTTCTTTATAAGTTAAAAATATTGGCCCTGTATTTGCATCACAATAGTCAACATGATTTATTCTGTCTTGTTCCTTATCAGCTCTTGTAAATTCATGTTTTTTTATAATATTATTCATATAATCATCTATTGATGCACAAAACACTATACCTGTCTGAGATCTTCCATTCATTACTTGTCTATAAATATATAAACATGGTTGCTCATCCTGAGTGTATTCACCACCTGAAATCATTTTATCTAAATTTTCTTTAGCCTTTTCATAAACTTTTTGATCATGTACATCAATTGAAGGATCTAAATCTATTTCAGCTCTATCAACATGAAGAAATGAGTGTGGATTTCCAATTACCATTTCTCTTGCTTCTTCACTATTCATAACATCATAAGGTAATGCTGCAATTTTTGAAGCTAAATCTGTAACAGGTCTTATACCCTTAAATGGTCTAATTGTTGCCATCGAAATTCCCCCTATATAAAAATATATTATATAAATCATACATAATATTGTTCTATTTTTATCATTAAAAAGCGACTTGTTTTCATCACCATATATATATTCAATATAAAAACTAAATGATACATCACTACAATATACTTCTTAGCTTTCATATCTTTAAACTTACTAAGGCTCAGTAGAGCAGACTTTTATTGTAAGCAAACTCTCTGAGCCTGAAATACTTACTTAAATTATAAGTTAAAGAATTCTTTTATTGTTGATACTACTTCTTCACCAATTCTTGTTTGTGCTTCATTAGTAGCAGCTCCAATATGAGGAGTTACACTAACCTTTGGATGATTAACTAATGTAGTGTTCTTTGTTGGCTCTTCTTCAAAAACATCAAGTCCTGCTCCTGCTATTACTTCATTATCAAGAGCTTCAAGTAATGCAGCTTCTTCAACAACTTTACCTCTTGCACAGTCTATTAAGAAAGCTGTATTTTTCATTAATGCTAGTTCCTTCTTTCCAATTAATGATCCTGCATTTTTATCATATGGAACATGAAGCGAAATGAAATCAGAAACTTTTAACACTTCTTCTAAAGATAAAAAGTCATATGCTAATGAATCATTTTTACCAAATAAATCAGTATAAACAACTTTCATTCCTAATGCTTCACCTTTTCTAGCTAAAGATTGTCCAATTCTTCCCATACCAACTATCCCTAGAGTCTTTCCTCCAATTTCAGTTCCTTGGTATTTCTTTTTATTCCATTCACCATTTCTCATTGTGACATTTGCTATACCAACAAATCTTGCAAGGTCAAACATGTGAGCTAAAGCTAACTCTGCTACTGAATCCGAACTTGCTGATGGAGTATTCTTAACAGTAACTCCTGCTTCATTTCCTGCTGGAATATCAATGTTATCAATTCCAACACCTGCTCTTATAGCTAATTTTAAATTTCCACCTTTTTCTGCTTCAAAAATATCTGCAGTAAGTTTTGTTGCTGATCTTATAACGATAGCATCAAATTCCTTTAATTTTTCTCCTAATTCCTCTTTTTCAATATGTTCGTTTACAACCTCTACCCCTAAAGCCTTTAAAGCCTCAATTGATGCTGCTTGCAAACCATCGTTTGTTAATACTCTAACCATTTTTTAAAATCCCCCTTAAATATTGTTATGCTTATTACCATATATATCATAAATAATATGTAATATTTTTTTAGTTTCTTTCAATAAATTTCCCCAAACAAAGAAAGAACCCCATTAGTGTACAAACTAGCAGAGTTTAATTTTCTACGCCATCGTAACTAATATTTTATATCCAACAAAAGTTGTCTGAATTATAATTATAAAAAAATAACCTCATTTTTCTGAGTAATTAAATTTATACACTTATAACATTTGTTATATTTTACTACTTATTTTCTTCCAGTTCAATACTTTATTGCTTCAATTAGTAATTTAAATTATTAATTAAATATTTTTTTGTTATTTTATAAGATAATTTGTTTAATATATAGCTTTTATAATGATTATTTAATATATAAAAAGTATATATATATTATATTTTACATTTAATGTAAAATATAAAAAAATCCCACACTAAAATCTAATGTGGGATTTTTTATTTATTCTAAAACTTATTATTTATTTTCTGCTTCGAATTTTTTCATAAATTCAACTAAATACTTAACACCTTCTATTGGCATAGCATTATATATACTTGCTCTCATACCACCAACAGTTCTGTGTCCTTTAATATTTTCGATTCCTGCTGCCTTAGCTTCTTTTACAAATTTAGCATCTAATTCTTCATTGCCAGTTACAAAAGGTACATTCATTAGAGAACGATCTTCCTTTACAACTGTACCGCTAAATAATTCGCTTGAATCAAGATAATCATAAAGAATTTTAGCTTTTTCTTCATTTCTCTTCTTCATAGCTTCTAAACCACCAAGTTTTTTAAGGTGTTTAAATACTTTACCACAAATATATATTCCATAAGCTGGTGGTGTATTATATAAAGATTTATTGTCTGCATGTATTTTATATTGAAGCATTGTTGGTGTACCTTCAAGTACATCTTCTGTAATTAAATCTTCTCGAATTATTACAACTACAGTACCAGCTGGTCCAATATTCTTTTGAACTCCAGCAAAAATCAATCCATACTTAGTTACATCTATTGGTTCTGATAATATATCTGATGACATATCTGCAACTAAAATTTTACCTTTAGTGTCAGGAAGATCATGGTATGTAGTTCCATAGATTGTATTATTGTGGCAGATGTATACATAATCTGCATCATCACTAATTTCTATATTTTTTAAATCTGGAATATAAGTAAATGTTTTATCCGCTGAAGAAGCGATTCTATTTACTTTACCAAACTTTTCAGCTTCTGCTGCTGCTTTTTTTGCCCATTGCCCTGTAATAATGTAATCTGCAACTTTATTCTTCATTAAATTCATTGGTACCATTGCAAATTGTGTTGAACCCCCACCTTGAAGAAATAATACTTTGTAATTGTCTGGAATATTCATTAAATCTCTTAAATCCTTCTCAGCATCTTGGATTATTCCTTCAAATGCCTTAGAACGATGACTCATTTCCATTACTGACATTCCAGTCCCCTTATAATCTAACATTTCTTCTGCGGCTTCTTTTAGAACCTCTTCTGGTAATACAGCTGGTCCTGCTGCAAAATTATAAACTCTTGACATGAAAATTGCCCCCCAATTTTTATATTTTATAACTATTATAGCATATTTTATATTTTTAGGAATAACATATCAATAAAAATTTTATCAAATTTTATTGATATGTTAATTATGTAATATATACTCAATCAATTCACTTGTTAATCATCTTTACTTTTGAAAATATGTAAAACGCAGAATAATTCTATTATCGTTATCTTCTAAATTAGTTTTTAATATTCCAAAGTTATTCACAGATTTGACTACATTGTAATTTTCTGAAGAATAAAAAAGCACTAGAAATCTTCTAGTGCTAATGATTAGTCATAATTATCATATTCATCATCAAAATATAGTACTGATTCTGTTTCTCTGCAATACTTAACACACATGCACTGAGCCAGCTTTCTTGGACACTTATAACATAAGCATGTTAAATCTTTTCCATCACATTTTCCTTTTTTTATTTCTGTACAGTCACTACAGTTTACTCCATTTCCTGCTGCCATACTTATCACTACTCCTTTAAATATATTGCTACATTACATATTAACGCAAAGTTCTCGATTGTCAAATCAATATTTTAATAATTAGGTTCATCTAAATAAATATAACCATATAAATATTGTGTTGAGTAGATCTCTTGATATTTAAAACAATCCCCATGCCACATAGATTCAGATATATATGTCTTGTTATTATCTATTTTTTCTACTACAGCAACATGTCCACATCCGCCTGATCCTGGTAAACTTGAATTCCATACAGCAATAGCTCCTACTTTAGGCTCTGTACCATACTTATATTTACCAGTTCTTTTATTTGATTCCCACCATTCATAAGCATTTCCTATAAAATTTGCTTCTATTGGTGGTTTTCCAGTCAATTCCCATGCACGTCCCCATGCATACCATGTACAGTTTCCTCTTATTTGCTCTCCTGAACTATTAAAAAATGGTGGTGATAATCTTACTTTATAAAATATATTCGCATCTGAATAGTAATGAACATCATTCAAACTTGGAGATGTAGTCCTTATTCCACCTAAAGTTACTGTGACATTATTTTCTTTATGATCTTCAACAGGCTTCTTGTCTTTATCAGTATTTGATTGTATATCTGTTGGTTTTTCAAAGCTAATCCAATCAGAACTTACCCATGCATTTTTTTCATTAAGCACTATAGGATAAAAACCATTTTGTATATTTCCTACAATATTAACTTCAGCTCCTCTAGCTAATTTATCTACTACAGAAGAATCAATAGATGCTTCTGAACGAACATTAAGAAAATCGCTATTTGTATTTACATATGCTTTTTTATTGTAATATTCTTGAGGTGATGCTGTAGTTTGATCATTTGCCCCACTTAACATAGCACCATTCTCTGCGAAAGTATAACTTTTTCCATCTATACTTATACTACCTTTTTCAAGTCTTCCCTTTGAATCAGCATAATACCAAGTATCATTATCCTGAATCCATCCTGTAAGCATTATTCCATGGTCATCAAACATGTACCATTCATCATCAATTTCCTTCCATCCCTTATCCATAATTCCACTAGGAGACATATGATACCATTTTTCATTTTCTTCAAACCATCCAGTTAGCATTACACCATGATCATCAAACTTGTACCATTTTTCATTGTCTTTTACCCACCCAGACTGCATGATACCAGAATCATTAAAATAATACCATTTACCATTTATTTGTTTCCAGTCATTAACCATAGTCCCATCATCATTTAACATATACCATTTGTCATTATCCTGAATCCACCCCGTATTCATATGCCCTTTTTCATCAAAATGATACCACTTATTTTGAATTTCTTTCCATCCTATAGATTTTTCTTGATTTTCCGTCCAAATCCACTTATCACTTTCCTTATTCCATTCAGCATAGACAGGCATAGAAACTGTCAGACTCATTAATGTCATTAAAATCACTTTTTTAACATATGCTCTTCTCACTAACTTTTCCCCTTTTTTATTCTAATTTTTATAAACCATCAGTAAAATATTGCTTATTTACATATTTTAATTCCATACTTTACATATTATATTATATTGTTTAATATAACAAACTAAAATATATAAAATTAAAAATTTAATAAAAATATACATAATAAAAAAAGCACTTGTCCCTTTAAAACAACATTTATAAATTTTGAGTAACGTTTATGTATTAAAATTAATCATAAATCATCTCAAAATAAATATTGTTTATTAAACAAGTACTTTTAATAATATTCTATATGTCATATAACTTTATAAAAATAACACAATTAAAGCAATAACCACAACTCCTGGAATTCCTAAAAATCCAGCTATTAATGCGGTAATCGGATTAATTGGTAACACAAAATTAGTGTGTATTCCAATAACTCCTAAATTAGCAGTTATAATATTAACTACATATAATAAAACAACTCCTATTATTCCATTTATCAGTATTTTTATTGGCCACTTAAGTAATTTTATACATAAAAATAATGCTACTATTCCTACCAAGCCATATAATAAATATTGTTCATTCATAATTAACGCCTCTTCCCTAAATGCTACTCCATGACTTTAAGATTTTTTTCGTATATATAGTCATATCCTACTTGAAGATCTATAGACCTTGCTATTGATAATAAATAATCATATCTTTTTCTTGCTACATTCTCTGAGTAAATAGCTACTTCTATAAGTGTAGCATCACTAACATTATCAAACATACTTCGTGCTGCACTTATTTCTTTTTTTGCTTCTTCCATCTCATCTAATAGCTTTTCATAAAGTTCATATGAATTTGTACTATTATACAAGTATCCCAGAATCTTTTTTCTGTTCACATAAATCCCTCCAAAAAAGTTCTTATTATATTACTATCCACTTTTTGGAAATATTATGCTTCATTTATTTTTTTATTTTTATATTCATAATTTGTAACAATTTAACCTATAGTCCATATACTATATGATATAAGAAGCTTTTCACTCATGTCAAACAAAAACTTCTAACTCCCATCTATGTAACACCTTTTTCTAGGAACCCAAAACCCACTTGGGTTCCTTTATTATATTTCTTTTCTTCCTTCAAGAGCTTTTGATAATGTAACTTCATCAGCATATTCAAGATCTCCTCCAACAGGTATTCCCGCTGCAATTCTAGTAACTTTTACATCTAATGGCTTCAATACTTTTGAAATATACATAGCTGTCGCTTCTCCTTCAATATTAGGATTTGTAGCTAAGATTACTTCTTTTACGTCTGCACTCATTCTTGCAACAAGTTCTCTTATTCTAATATCCTGTGGGCCTCTGCCTTGCATTGGAGATATATTTCCATGTAATACATGATAAACTCCATTGTATTCTTTTACTTTTTCCATAGTCATAATATCTTTTGGTTGCTCAACAACACATATCATTCCCTTATCTCTATTGGGATTCGAACATAGAGAACAGGGATCTGAATCAGTAAAATTTCCACATATTGAACAGTACTTTATTGTTCCTCTAGCCTTAACTAAAGCATTAGCAAATTCTCTCACTTCATCTTCTGGAAGATTAAGCACATGTAAAGTTAATCTCTGCGCTGTCTTTTTTCCTATGCTTGGCAACTTTGCAAATTCTTCTATTAATTTTTCTATGGCTACTGGATAAAATTCCATATTAATTTCTCCTTTTCTTCTTAGAGTTCTTATATATATTATTTTAATCAATTGTTTACTTATTTATTATACCGTACTTTAATGTAATTATTGATTGTCATTTTTATTTATTGAAAAAAGCATACAAGGTGATGGATAATCCAACTTCCTGTATGCTATATTTTAATAATTATAACCTGCTAGAATAATCCACCCATTCCACCAGTTAATTTACCCATTTTACTTGAAGTTTCTTCATCAGCTTTTTTCATTGCTTCATTAACAGCAGTTAATACTAAATCCTCAAGCATTTCAACATCATCTGGATCTACAACTTCTGGTTTTATGTTTATAGCAGAAACTTCTTTTTTACCATTTACTTTAACAACTACAGCTCCGCCACCTACTGATGCTTCAAATTCCTTAGTTTCAATTTCTTTTTGCATATCTTCCATTTGCTTTTGAAGCTTTTGAGCCTGCTTCATAAGATTGTTCATGTTTCCGCCGCCGAAGCCTCCTGGGAATCCTCCTCTTGCCATAAAAAAATCCTCCTCTTATTCTTAAATATCATTTTTTAATTATAAAACATCTTCAAATAATAAACAAGTTTCACTATTATACTCTAAAATTACTATCTTCTAAATTTATATTTTAACTATTATATTATTCATCATATACTTCAAAAGGTATGCCTTCTATTTTATCTTTAAGCATTTGCTCTTTATCAACAAGATCTTCTTTTTCTTTTATAATTGTATAATTAACTATAACTTTTTCACGAAGTACTTTAGAGAATATTTCATTTACAGTTTCTCTATACTGTTGGTTTTCTAACCTTGGCTTGCTTTGTGAGTATAGTTCATTAAATCCTATAGTTAGTACTCCATTTTTAAAACTATATGGTTTTCCTGTTATTAATGATGCATGAATTATTCTCGCTCTCATGGCTTTAAACATTTCTAATATTTCAGCCCACGCTCTTGCAACATCATCAATTGTTAGTTTGGATTCAGTATTGAAACCTTCATTAACAGCTTCACCATTGCCTGATATTTTATTCTCAATTTTTTTAGAACTAGTAGCTTCTCTTTTTTGATTTGAATCATTACGTATAGTCCCAGTATTATTACTATAATTTTCAGATTCATCCACTGATGAATTACTCACTATTTGAACTTTTCCGTTTTTCAAATCTTCCTCTAGTCTGTTCATTCTTGATAAAATAACTTCATTAGAAGTATCATACTCTATCTTACACATTTTTATTATTGATAATTCAAGATATAGTCTGCTTTGCTTACTCATCTTAGAATTAGCTTCTGCTTCTTGAAGAATTCTTATATCCCTCATTATTTCTTCTACTCTTATTTTACGCCCCTGTTCTCTTACTAATGTAATATTTTCAAGAGACATATCTAATACTTCTTCTGGATTAGTAGTTACCTTAATCATAAGAAGATTTCTAAAGTGAGCTATAAGATCTTTTATGAATAGCTGCATATCTTTACCTGAATATACAAGCTTATCAACAATAATCATCGATTTTTCAATATTTCTTTCTATTATAGAATTAGTTATATCAAATAAATATTCATTAGTTACTAAACCAAGGATACTTACCAAATCATTATAGTCTATTTCATTTTCTCCCATTGCAATTGCCTGATCTAATATACTTAGAGCATCTCTCATTGCTCCATCACAAACTCTTGCAATAAGATCTAAACTTTTATCTTCACAATCTATGTTTTGAGCTTCTGTTATTCTTCTTAGCCTTGCTGATACTTCTTTATGATTAATCCTCTTAAAATCAAATCTCTGACATCTTGATAATATTGTTATTGGAAGCTTTTGTGGATCTGTTGTAGCCAATATGAATATTACATTCTTAGGTGGTTCTTCTAAGGTCTTTAAAAATGCGTTAACAGCTCCAACTGATAGCATATGAACCTCATCCATTATGTATACTTTATATTTTGCTTCCTGTGGAGGATATTTTGTATCATCAATAATATCCCTTATTTTATCAATACCATTATTCGATGCTGCATCCAACTCAGTAACATCTATAGCCAATCCTTCATTAATTTTTTTACACATCTCACATTCATTGCATGGCTCTCCATCTTGTAAATTAAGACAGTTTAAAGCCTTTGCCATAACTTTTGCAGTAGATGTCTTTCCTGTACCTCTTGTTCCACAGAAAAGATAAGCATGTGCTATTCTATCATTTATAATTTCATTTTTTAATGTGGTAGTAATATGTTCCTGACCAACTACATCATCAAAAGTCTTTGGTCTCCATTCTCTATATAATGCTGTATAACCCAAAGGCCTCTCACCTCGCTATTTATCTTAAATATACCCTTATTATACACTAATGCCACTTCAATTCAAAATATCTCTTAATTCAACCTATCATCATATTATTTTAAGTAAAAAATATATATTAAACTATAAACTTTACAATTAATATTTAAATAACATAGGATTTTAACATGGACTGATAATTATCACATGGCAATTGAAGTATATTAAATCTTAGTGTTTTAGTTTATACTAATTTAAAATACCTTATAAAAGTAATATTAAACATATAAAGGAGAAATATTCAATATGTCAAAAAAAATTATTCACCATGTTTGCATTCAAACTAATGATTATAAAAATTCATTAGATTTTTATAACCAAATACTCGATTTTGAAATAGTTCAGGAAACTAAAAATTTTCATAATCGAGACTATAACACATGGCTGAAATGTGGAGATTTCATGATTGAGTTACAAACACCTAAAAATAATATTCCACTAAATAACTATAGTACTTTAAATGAAGGAATTGTTCATATGTGCTTCTTTGTAGATAATATACACTCAGAATATGAAAAAATAAAGTCATGTGGATATACAAAGTTCAAATTAAAAAATAACAAAGAAATATATAAAGTTGAAAATGGATTTTTATTTAAAGTTATAGCACCTGAAGGTACTGAAATTGAATTTAGAGATAGTCAAATATAAACCAAACTATTTATAATAATTAAATGAAGAGAATTATTAGTTTTCATAATTCATCTAACAATGATAAAATAAATATACTACAATTAATAGGTAACGGGAGGATTTTAATTTTATGAGTACATATGATGATAAATATTTATCAATTGCTAAAGATATACTAGAAAATGGGTACTATGATAACAATAGAACAGGAATGCCTACATACAAATTACCACATCAAATAATGCAATTTAATTTAGAAAAAGAATTTCCGATTTTAACAACAAAGTTTGTTGCTTTTAAAACTGCTGTTAAAGAACTTTTATGGATATTTAAAGATCAATCAAATAATGTTAAAGATCTTCAAGCTCAGAATGTACGTATCTGGGATGAATGGGAAATGGAAGATGGTACTATCGGAACTTCTTACGGATGGGTTGTAAAAAAATTCAATCAAATCGACAAACTAATTGATGCTTTAAAAAACAATCCTCAAGATAGAAGAATGATGCTTAACTTATGGCAATGGGAGCACTTAGATGGTGGTGCTTTATACCCTTGCTGCTGGGCAACAATGTGGGATGTTACTGATGGCAGACTTAACTGTATGCTTATCCAAAGATCAGGAGATTTACCACTTGGAGTTCCATTCAACACAAGCCAATATGCTGTATTAGTCCATTTATTAGCTCAAGTTACTGGACTTAAGCCAGGATTATTTACTCATGTAATAAACAATGCACATATTTATGAAAATCAAATTGAAGGTATGAAAACTCAATTAACAAGAAAAGATGATGCTTATGATGCTCCAAAACTTTGGATTAACCCTGAAATCAAAAATTTCTATGATTTCACACCAGATGATATAAAACTTATTGATTATAAACATCACGAAACAATAAAAATGCCTGTATCCGTTTAGTTTACAGTTAGCAGTTAATAATCTTTTACCATACTATATTTTTTAAATTATATATTTATGATTTGTAGTATAATAAGATAATTTTAAAATCATATAAGGAGGGCTATATATGCTATCATTAATAGTAGCTATTGCACAAAATAATGTTATCGGGAAAGATAACAAACTAATTTGGCATATTTCAGAAGACTTAAAGAGATTTAAATCTATAACTTCTGGCAATACAATGCTTATGGGAAGAAAAACCTTTGAATCACTTCCTGGAATACTTCCTAATAGAAGGCATGTGATTATAACACGTGATGATAAATATGCTGTTGATTCTGATCAAGTTGATATAATTTCTGATTTGGATTCATTTATAAAAAATCATGAAAACTCTGAAGAAGAAATTTTTGTTATTGGTGGTGCAGAAATTTACAAACAACTTCTACCTCACTGCAAAAAACTATATTTAACTAAAGTCCATGAATCTTTTGAAGGTGATACACACTTTCCTGAAATAGATTTTTCTAAGTATGACATTGAATATTCATCAGATAAAATGATTGATGAAGAAAATGGGCTTACATATTCTTTTATTAATTTAGTGAGAAAATAATAAAAATTATTCATATCTGAGTATTTTTATATTCAGATATGAATTTATAGAATATACTGCAATAGTAATTTAACTACAACATAAAATTAGAAATTGGGGAGATAAAAATGAAACTATTAACTTTTGAATACGATAACAAAAAAAGTTTAGGTATTTTAGTAAATAACAACAAAATATATCCTATAAAAAAGATTGGTATTAACTATGAATCTATGAATGAATTGATATGTAATATAAGTGATGAAGAAATTAAATTATTAAATAATAAAATTTTTGAGGGCTTTTGCGATAATGATCTTATATCTGTTGAAGAAGTAAAAAAATCTGCTCCTATTCCAATTCCTGCACAAGATATAATATGTCTTGGAATTAATTATTCAGCTCATGCAGAAGAATCAGCACGATATAAAAAAGAAGCTTTTGAAAAAGATAGAAAATATCCTGTTTATTTTTCAAAACGTGTTAACAATGCAACGACTGATGGTGATATTATTCCATTATATGATGGATTAGTGGACAGCCTTGATTATGAATGTGAACTAGCTGTTATCATTGGTAAAGATGCAAAGAACGTATCTTCTGATAATGCTTATGACTATGTATTTGGGTATACAATAATGAATGATGTGAGCGCAAGAAACTTACAGACAAGGCATAAACAATGGTATTTTGGAAAAAGTCTTGATGGATTTACGCCTATGGGGCCATGGATTGTTACAAAAGATGAATTTAATGAACCTCCTGTTTTAAAAATATGCTCAAGAGTCAATGGAGAATTAAGACAAAATAGTGTAACAGATTTAATGATTACAACTATATCAGATGCAATATCTGAATTATCTCAAGGAATGACCTTAAAAGCTGGTACTATAATTGCTATGGGTACTCCAGCTGGTGTAGGAATGGGATTTCAACCTCCAAAATTCTTAAAATCAGGTGATATTGTTGAGTGTGAAATTGAAGGCATAGGTTGTATCAAAAATACGGTAAGGTGACTGTCACCTGTCGCTTTTTGTAAAAAGAAAATGAGGGTATTTCATATAAATGAAATCCCCTCATTTTCTTATCCTATTGATTGTGTCCTATATTGTTAATCCTATTGAAGAATAACCTATTTAATTCTTTAAAACTTCTTCATACGACTATGAAGAATCCATATAAATAAACCACGCACCTTGAGTTGTTATCAGCTCTCTATACGTTACTTCTGCAGTTAGCTCAGACCAGATTGATCCACGGCACACGAAAGTGACCACTTATCGCTGCTTCCTTCCAGACCTGACGAGGTTCATGGGCTTCCATTGCGTGGGACCCAGTCATCAACACCACTTACAAAAGTCAGACTATAAATTACTGATACCTAATCAAGGAATTCAACCCTGCTATAGCGGATTGCAGGTTACAGGGCACCGCTAACTCCCCATCTAGCGTGGCAATGGTGGAATGAAGAGGGATTGAACCTCCAAACTTTTCTTAATCCTTTAAGAAAAAGTCTCGTCCCCAGTGGACATCAGACCATGTTATTCATTGCAACATGCTTAAGTACAATAAATTATTCTTATATACTTTATGCAAATCACATAGTATTTATTAATGTAATAAAATAATTACACTGTTTTAATACTTGTTAATGATAACATATAAAATACCTAAATTCAAGGCTATAATATTTAAATTTTTTTATAAAAAAATGCTTTGTTTTTCATATATTAAATTAAACTCCAAATTTTATATTCACGTAATTATACTTTCTCAAATAGGTTATTAAAATTTATTGTATATTCTACATTAAAAGCTACTTAATCTTAACGAGTTTATAAAAGTTATCTTACTATATATTGGCTTACAATCTTTTCATATTCTGCATCTGCTCTAACTTTATTAAGACCTTTATTAAACTTATCTAATAATTCTTGATTTTTGCCCTTATTTACTGCAAACCCATAATTAAAAGTTTTTAATTTATCTCCTACTATTTTCAAATTAGCTGGTGTAGCTTTTTTTACTTCATATGCTATTATAGGATGGTCTTCAATTACAGCATCTGAGCTTCCTTCTTCAACATCTAAAAACATACTTTGTGAGTTATCAAAATATTTTAAATTCAAGCTATACTTTTCTTTATTATCTTCTGCAAACTCACTGCCTGCTGTTCCTTTTTTAACCGCTACATTTTTTCCTTGTAGATCTTCAAATTTACTAATTGAAGTTTCATCATGTTTTACTCCCATGGATAATCCAGATTCAAAATATTCTTCTGAAAAATCTAAAATTTCTTTTCTCTCATCTGTAATACTTATTGCTCCCATAGCACCATCAATAGTGCCATCTGAAAGACCAGAAATTATTGATCCAAAATCCATTGGTTTTAATTCATAATCAAAATCCTCTTTTTTAGATATAGCTTCTAATAATTCTACATCAATACCTGTATAAGTACCATTTTCCTCAAATGAGAATGGTGGAAAATTCGAATCACATGCAATTACATATTTAGGCTTTGTCTCATCATTAGATGTTGTATTTTCATTAATGTCTTTTGTATTTTTTCCACAGGCTGTGAATAGTACTGTTAGCAACATTAATGACATTATAGCTAGTAATAACCTTCCTTTTTTCATTTGTAATTACCCCTTTCAACAAAAATAAATTTTTTATAAAATTATTTTCTGTAATTTATCCATTGCTTATACTAATTTTTGTACATAAAATATAAAGAAAAATTTTATTATTCAACTTAAATATTGACACAATAAACAAAAGCTAATGAAACCAGCTGTAATAAAGCTTGTTTCATTAGCTTTTTTGTTTGTTCATCAAAATTGCATAGAAGATAACCTTTTTCAATATACTAACCTGTCTAAGTATATTTATGTAATGACTATAAATGAGTTTACTATTCACTTCTCAAATCAACCATTATTAATTACTTTATCTAAAAATTCTCTACATCTTTCACTTTTCGGATTAGTAAATATCTCTTCTGGTGATCCTTCTTCTAAAATATATCCTTTATCCATAAATATAACCCTGTCAGCTACTTCTTTTGCAAAGTTCATTTCATGAGTAACAATTACCATTGTCATTCCTTCACTTGCTAAATCTTTCATAACCTTTAATACCTCTCCAACCATTTCAGGATCAAGAGCTGATGTAGGTTCATCAAATAACATTATCTTAGGGTTCATTTCCAGTGCTCTAGCAATAGCTACCCTTTGCTTCTGACCACCTGATAATGTATCTGGATAAACATCTTTTTTATCCTTCAATCCTACTTTATCCAATAATTCAAGTGCCTTTTTTTCAGCTTCTTCCTTAGTTAATCTTTTTAATTCAACAGGTGCAAGCATCATGTTTTTAAGTACACTTTGATGGGGGAATAAATTGAAATGCTGAAATACCATTCCTATGTTCTGTCTTAATTTATCTATATTCTTGTTATTTACTAATTCTTCGCCTAAAATTTTAATGCTTCCCCCTTGAATTTCTTCAAGTCTGTTTAAGCATCTTAAAAAAGTACTTTTTCCTGATCCAGAAGGTCCTATTATACAAACAACTTCTCCTTCTTTCACATCTAAAGATATATCTTTAAGTACTTCTAACTTTCCATAGCTCTTCTTTACACTATTTGCTTTTATGACCATGATGTAAGCTCCTTTCTATGTATTTTGATAATATACTTAATGTAGTTATCAAAATAAAATACATTATACCAACTATTGCATATGTCTCTAGTGGTTTAAAGTTTCTAGCTACTATAATCTGTCCACTTGCTGTTAATTCTCTTATAGTTATTACTGTTAATATTGATGTATCCTTTATTGTAACTATAAATTGATTAATTATTGATGGTATCATTACCTTTATTGCTTGTGGTAATATTACCTTTTGCATTGTTTTTAAATATCCAAGGCCTAAGCTTCTTGATGCTTCCATTTGCCCAACATCTACAGCCTGAATACCAGCTCTAAATATTTCAGACATGTATGCACCTGCATTTAAAGCAAGAGCAATTATGGCACAATACATTGGATTAGATCTTTCTACAATTAATGGTGCAATACCAAAATAAATAATTAATGCTTGAACCATTAAAGGTGTGCCTCTGATTATATATAAATATATAATGTATAGTGTTTTTAATATTTTATTTTTACTTATACTAAATATCCCAAAAACAATTCCTAATATAACAGCTATTATAATTGAAATTATTGAAATTTTTATAGTAACCAATAGTCCACTAGTTAAACTAGGTAAAGAATCTTTTAATAATTCTAAAAACTGCATAAACTTCTCTCCTAACTAATTATCACAACAGTAATGAAGGCTTAAAGCCCTCATTACTACTTTTTTAATTATTTTCCTATATATTGTCCAACGATCTTATCGTATTCTCCGTTTTCTTTTACTTTCTTAAGACCATCATTAAATTTTTGTAATAATTCTTTGTTTTTTCCTTTACTTACTGCAAAACCGTAATCAACTTTTGTTAATTTGTCACCAGCTATTCTTAACTTAGATCCACCATCAACTTTAATCTTATACGCTATTACTGGATAATCTTCTAATAAGAAATCAGAATTTCCATTTTCAACTTCTAAGAACATTGTTGGAGAATCTTCAAGATAATTTAATTTTAAACCATATTTATCTGCATTTTCTTCAGCAAATTGAGATCCTGCTGTCCCTTTTTTAACTGCTGCACTTTTTCCTTGTAAATCATCTACTCCATTTATATCAGTGTTATTAGCATTAACAACTAATGATAATCCTGATTCAAAATAACCATCCGAAAAATCTAAAGCTTGTTTTCTTTCATCTGTAATACTTATACCTGCAATTGCTCCATCTAATTGTCCACTTGTAAGCCCTGGAATTACAGCTTGGAAATCCATTGGTTTCAATTCATATTCAAAACCTTCTTCTTTTGCTATAGCATCTAATAATTCTACGTCAATCCCTTTATAAGATCCATTTTCTTCAAATGAGAATGGTGCATATTTAGCATCACATGCTATTATGTATTTACCTTCTTTAGCTTCCCCTGTTGATGACTCCTTGCTTCCGCCTGCACTTGCTGATCCACACCCTGTAAGTAATGCTACTGATAATACTGATGCCATTACAGCAGATAATATTTTGCTCTTTTTCATTTTAATTAACCCCTTTCAAATATGAGTAATACTATTTAATTACTACTCGTTTTTATATTAAAATTATTTTATATAAACTTTTTAATTGCTTTTGCTTATTTCTCCACATAAATTTGTATTCATAATTTTTTCTATATCTTCATATTTTTCAGTTTGTCCTAAAGCCCACATTAATTTTGTCACTGCTGCTTCAGTACTCATATCTCTACCTGAAATCAGCCCACATTTTTCTGCTTCAACTCCAACCTGATAAACATTTAAGTTTGCTCCATCATAAACACATTGACTTACTACAATAACAGGAATTCTATACTTACTTGTTATTTCTTTAAACTTTGCAAGCAAATTTGTATATTCAGAAGGTATTCCACCCAAGCCAAATGCTTCAACAACAACACCCTTATATCCCTGATTTACAATAAAATCAATAATCTCTGGTCTTATTCCAGGTATTAATTTTAATAAAAAAACTTTATCGCAGATCTTTGAATAAATCTTAGTAGTTTCTTTTACTGAATCATAAGATTCTTCTAAAATTACTTTTCCATTTTTTATTCTTCCTAAATAAGAATCATTGCAGCTTACAAAAGCATCTTCATCTAAAGAATGAATTTTAAAGGCTCTTGTCCCAAGTATTATTTTGCCATTAAATACGAGACAAATTTTATTTAATTCTGAAAGTGCAACTTGAAACCCTTGCAATAAATTAGTTATTCCATCACTGCCTTCCTTATCGATTGGAACTTGAGATCCTGTAAAAACAACTGGTTTATCAACATTTTTTAACATATAAGAAATAATAGATGTTGTATATGCCATAGTATCTGTACCATGAGTAACTACAATTCCATCAAATTTTTTTAATCCCTCATATATGGCATTTGCAATAATTACCCAGTCTTCAGAGTACATATTAGAACTATCAATATTTAAAATTGGTTTTATTGTAATTGTGCATTGAGTCTTAATTTGTGGTATCTTCTCTATAAGCCACTCACCTGTTAATCCAGGAACAAGTCCATCTTTTGTTTCAACACATGCAATAGTGCCGCCAGTTGTTAATAAAAGTATGTTCTTCATAAAACTTTTCTATACCTCTCTCTGCCTACTACAAACTCTTTCTTGTAAATGGAAAATATGCTGCGAAATTAATTTTTCTGTACTTTCAAAATCTCTTTTTACTAAGGATTCTGCTATCTTTATATGTTCATGTTTTTCATTAATAAATTCTAGCTCATGACTATCTGCCATAAGTATTCTTGATAAATTCTCCATTATGCCTAATCCAATCTCAACAAATAATGAATTGTGAGTTGCTTTTATAATTGCCATATGGAATGTATCATTTAATTTATTAAACGAAAAGAAATTATCTTTCGCTGTTGTTTCTGGAAACTTTGATGCAAGTTCTAATATACTCATAAGTTCAGAATCATCTGCTGTTTTAATTGCTATTTTAGCTGCTGCTATTTCAACAATTAATCTCATTTGAAAAGATTCTCTTATACTTCTATTAGTAACAGGTTTCACTAAATATCCTTTTCTCGGTAAAGATTTAAGATATCCCTCTATTTCTAATGCACCAAGGGCATCCCTTACCGGAGTTTTGCTTACATTATACTTTTCTGCTAATTCTGATAATGTAAGAAAATCTCCATCTTTAATTTGAGAACTTAAAATATCATGTTTTAATTTTTTATATATTTCTTTTGAATATGCCCCTTCAAATCCTTTCAATATCATTACACCTTTCCACTGAAATCCCACTGATATATCAATTAAAATAAAAAAAGACAACGGAATCCTATTATAAAAATAAATGCTCCGTTGCCTTTATTAAAATGAATTATACAAAATAAAATCCTGCATGTCAAGTTTTTTCAGTTTTAATTTTTCTACTAAAATCGATACTTGTACTCAAGAAACTGCAGCACAATACTTTTTATGCTGCAGTACACTTAATATAAAATCAACTTGTTTAAGCTAATTTATGGTACATTTCTGATAACATTTCATCTGTTATTTCAACAGGATTATTATAAAGATTTGGGTGACGACTTATTCTTACTAAATCATTAATTTGATCTTCATTAAGGTTTAAGTCTTTTAAATCATTTCTCAATCCCATTTTATTCTTTAGCTCATAAATCGCATCTGCCATACTATCAGAATTTTCGAATCCAAGAGTCTTAGCTAATTTGTCTATTCTTTCCCCTTCATAACCATTAGCATTAATTCTAACAAAATAATCTAATGTTAATCCACACGCTTCTCCATGTGGTATATGATGAATATTGGTAAGAGGGAATGAACATGCATGTGATGATGTTGTCTTTGGTAATGTAAATGCCAAGCCAGCTATTAATGATGCTTCACACATTTTTTCTCTTGCTTCTTCATCTTTAGGATTTTCATAAGCCTTGTACAAATATTTAAATACAAGATCTGCTGCATGAATTGCGCAGGCATCACATATTGGCTGATGTCCCTTACTCCAGTAACCTTCAAGGGCATGAGATAATACGTCAATACCTGTTCCTGCTGTTACTTTAGGAGGCATAGTATATGTCAATTCTGGATCAATTATAGCTACACTTGGGAAGAACCCATCTGAAACTATAGGAGATTTTTTTCCATTTTCATGATCAGTAAGTACTGAAACACAAGTTACCTCACTTCCAGTTCCTGATGTTGTTGGAACTGCAATTAATGGCAGATGATCAATTGGAAGAGATACTCCTGTTCCATGATATTTTCTAATTGAATCTTCTGTTAAAGCTACACTTGCTGCTGCCTTAGCACAATCCATGGAACTTCCGCCTCCAAGTGCTACAACAAATCCAATATTCTTTTCACGTATAATGTTTGCACATTCATCTACTTCAGTAACATCTGGATTTGGTGAAATTTCACCAAATGATGCTATAATAGTTCCTTCACTTTCATTTATTATTTTTTCAGCTAATCCATTTGTGAAGAAAAATGGATCTGCAACTAATAATCCATTGTTACATCCAATAGCTCTTGCAATATCTTTAACCTCTGAAATTCTTCCTTTTCCAAAGTGAATCTTTACAGGTTGTAAATAATCCCAGTTCATACTTTCACCTTCTCTATAAATTAATTACAGTATTTTTCATCTACAATTGTTAATACTTCATCTAAAATTGGTAGATATTCTTCTAATTCTTCTTTAGTAATTATTAATGGTGGGCATATTTCAATAAAGTTTTCACGACCAAATGTTGCAAATCCACGTTTCTTTAGTTCTGCAAAAATCCATGGCATAACTGGTCCTGGTACTCCATATTCCTGCATTGGTTCTCTTGTTTCTTTATTTTTAACAACTTCTAAAGCACCAAATAACCCGATACATCTAGATTCACCAATACATTTATGTTTTTCAACCATGTTATCCATAAATGCTGATAAAATGTCATGCATTTCTGCTACATGTTCTTCAATTCCATGTTCTCTGTAATAAGTTACTGATGCAACACCAGCTGCACAGGCTAAAGTATGTCCACTATATGTTAAACCACATTGTAAAACATTTTCTTCAAAATACTCAGCAATTTCTTTAGTTACAATACACCCACCTAATTGAACATAACCACAAGTTACACCCTTTGCAAACGTAATAATATCTGGCTTAATATTAAAGTTCATATATCCAAACATTTTACCAGTACGATAGAAACCAGCCATAACTTCATCACAAATTAATAATATTCCATATTTATCACAAAGTGCTCTAACACCTTCCATATATCCATCTGGTGGAAGAATTACACCATTAGCTCCAACTATTGATTCCATAACTATTGCAGCTACATTTTGTGTTCCTTCATAACGTAATTGTAAATCAAGTGCTTCTAAATATCTCTTTGTAGCTTCAGCATCATCTACACCTTTTGTATATCCGTCTCTATACATTTGTGGATTCATAAAGTGAATAAATCCATTTGCACCACCAACTTCAGCAACATATCTTCTCCAGTCACCTGATGCATTTGAAGCTCCAAGAGTTGCTCCATGATAACTTCTATAGCATGAGAATATTTTAGTTCTTCCCGTAACCATACGTGCCATTTTGAAAGCATTTTCGTTTGATTCTGCTCCACCGTTTGTAAAAAATACTCTTCCGTAAGTATCTTCCCCTGCAGCTTCTACTAATAATTTTGCTAACTTACTCTTTGGTTCTGATGCATATGCAGGTGCCATAAAACACATTTTATCAGCTTGTTCTTTTATTGCTTCAACAATTTCTGGAAGCTGATGTCCTAAATTTGAGCATACTAACAAAGATGACATATCCGCATATTTTTTTCCATCATAATCATAAAAATAAATTCCTTCTGCTCTCTCTATTGGTAATGTATCCGCTCCTGATTTTGCCCATGACTGCATTACATATTTTTGATGCATTTCTGCTATTTCTTTTCCATTTAAACTCATTTTCTTTTCCTCCTAAAATAAAATAATATTTTCAAAAATTATAATTACCCTAAAATAAAAAGGACGCATATTACTTTTATGTAATAGACGCCCTTGTCTTCTATGTCATTAAGTTTATCTTTTTATCCTTATCTTTACAATGTAACAAAGCCTAATTTTATTTGTGCTGCAACACAACATACTATATCATAAAACTATTTTTAATCTTAATATGTTTTCTAAATGAGATAAATCAATTTTAGTAGCACTCTATTAACCTGTTTAATTAAATCTTTTAATAAAACAGACCTATATAATCCCCTAAATTTCTAAGTTTATAATATTAATGACATCCCTGAAAGAATTAATAAGATATATGTTAAATTCAAAAATATATTTTTATCTAATTTTTCAGCTAATTTTCCACCAACCCATGTTGCTATAAATAAAGGTATGATGCTTAGTAATATTAAATTTATATTACTACTTGTAAATAGACCAGATTTATATTGTGAAAACGCCATATATGTGTTAAGAACAACCCATACTGGTGCAATTGTCGCTCTAAATTCATCCTTATCTTTAAAAACCTGCACTGCATAGACAACCAGAAGTGCTCCTCCCGACACAAACATTCCATGTATTATACCTGAAAGTAATAATACAATTAGTAATATTGATGGATGGACTGTTACCTCCTTTTTCAAAATTAAATTTTTCAATGCAATTATAAATATAACTATTCCATATACGGTAAGAAGAACATTATCAGAATTAACAAGTTCACAAATTTTAATTCCAACTACCATTCCAATAATCATAAATATGATTATTTTTATTAATTCTTTCCATCTTATATTTTTATAGTTCATAATAGCTATTAATAATCCTGATATCAATGCCATTACATTTAGTATAACCTTAGCATTATCCAATCCAATCAAACATGCTGATGGTGGCATTGCCAAAACCGTTCCTGCAAATCCAGTAATCCCTTGTACTACATTTGAAAAAAATAAAATAATTAAAAATAATATTTCTGATAACATTTTTAGCCCCCATGTAATTTCATTATAATTTCACTACTAAAAGACAAAAAAATGCCAGAATTAATTTTAAACTTTAACTCTGACATCGTTGCCTATAATTTTCTTTTAGTCTATATTTTATCTTTAATAATACATAAATTCAATGAATTCTAGTCTAACTTTACATGTGTTCTAGCACATATATTAAAATAGTAATTAAAAATTATAGTCTTTATATTTGACCTTTTTATACTTTGAATTTTTTCTCATAAAAAAAGATAGACTTTTCAGCCTATCAAATTAATCCTATTTATCTTCTTTTTTCAATTCTAGTGGTTTTTCTGTCAATACAGCTTTACTTGATATTAGCTTCTTGCATGTATTACAAAAATATCCTGTAGATCCACATCCTTTTATACATTCTACAACATTACCACATTGTGGACAATAATATGTCATATTTGTCACCTCTATCAATTTAAAATTTATCCTATGTATATTTAAATACTATTTTCCTACCTACTATTATATCAAATTTTTTAAACAGATGATATTTATATATATAATCTTATACAATGCAGAATATTGTCAACTTATTTTTTTTTAAAGTTGACAATCTCCTTGTAAGGATTTAACATATTACAATAGGAGGGATCTTATGAATAATAATGTAAAAAATAATATACTCTGTGGAATTTTTGCTGCTCTTATAGCAGTAGGTGCATTTATAAAAATACCTATTCCTATATGCCCATTCACATTACAATTTCTATTTACCAACCTTGCTGGATTGTTGCTTGGTAAAAAAGTAGGAAGTCGAGCAGTTGGTATCTATATAATTTTAGGTCTTATAGGACTTCCGATTTTTTCAGAAGGAGGAGGAATCGGATATTTTATTCATCCCACATTTGGATATATACTGGGATTTTATGCAGGAACTTATGCTGCTGGACATATTGTTCATAAAAATAATAATTTTTCATTTAAAAATATATTATATGCCAGCTTTTGTAATCTAGCTATAGTTTATGTGTTTGGAATGATTTATTACTATGCTATAGGTAACTATTTTATAAATTCTCCAATAGGATTATATACATTAATACTATACTGCTTTATTCTTGCAGTACCTGGAGATATACTACTATGTCTTATATCTACATGTGTAGCAAAAAAAGTAATTCCTGTTATAAATAACTCAATACAATCCACAGAAGAAAATTCAAAATTCATATCAAAGAATATTTAAATTATGAGGTGAAAAATGAGTAAAGGAATTTTTATTACAGCAACTGGAACAGATATAGGAAAAACCTATGTCACAGGATTAATATTAAAATTATTAAGAGAAAACAATATAAATGCTTCTTATTATAAAGCTGCATTAAGTGGAGCAGATTTAGTAAATGATAAACTTATTCCTGGAGATGCTAAATATGTTGCTGATATTAGTAATTTAAAAGAAGACCCAACAAATCTTGTTTCTTATATTTATAAAACAGCAGTATCACCACATTTAGCATCAGAAATTGAAGGTAATCCAATTGAAATGAATAAAATAAAATCAGATTTTTTAAAAGCAAAATCTAATTGTGACTATATAACTGTAGAGGGAAGTGGTGGAATAATTTGTCCGCTAAGAATGGACAACCAGCTTATAATGCTTAAAGACGTTATAAAAGAACTTAATCTTGATATATTCATTATTGCATCATCGGAACTTGGTACTATTAACAATGTTGTTTTAACTGTTGAGTATGCAAAATCGAATAATATCAATGTTAGAGGAATAATTATGAATAATTATGATGAAAATAATTTTCTGCATAGAGATAATAAAAAATCAGTAGAGCGTTTGACAGGAATTCCAGTAATAGCTACAGTGAAAACAAATGATAAAAATTTAGATATCCATATAAATAAATTATTAAATTTATACCAGGAGATATAGTTATGAGTATTAGCTTAGAAGAAAAAGATTTGAAATATATATGGCATCCTTGTTCACAGATGAAAGACTACGAAAAACTTCCACCAATAGTTATAGATCATGCAAAAGGCATGTACTTATATGATATCCACGGAAGAAAATATATGGATATCATAAGTTCATGGTGGTGTAATTTATTTGGACATTGTAACGAAAGGATAAATACTGCATTAAAAAATCAAGTAGATAATTTAGAACATGTTATATTTGCAAATTTTTCTCACAAGCCCGCAATTGAATTATGTGAATTATTATGTGAAGTCCTTCCAAAAGGATTGAATAAATTTTTATTTACCGATAACGGTTCATCTGCCATTGAGGCTGCAATAAAGTTAAGCTTTCAATATCACTATCAAGTAGGTGAGGTACACAGAAAAACCTTTATGTCACTATCTGATGCCTACCATGGTGAAACAGTTGGTGCTTTATCTGTAAGTGGTATGGACTTATATGCTGAAATATTTAAGCCACTACTTTTTGATATAGTAAGAGTAGATGCTCCAGACTGCTATAGATGTAAATACGGAAAATGTAGAGAAAGCTGTAATGCTGAGTGTTTTGAAAGTGCAGAAAAAGCTTTTGAACAATATGGTAATGTAACATCTGGATTTATAATTGAACCTATTGTTCAAGGTGCTGCTGGAATGAGAATGTACTCACCTATATATTTAAAAAAATTAAGAAAAATATGCGACAAATATAATGTTCATCTTATTGATGATGAAATAGCTATGGGATATGGAAGGACTGGAAAAATGTTTGGATGTGACCATGCAGATATATCACCAGACATAATGTGTGTATCAAAAGGCTTAACAGGAGGATATCTTCCAATGGCTTTATGTATAAGTACTGATGAAATTTATAATGCATTTTATGATGATTATAATAAGGGAAAAGCATTTATGCACAGTCATACATATAGCGGAAATGCTCTTGCATGTTCTGTAGCTGTAGAAATTTTAAAAATTCTTAAAGAAGAAAAAATCATAGAAAACTCTCAAGATAAGAGACAATATTTCAAAGATTTAGTATATAACACATTCAAGGATTACAAATATGCAGGTGATATAAGAAGTCAAGGCCTTATAAATGCAATTGAATTAGTTGAAGATAAAAATACTAAAAAACCTTTTGATTCTAAAAAAAGAATAGGCTATCAAGTTTATAAAAAAGCTTTAGAAAAAGGGCTTCTTTTAAGACCTATAGGAGATATACTATATTTTAATCCTCCTCTTACTATAGAACCTGATGAAATGCAGTTTGCAGTTAAGACATGCTTAGAATCTATTAAAGAAGTTCTTGGTGACTAATTAAAATGATAATCAACAAAAACAGCACTAAAATAATCTAGTGCTGTTAAAATCTTTACTTCTAAAATTAATGCGCTATCTTCCTCTATTTCAACTGCGTTTGCTATTACTAATCTATTTGTTCTTTTTATCAAACTATATTCCTCACGTAAAAATAAAAATCTAATACTTATCTAATATCTACCTGAATTCCTTTATCATAATGTATAGTTGGCTCTGAATTATAAAAATCTGTTCTAGGAATTATCGTAAAGCTCTTTATATCCCTTGTATCAATTAAATATCTTAATGTCATAATTCCATTCCTTACTTTTCCTCCACCATCTATATATTCATCACCCTGATCATCTTTAATAATATAATGAACTGGAAAACTATGCGGATTATCTTTCAACTTCACGCTATTAGTTATGAGTTCTATTCTATAAGGCATTATTTTTATTTCTTTTACAAAAAGTTCATAGTCATCTATTATTATTGACTTATTTATTTCTCTTGTAATACTATCTGTGTCTACCTTAGAACTATCTATAATAAAACTAAATTTCCATTTACCTTTAATCTGTCTAGTTACATCAAAAATATTAGTTACTCCTATTTCATTATAATCTATTACAACATCTAAATCTTTGCTGGTATCTATTCCATCTAATGAAAATGATGATAACAGTGATACGGTTTTATCTTCATTATGAATAATATCTCCTGAATAATCATTCTCAAAAACATCCATAAGCTGATTATTTATATAAACCTGAGGATTTATTTCTTGTGCATAATCACCTCTTCCTCTACTGTCCAAAGTAGTCGTAAACATAATTCTGCCATTGTCTATATAACACTCATCTAATGTGACCCTTATTTTTTTATCTTCAATAGTTTCTCCAATCTGCATTTTATCTTTTTCATCAACTGTAAACCGCTTATCTGTAGCAAAATTTCCCAATGAATTTTTTATTTTTTCTATTGAGGCATTTACAAAGTTTGAATTTGAAAAACCTAAAATAACAATAATAGTTATTGCTAATCCTATCACTTTCTTATAATTCTTCTTCTTAGTCTCCTTAGTTTTATATCCTTCTTTAATTCCCATTAATATGAAATCGTCTAATTTACTTGAAACATCAATACCATCTATATCTAATTTTTTCATATTCACCTAACCTCCATATGTTTTCTCATCTTTTTTAACGTTCTACTTATGCTGCTTTTAATTGTTCCTAATGGCTTGTTAGCTTTTGATGCAATATATTTTAAAGACATATCATCCATGTACCTCATTATAATTAAATCTTTTTCTCTTTCTGTAAGTTTGGATAATGCTTCATAAATCTCTTCTTTATGCTGATTTTCTTGAATGTCAGTAACAATACTTTCTTTGTAATTTTCTATATCAACTAAAATAACTTTACTATTCTTCTTAATGTAATCCTTACATGTATTAATTAATATTTTCATTATCCATGTATTAAAATATTGTGGTTCCTTAAGTTTATCTAAGGATTGTATTGCTTTAATTACAGCTTCATGAATACAATCTAATGCATCATGTTCATTTTGTACATATACATATGCTGCCCTATATAATTTATCCTTTATTGGTTCTATAAGTTTATAAAAGCTTTCACTATCGCCCTTTTTTGCTCTTTTGAAAATTATTTCATCAATCAATCTTCTTTCTCCCCTCTGAATCGATTCATATAATAGACGATTAAAACTTTAAAAAGGTTGCATTTTTAATAATATTTTACATTTATGTATATAAAAAAACTAGAATATACAGACAGTTATATCTCTGTACATTCTAGTTTTAATGCTATTATTTATATATTAAAATAATCTTTCACTACTTTAATGATATTTTAAATTCTTCTCCTGCTTGTTTAAAGTCATTACTCATCTTTCCACTTTGCTCTGGAAATTTCACTGCATATGGTGTTAATGTAAGTTCTTTTGCATTTTCATCTAAATTTCTGTCTATATTGTTATATCTAAGTACCATAGAATCCTTTGATCCTCTCTTTAAATAAAATTCTACTTTATTGCCTAAATCATCTGTACCTTTTAACATCACATCATAACTTTCATTTTTATTATAATTTTCAATCTTGCAAAAAATATTTTGTCCTAATGCATTTGAAGTATACTTTTCTAATATTACCTTTTCTCCATTTTCAAGAACAAATGAATTATTTAAGTTTATCTCCTTAGTATCTATTTTTAATGCATCACCATTTGCTTTAAATTCAAATACCCATTTGCCCCCTTTAGGATTTTCATGATTAACCATAACCTTTGAATATTCAATTTTTATATTTAAGTCTCCACTTAAATCCATATCCTTTAATGAACTTAAATCATACTCATATACTGACTGATATGAATAATCACCCGATTTCCAACTTTGTCCACTTCCAGAAGTAAATTTAACTTTTCTATTATTAATATAAATTGTTTTATTTGTATCATATGAATCATTTTCTTTTAAAACATTTGTCGAACTTATAGTATCAGATATTATTAGCTGATTTTGCGATTTATCTAATATTACTTCGTTAAGCTGAATAGTTATTCCATTATCAGTAATACATTTATTCACAACTGTATTATAACTTTCTAAATCTTTATGAATTCCAATTGATTCTGAAATACTTTCACTCATCTTTGCCATTATTTCAGCTCCTGCATCAGTTCCAAACAATCCTATACTTCCAACTACAATTACTACCGCTGCTGCCACAGCTATACCTTTTCTATTTTTTCTCTGTGGCTTTATAGATTTTCTAAATTTACTTTTTAACTTTTTCTTTTCGAAATCATTGAACTCTTCTCTTTTATAGTTATATATATATATATTCATATCATTTAACATTTCATATATATTCTTGTCCATACGGCTAACACCTCTCGCTTTCTTTTAATTTTAAAATATCCCTCAGCTTCTTTTTGGCTCTTGAAACTCTGTTATAAATCACATCTCTTTTAATACCCGTTTCCTGACTGACTTTATCCACTTCAATCTCTTCCACATACAATTTATAAAATAATTCTCTATCTTTTTCTTTTAATGAATTCATCATTTCCTGCATTTCTAAGCTCAATTCATTTTTTAAAAGTTCATGAATAGAATCATCTACTGTTATGTTTAAATCATCTACATTTTCATTATCTAACTCTCTCAGATATTTTCTTTTATAATCTATTGCTTTAAATTTAGCTATTCCAGCTATCCAGTTCTTAAATTCACTTTTGTTTTCATCAAATTTATCAATATTATTCCAAAGTCCTAACAATACATCATTTATGCATTCATCTTGAACACTCTGTAAATTGTACAAATGTTTTTTTATAACAGATTTAATAATCCATCCATAGGTATCTATAACATAATCTAATGCTTTTTCGTTTTTCTTTTTTAATTGATTAAGAAAATTTTCTTCATTTATTTTCATTTTTACCCCTCTTTCTAGCAATCCTTCATAGTTAACTATCCCTTACACTTAATATTTCGTAATATGGTTTGCCATATCTATCAAAACTACATAATTATTTCAATATAACCATATCCTTATACTCCACAAACATCTGTAAGCATAAAATTTAGTTTATCAAATTTAAATTCTTAATTATAAGATATAATTTAAATATTTTCACACTAAAAAAGTGCAGCATTTTTTCTAATACGCTGCACTTCTCTCATTATTAATATTATCTATAACCTATTCTAAAAATTATTAATTTTTATTACTTCTCTACAACTTGGAATTTCTTTTATAATATTGGTACACAAATTTCGCACTGATGCTTATTTATCATTTGCATTGCATAGCGCTCAACAATAGGTCTTCTATCATCAAATTCATATTTTCTTTTTGATAACTCAGAAAATATCTCCATCCATGCATTTTGTACAGCATCAACAGTATGACTTATTATAAATACACAATATCTTCCACCAATAGTTTTTCCTAAATTGATATTCTTATTATCAACCTTAAATTTATCTGAAACAACTAAACATGTATCATAACGACAATCTTTAGGCTCTGTAAATTGAGGATTATCTTGGGCTATTCCTAATATTATTGAACTTTCATTAAATAACTCTTCTTCTATAACCCAACTTTTTAATTGTTCCATTACTTGTACATTTTCTGAACCGTAAGGCCCTATTTTTCGTATATAAGCAATTTTATATTCTGGTATCATTTCAGTTTTAATATTCATAGATTTCCTTCTTTTTCATAGAGTACATCGATGCCTGAATTCATCATATAATGCTTTAAAATGTATTTCAACTTATTTTTTAAATTAAACCTCATTACAAAAATTGAAATAGTCTATTTCATCTTGAAGCATCAAGAATACCTTTGAAACAAGATATCCATCAGCTGCTGCATGATTCATTCTTACACTAACAGGCATTATCAATCTTCCATTTTCATTCTTGAACCTTCCCCAATTTATTATTGGCATAAAGTAGAGATATCCATCTGGAAGCTCAATATTTAAAGAATCATAGGAAAGCCATGAAATATATGATGCATCAAACCAATTGGGATACTTTGCTGAATCAATAACATATTCTCTTGTTTCCTTTCCTCTCTTTATATCATCTTCACAAGCCTTATAAAAAACTTTATAATCACTAAAATATTCTGTGTAAATTGGTATACATGTTTCTGTATCTTCATGAAAAACATACTGTGTTGGATTAATCTTATTATATACTATAAGTTCATTGGTGTTGTATAAATAAGACATTCTATAATCTTCTCTTGAGTTTAATACCTTTGAAATTATATATAGAAAATTTATATAGAACTTTGTTCCTGATTTTTTAGAAATTTCAACAAGTCTTGTAACATCAATTTTATTAGTAATTGACACTGAACATTTGCAGTCCTGTGAAAAATGATTAAACACTCCTTTTCTATAATACTTCTCCATATCTATAACTTTATAATTCATGTTTTTATCTCCCCATTTATTGTGTATTAATACGATAACTGCTATTTTTACTACAAGCATATATCTTATATTAATATTTTAAGGCTAAAACATTTGAAATTATATGCCATAAATTTTTATAATCAAAAATTACAATGCCATCTGTAATGAAACTATTACAGATGGCATTGTCTAATTTGAATATATAATTTTCTTTATAGTTTCAACAGAAAGGTAATATTTTTTTGAAAGTTCATCTAATGAATATCCATTTCTGTATAAATTTCTAATTTCATTATTTCTCTGTCTGCATTTAATTTTAGCACCAGTCTTTTCTCCCCATCTAGTGCGTTTTCCCGATTTATTGGGAATATATATTATATTACCTTCCACATATTTTTGTATTTCAGAAATAAGCTCTTTAGGAAGTATTTCCATAGCATTTACATATTTCATAATAAAACCCCATTCCTCAATTAATATTAAGGATCTAAAGCCTGCTTACTTACTGAATAAAATTGATGATAATAATTTTTCTCCATATAAAGCTTCATCAACTATTCAACAGACTTTATATGGAGATCTTCCACAGCTGTTACTCTCACATTTCTCCCTCATTTCTATAAATTACTTTATAGAATAATTATATCATATATCCATACTTGTAAATATTTATAAACCACATAGCTACTTATTAATAATAATGCAAAAATATTATATAAATCTATTAAGCCCCTATACACATAACATATGTATAGGGGCCTTCTATAATTGGCGGAGAGAAGGGGATTTGAACCCCTGATAAAGTTGCCTCTATACACGCTTTCCAGGCGTGCTCCTTCGACCACTCGGACATCTCTCCATTAAATGTTTATACCAAATTATTTTATCATAAATACCTATTAATCACAATAATTATAGTATCTAACACCATAAGACATAATATTTTTCTTCTAAAAATTTATTTATATCTATTACTCCTATTCTCTTCAAAAAATTTAACAAGAAGTTCAGAGCACTCTTTATCATACAGCCATTTAACATCTACAAATGAATTTAATCTTCTACTATCTAATAAACTTATAACAGATCCACATGCTCCCATATCTTTATTAAAAGTTCCTATATAAACTTTTGAAATTCTACTTTGAACTATAGCACTTGCACACATAGGACACGGTTCTAAAGTTACATACATTTCTGCTCCATCAAGTCTCCAGTCTCCAAGCTTATTTGAAGCCTCCTTTATTGCTAAAATTTCTGCATGTGCTGTTACATCATTTAAGGTTTCTTTTAAATTATGTCCCCGACCTATTATTACCCCATCTTTTACTATTACAGCCCCAACCGGAATTTCTCCTTTATCATAGGCTTTAATTGCTTCTGCTTTTGCTTCATCTATAAAATTCATTTATAATTTCACGTCCTTTCTAGGCAGATATCAATGTTATTTCTGTTAAAAAAACTGCTGAAATAATTCAGCAGTTTTTTAAATTAGTCTTCTAATTCATTGTTTTCAGAATCATCTACTTCATAAATAAACATTCTTACTTTCTTAACTCTATTTTTCTCTATTTCTTCAGCAACAAGCTTTAGATTGTGAATTAAAACTTCTTCATTTTCTTCAGGCATTCTTCCTAGCTCTCCAATCATTAAACCTCCGATTGAATCAAACTCTTCTGAATCTACATCTACTCCAATTAATTCACTTATATCATGAAGCCTTACACTTCCATCAAAGACATATTCATTTTCTTTTATAACTTCAACTGATTTATCATAGTCATCATATTCATCTTCAATATCACCAACTATTTCTTCTATTAAATCCTCTATTGTTATTATTCCAACAGTACCACCATATTCATCTAAAACCACAGCAATATGATTTCTACTTTTCTTCATTTCTTTAAATAATTCTACTATTTTTTTAAATTCAAATGTATAAAATGGTTCTCTTATATATTTTTTAACATTAAAATCCTCACGTGGATTTTCAACCATAGCTAAATCTTTAACATTTAAAAATCCAATAATATTGTCAATAGTTTGATTATATACCGGTATTCTTGAAAACTGCTCACTTTTAATAACACTCATGACTTCATCATAAGTTGCTTCTTCATCAATTGAAATTATATCAACTCTTTGAACCATAACATCCTTTACCTGCTGGTCAGCAAAGTCAAAAACATTGAATATCATTTCTTTTTCAACGTTTTCTAAAACTCCTTCTTCTTCACTTACACCAACCATAGTCTTTAGTTCTTCTTCTGTTATAAATGATTCAGCCTCATTAGGATCACATCCAACAAGGCGTATAAAAAGAGAAGATATTGCTGTAAAAATATATATAAATGGTTTAAATATAACTACTGCAAACTCGATAAACCTTGCAACCTTTAGTGCAACTGCTTCAGCTTTTTGCTTTGCAATTGATTTAGGTGTAACCTCACCAAAGATAAGTACTAAAATTGTCATTACACCAGTTGCTATTCCAACTCCGCTACTTCCAAAAATATTTGTAGCTAAAATTGTTGCAAGAGATGACGCTCCTATATTAACAATATTATTTCCTATTAATATAGCACCTAAAAGTTTATTAGGGTCCTCAGTAAGTTTTTCAACTCTTTTTGCTCCAGGCACTCCTTCTTCAACCATATGTCTCAATCTAATTTTGCTTAATGACATCAATGCTGTTTCTGACATTGAAAAAAAGCTAGATAATGCTATTAGTATAATTAGTATGATTATCTGCCACGTATAACTAGGGTCCAAATACAATCACTCTCCTAAATAATTTAATTTAATATTACTTTAAATTATACCATATTATGATTAAAAGTAATATAAACCCTTTCATTTTATGATGCTCTAAACTCTATTTTAAAATTCATATTTTTTGATTTAATCAAATAAATATTTGATATTAAAAAAAGCTCCCATAGAATAATCTATGAGAGCTTTTCTGAATGTCTAATTTATATATTAATAATAGGTAATAACTTTTTTATTTCTTTTTGTTATCTTTTTTTGATTTGTTGTCAGCTACAGCCTTAACATCATAAGCGTTTAAGTACATTTCTTTTAATTCGCTCATTAATGGGTATCTTGGGTTAGCACCTGTACATTGATCATCAAATGCTTGCTCAACCATTGAATCTAAGTCTGCTCTGAATTTATCTTCTTCAACACCAGCTTCTTTAATAGTCATTGGCATATTTAATTTTCTTTGTAATTCTTCGATTGCTTTAACTAATAATTCAACCTTTTCAGCATCAGTGTTTCCACCTAATCCTAAGTAATCTGCAACCTTAGCATATCTACATGCTGCATTTGGATATTTGTATTGAGCAAATGCTGCTTGCTTAGTTGGAGCATCACATGAGTTGAACTTAATAACTTCATTGATTAATAATGAGTTAGCCATACCATGTGGTAAGTGATGGAATGCACCTAATTTATGAGCCATTGAGTGACAAATTCCTAAGAATGCATTAGAGAATGCCATACCAGCCATACATGATGCATGAGCCATTTTTTCTCTAGCTTTAACGTTAGTTGTTCCTTCACTATATGCATCTGGTAAGTATTTGAATACTAATCTAATTGCTTCTAAAGCTAATCCATTAGTGTATTCAGATGCCATTATTGAAACATAAGCTTCTAATGCGTGAACTAATACGTCAACACCAGCACAAGCTGTTAATCCCTTAGGAGAAGTCATCATTAATTCAGCATCAACGATAGCCATATCTGGAGTTAATTCGTAATCAGCTAATGGATATTTTACTCCTGTTTGTTCGTCAGTTATAACTGCGAATGGTGTTACTTCTGATCCAGTACCAGCTGATGTAGCTATAGCAACCATCATAGCTTTTTGACCCATTGTTGGGAATTTGTAGATTCTCTTTCTGATATCCATGAATGTCATTGCTAAATCTTCGAATTCAACTTCTGGATGTTCGTACATAACCCACATAATCTTAGCAGCATCCATAGCTGATCCACCACCAAGTGAGATTACAACATCTGGGTTGAAGCTTAACATTTCTTCTGCTCCAGCTCTAGCACATCTTAAAGTTGGGTCTGGTTCAACATCACAGAATACTTTAAATTGGATTCCGTTTCTTTCTAATACTTCTGTAACCTTGTTAGTGTATCCTAAGTCAAATAATACCTTATCTGTTACGATAAATGCTTTCTTTTTGCCCATATCTTTTAATTCATCAAGAGCGATTGGTAAACAACCGTATTTGAAGTAAGTCTTTTCTGGAACTCTAAACCAAAGCATGTTTTCTCTCCTTCTAGCTACAGTTTTAACATTAATTAAATGTTTTGGACCAACGTTTTCTGAAACTGAGTTTCCACCCCATGATCCACATCCAAGAGTTAAAGATGGTGCTAACTTAAAGTTAAATAAGTCACCGATAGCTCCTTGAGATGCTGGCATGTTTATTAATGTTCTAGCTGTTTTCATTTTTTCACCGAATGCAGCTATTCTGTCTTTAGATTTTATTTCGTCAGTGTAAAGTATTGAAGTATGACCCATACCACCTAATACTATTAATCTATCAGCTTTTTCTAAAGCTTCTTCGAAATTCTTAACTTTATAAAGAGCTAATACTGGAGATAATTTTTCGTGTGAGAATGGTTCTTCTAATTCTACTGAAGTAACTTCTCCAACTAAAACCTTAGCAGTTTCTGGAACTGTAACTCCTGCCATTTTAGCTATCTTATAAGCAGATTGACCAACCATGTCAGCATTTAATCCGCCTTTTTCGTTTAAGATTATCTTTCTTACTTTATCTATTTCTTCGCCTTTAAGGATATAAGCTCCTCTTGCAGCTAATTCTTTTTTAACTTCATCGTAAACTTGTTCTAAAACAACTAATGATTGTTCTGATGCACAGATTACACCATTATCAAATGTTTTAGATAATAATACTGAGTTTACAGCCATTTTTATATGAGCTGTTTCATCGATTATTGCTGGAGTATTTCCTGCTCCAACTCCTAAAGCTGGTCTTCCTGATGAGTAAGCAGCTTTAACCATTGCTGGACCACCTGTTGCTAATATTATGTCTGATTCAGCCATAACATTTTGTGATAATTCAACTGATGGTTGATCTATCCATCCGATTATTCCTTCTGGAGCTCCTGCTTTAACTGCTGCATCTAAAACAACTCTTGCTGCTTCGATTGTAGCGTTCTTAGCTCTTGGATGTGGAGAGATGATTATTGCATTTCTAGTCTTTAATGCTATTAAAGTCTTGAATATTGCAGTTGAAGTTGGGTTAGTTGTTGGAACGATAGCAGCAATAACTCCTATTGGTTCTGCAACTTTAGTAACTCCATAAGTATGATCTTCTTCTAAAACACCACAAGTTTTCATATCCTTGTATTGATTGTATATGTATTCTGCTGCGAAGTGGTTTTTAACAACCTTATCTTCAACGATACCCATACCAGTTTCTTCTACTGCCATTTTAGCTAATCTTATTCTTTCATTATTAGCTGCGATAGCTGCTGCTCTAAAGATTTTATCTACTTGTTCTTGAGTGAATGTTGCAAATTCTTTTTGAGCTCTTCTTAGTTCAGTGATTCTTTGTGTTAATTCTTGAGCGTTTGTAACTTTCATTCCTGTTCCTCCAAATCAATTTATCTTAAATTTTGTTGATTTCAATTACCTATTTTATTATTCCCATAAAATTATGTTAAATGCTTGTTATTTTTTTAACACATCTTACAAGCTTATTTTAGTGTATTGTTTATTTTTTGTCAAACTTTTTTTAATGATTTTTTAGTTAAATTGAATTATTCTCCATATTTATTTTTACAAAAAACCTGTTAACCTCAGCCTTTATCACTCTATTTCTAAATTTAAAATATTTTCTGAAAATTAAATATTTTGTTCAACTTTGTTATTTTTTATTCATCCACATTTTTACTTTTATGTATTTTTAATTATAATTGTTATTTTTTTATCAATTTATTCAAATAAATTTTATTTATTACTTAGATTACGATTTCAATCAAATAATTTACAATTTATAGAGTTTAAAAGTTCTCTATCTACTCAAATTCCTTTCTATATTTAGTCCTATACAGAAAAATAAAAAGCAGTTCAATTACATTAAACTACTTTTTATGTATTAATTTTTTATAATTAATTCTTATTAAAAATTCTCTGCAATAACTTCAGCAATTGCTTCCGCTACAAGTTGTTGACTGTTTGAATCAGCACATCTCTCAGCTTCTTTCTCATTACTTAAGAATCCTGTTTCAACTAATACCGCAGGCATATTTGTATTTCTTAAAACAAATAAACTTCCCGATGCTGATTGTTCATCAGATTTAACACCTCTATCTGCTGCATTTAACTTTTTAACTATATTATCATTGATTAATTTTGCAAGCTTTTTAGATTTTGCCACTCTTTCAGCATCTACTCCACTTCCATAGTTATCATCTTTAGCTGCAACACTGTAGTATGATTCTATTCCATTTGCTTCTGGAATTCCATCTACTGCATTATGATGAATACTTATAAAAAATTCTGCATCAGCTTCGTTAGCCACATCTACTCTGTGAGATAAACTGTCATTAAGATCTGTAAATTTCTGATTTTCAGTTCTAGTCAAAATTACAGTAAAGCCTCTTTTTTCAAGTTCTACCTTTAACTTTTTAGCAACCTGCATGTTTAAATCAGTTTCAATATAATTTATGTCATTTATTGTTGTTTTAACCCCTTCATCTTTTCCATAAGCATGTCCCGGATCTACAACTATAACTTTACCTTCTGTTTTTGTATTATCATCCGTAGAACCTAATACTGCTTTTCTCTTTCCATCAGAACCAATCTCATATCCATCTACAGTATCATTTATAATCATTTTTCCACTTGATTTATCTAAGTAATAATATGACATACCATTGTCATCACTGAACCAACCAGTTTTCATACAGCCATCATTATCAAAAAAGTATCTATAATTATTTATATTTACCCATCCTGTAGCCATACTTCCATTTTCACTTAAATAATAATTTTTTCCTTCTATACTTCTTAATCCAGTAACCATGCTTCCATCACCTTGAAGATAATACCAAGAATTATTTGCAAGCTTCCATCCTCTTGCCATAGTTCCTGATTCATTCATATAATACCAAGTATCACCATCTTTAAGCCATCCAGTTACCATATTCCCATCACTGTTTAGATAATACCAGTTTCCATCAGGATTAATCCATCCAAAGACTTTTGTATTATCATCTTTATAATAACTCCAAGAATTATTTTCTTTTTTCCATCCTATACTCGATGTTACATTTATTGAATTATTAACATTTGTATTTATAGATAATACTTCAGATTTTAAAGTCACGTCTTCTTCTTTTTCAATACCAGCAAAAACTAGTAAACTTTTATATAACTTATTTACTTCTTCTCCATAAGTTGCACTTGGTGCCCATTTTCCTGATCCTCCAAGTTCATTTATGGTTTTACATCTTCCCATTATAGTTTTAAAATGCCTCGGATCATAAGTATCACTCTTTGGATATCCCTCTGCACCAGCATATAATGCTAAATGATCCAAATGAGCTTGTACTCCTTCTTTCCATGAATTAAATTTTTGATGAGCATCTGGATCATTATCGTCTCCACCCTTTTCTATTTTGAGCCCACATGGATTGCAATAACTTTCATCTAAAACACCACCAAAATTTCCATATCCAGTTTCTTTAGCTGCCTGAGCATATGCTATTGCAGGATTTACTCCTCCACACTCTTCTGCATATTTCCAATACAAATCTGCTAAATCAATAAATGTTTCAGTTGCATTTCTTTCTTTTGCCCATTCTTTTGCTTGTTTTACAGTAACTGCACAATCCGATAGTATATTATAATCTTTTATTGTCTCTGCCTGTACTTTCTTAGGCTGAATAAATAAAATAACTGTTATCAAACACATTAGTATAGCTATAAATCTTTTCTTTATATTCACTACTATTACCTTCCTTAATATATTTCCTTTTATTCTTCATAGTTTGATAATATTAAAAAGCAAGCTATTATTTTATTCTTAATAATAGCTTGTTATAAATATATATAATTTAAATGCTCTTTTGAATACTACTTAAACTTTAAAAGTTGACATCAGTTCCATAGTATGTGCATTCAAATAATTTTTCCATTGTTTCTTCATCTATCTCTCTTGGACTTGATCCTGTACATGCATCTAGAATTGCATTATGTGCTATAAACTTAACATTAGATTTAAAATCAGCCTCTTCAACTCCATATTCTTTCATTGAATGAGGAATACTTAAATCATCATTGAATTCATTGATTAATTTAATTAACGAATCTGTTAATTCAGCATCTGTGTTTCCTTCTAATTTTAATGCTCTTGCAATATCAGCATATCTATCTTCACATACTTTTCTGTTATATTTTATTACATATGGTAAGAAGATTGCATTAGCACATCCATGAGGAATATGGAATACAGCTCCTACTTTATGTGCCATAGAGTGAACTATTCCAAGTAATGCATTTGAGAATGACATTCCAGCTAAGCATTGTGCTTCGTGCATTAAATCTCTAGCTACTTTATCTCCTTCATATGATTTTACTAAGTTTTCATTTACCATTTCTATAGCTTTTATTGCTAATGGATCACTAAAGTTTGATCTTAATGATGCTGTATATGCTTCAATTGCATGAGTTAATGCATCCATTCCTGTATGAGCCACTAATTTAGCAGGCATTGTTTGAGCTAATTCTGGATCTACTATAGCTATATCTGGTGTTATATTAAAGTCCGCTAAAGGATACTTAATTTTTTCTGTGTAATTTGTAATTACTGAAAATGCTGTAACTTCTGTAGCAGTACCACTTGTAGATGGAATAGCTACAAATTTAGCCTTTTGTCTAAGTTCTGGTAAACCAAAAGGAACAACTGCTTGTTCAAAAGTAAAATCTGGGTATTCATAGAATATCCACATAGCCTTTGCAGCATCTATTGGTGATCCTCCACCCATAGCTACTATCCAGTCAGGCTGGAATTTTCTCATAGCTTCTGCACCCTTCATAACAGTTTCAACTGATGGATCTGGTTCTACACCTTCAAATAATTCAACTTCCATTCCAGCTTCTTTTAAGTAATTTTCAACTTTTTGAAGAAAACCAAATCTTTTCATTGATCCTCCACCAACTACAACAAAAGCTTTCTTTCCTTTTAAAGTCTTAAGTACTTCTAATGAACCTTCTCCATGATAAATATCTCTTGGTAAAGTAAAACGTGCCATAAATTGTCCTCCTAATTTTTATTTATATATAAAATAGACAATATAATTATATCATATATTTTTAAAACTAAATCCATTTTTAGAAATAATATGTAATTGATGTTTTTTAATATTTTATCATTTAATCAACAAAAAAGAGAATCCATGATTGAATTCTCTTTTTTATTGAATATAAATATATATTTATATCAAATAGTTTGTGTATGTTTTATTTTATGATAAATTAATTATGAGCATTATTTAAAATTTTATTATTTAAGATATTCATCAATAGCAGCTGCTGCTTTTTTACCAGCTCCCATTGCTAAAATAACTGTTGCTGCACCAGTAACTGCATCACCACCAGCATAAACGCCTTCTTTTGTAGTTAATCCATTTTCGTCTGCAACTAGGCATTTCCATTTGTTAATATCTAAACCTTCTGTAGTTGAAGATATTAATGGATTTGGTGAAGTTCCAAGAGACATAATTACTGTATCAACATCCATTACAAATTCAGAATTTTCTTTAACAACAGGTCTTCTTCTTCCTGAAGCATCTGGTTCACCAAGTTCCATCTTAACGCACTTCATACCTTTAACCCATCCATTTTCATCTGTTAAGATTTCTGTTGGATTAGTTAATACATCAAAAATTATTCCTTCTTCTTTAGCATGATGTATTTCTTCAGCTCTTGCAGGAAGTTCCGCATCACTTCTTCTATAAACAATGTGAGTTTCTGCACCTAGTCTTAAAGCAGTTCTTGCAGCATCCATAGCAACATTACCGCCTCCGACTACTGCAACTTTTCTTCCAGCTCTTACTGGTGTTTCATATTCTTCCTTGAAAGCTTTCATTAAGTTTACTCTTGTTAAGAATTCATTTGCAGAGAATACACCATTTGCATTTTCTCCATTGATTCCCATGAATTTAGGAAGTCCTGCACCTGATCCTATAAATACAGCATCAAACTTTTCCTCTTTCATCAATTCATCAATAGTTATTGTTCTTCCGATAACTACATTTGTTTCAATCTTAACTCCAAGCTTTTTAATATTTTCAATTTCAGCTTTAACTACATCTTCTTTTGGTAATCTAAATTCAGGAATACCATAAACTAAAACTCCGCCAGCTTCATGTAAAGCTTCAAATATTGTTACATCATATCCTTTTTTAGCTAAATCTCCAGCACAAGTTAATCCAGCAGGTCCACTACCTATAACTGCAACTCTCTTACCATTTGGAGCTTTAACATCTGATAAGTCTATCTTATTTTTTCTTGACCAGTCAGCAGTAAATTTTTCTAATTTTCCAATTGCTACTGCTTCACCTTTAATTCCAAGTACACATTTACCTTCACATTGACTTTCTTGAGGACAAACTCTTCCACATACAGCTGGTAATGCACTATATTTAGCAATTTCCTTAGCAGCAGCTTCAAAATCTCCTTCTTTAGCTTTTGCTATAAATCCTGGTATATTAACCGATACAGGACAACCTTCTACACATTTAGGGTTTTTACATCCTAAACATCTATTAGCTTCTTTTATTGCTTGTTCTTCTGTATATCCTAAGCATACTTCTTCAAAGTTCTTAGCTCTAACTTCTGGAGCCTGTTCTGTTACAGGTGTTCTTTTCATTCTATCTTGCATATTCATTATTTATCACCTCTGCATCCACAACCACCATGGCTATGAGTGTTCCCTTCTTCTAATTTTAAAGTTGCTCTGCCTTCTTCTGATTTATACATTGCTTGTCTTCTCATAGATTCATCAAAATCAATTAAATGACCATCAAATTCTGGACCATCTACACATGCAAATTTAATTTCATTTCCTACAGTAACTCTACATGCACCACACATACCTGTACCATCAACCATTATAGGATTTAAACTAACAGTTGTTTTTATTCCTAATTCTTTTGTAAGCATAGCCATAAATTTCATCATTATCATTGGTCCAATTACAACTGCATGATCATATTTATTACCGTCATCAACTAATTTTTGAAGACAATCTGTAACTCTTCCATTGAACCCATATGAACCATCATCTGTAGCAATATAAAGGTTTCCTGCTACTTTTTTCATTTCTTCTTCTAATATTAATAATTCTTTATTTCTACTTCCAACTATAACATCACATGCTATTCCATGTTCATGCATCCATTTTACTTGAGGATATACTGGTGCTGCACCAACTCCACCAGCAACAAATATTATATTTTGTTTCTTTAATTCTTCAATATCTTCATTTACAAATTCACTTGGAACACCTAATGGTCCAACAAAATCAGCTACGAATTCGCCTTCTTTAAATTCTGCTAATTGTTTAGTACCTGCGCCAACAGTTTGGAAAACTATTGTTACAGTTCCTTTTTCCTTGTCATAATCAGCTATTGTTAAAGGAATTCTTTCACCTTTTTCATCATTTTTTATTATTATAAATTGACCTGGTTTTGCTGATTTTGCAACTCTAGGTGCTTCTATATCCATTAAATATATGTTATTTGTAAGTTCTCTTTTACTAACTATTTTAAACACTCGTATTTCCTCCTATTTATATATACTAACACGTAATTACTTTGTTTTACCGACTTTAATACTTCACATAAGGTACTCTAAAAGGTCCCATAATATCAAAAATGAAGTCTCTTTCTTTTAATAATTCTAATTTTTTTATATTATCTTTTATTCTTTGCAAAACTACAGTTATAATTTTCCTTTCCTTATTGTAATCTATTATTTCCATGGAAATATCATTATCTTCATTATTATTTTTCACAATAATAAACAGCCCTATCTTTGCAGTTTTAACAATATCCGGTGCTTCTATATCAATTAAATATACTTCATCCATAAGTTTTTTCTTTCCGAAAATTTTATATGACATACGCCCCACCTCAGCACCATAATATAGTACTTTTTCTTTTTATTGTATATATTATTTACATTGACAAAAGCTCCCTTAGACAGAGAGCATTTGCTTTACTAATATATTTTGAAATTATATATTAAAGATTTACTTCAGTTCCATAGTATGTGCATTCAAATAACTTAGCCATTGTTGCATCATCTATTTCTCTTGGGTTAGATCCTGTACATGCATCTAATACTGCATTATGAGCTATAAATTCAAGATTAGCTTTAAATTCAGCTTCTTCAATTCCATATTCTTTCATTGAATGAGGTATGCTTAATTTATCATTGAATTCATTGATTAATTTAATTAATGAATCTGTTAATTCAGCATCTGTGTTTCCTTCTAATTTTAACGCTCTTGCGATATCAGCATATCTATCTTCACAAGATTTTCTATTATATTGTATTACATATGGTAAGAAGATTGCATTAGCACATCCATGAGGAATGTGGAATACAGCTCCTACTTTATGAGCCATAGAGTGAACTATTCCAAGTAATGCATTTGAGAATGACATTCCAGCTAAGCATTGTGCTTCGTGCATTAAATCTCTAGCTACTTTATCTCCTTCATATGATTTTACTAAGTTTTCATTTACCATTTCTATAGCTTTTATTGCTAATGGATCACTAAAGTTTGATCTTAATGATGCTGTATATGCTTCAATTGCATGAGTTAATGCATCCATTCCTGTATGAGCCACTAATTTAGCAGGCATTGTTTGAGCTAATTCTGGATCTACTATAGCTATATCTGGTGTTATATTAAAGTCCGCTAAAGGATACTTAATTTTTTCTGTGTAATTTGTAATTACTGAAAATGCTGTAACTTCTGTAGCAGTACCACTTGTAGATGGAATAGCTACAAATTTAGCCTTTTGTCTAAGGTCTGGTAATCCGAAAGGAACAACAGCTTGTTCAAAAGTAAAGTCTGGGTATTCATAGAATATCCACATAGCTTTTGCAGCATCTATTGGTGATCCTCCACCCATAGCTACTATCCAGTCAGGTTCAAAGTTTCTCATAGCTTCTGCACCCTTCATAACTGTTTCAACTGATGGATCTGGTTCTACCCCTTCAAATAATTCAACTTCCATTCCAGCTTCTTTTAAGTAATCTTCAACTTTTTGAAGAAAACCAAATCTTTTCATTGATCCTCCACCAACTACAACGAAAGCTTTCTTTCCTTTTAAAGTCTTAAGTGCTTCTAATGCACCTTCTCCATGATATAAGTCTCTTGGTAAAGTAAAACGTGCCATAAATTGTCCTCCTAAATATATCTGTGGTTTTATTTTTCTTTTCACAGAATATATATAGCAAAACCCGTGCCAACTTGTTATTTTTTTGTCAAGCAAGTGTTTTTAAGGGTTTGTGATTTCAAGTTTCTATAATAAACAAAAAACTGTCCTAAATCAAGACATTTCTTTTCGTTTTTATGTCTTATTTTAGGACAATGTACTATTTTAGGACGTTTTTATTCCATATTTCTTTATTTTTAGATATAATGTGTTCCTACTAATACCTAATTCTTTTGCAGTTTTAGTCATATTATTTCCAAATTTCAAGATTGCTTTTTCAATAGTTTTCCTTTCAAGGAAATTTAAATTCAAATTATTGTTTTCATTTTCACAAAGTTGATTATTATTCTCATTTACATTACACTTATATATATTCTCATTGTTAAAATCTTTTTTAGGTTCTTCATCCCATAAATTAAAGGAAATATTCCCTTCTAAATTAACAATATTCTCAATATAATTCTCTAACTGCCTTATGTTCCCAGGCCAACTATATGATAATAAATTAGAATATAGTTCATCATTTATTTTAGGTATTGACTTATTCAATTTAAATGATTTTATTGTCAAAAAATATTCCATTAATTTTTGCACATCATCTTTTCTCTCTCTTAGAGGAGGTAGTGTTATTGGAATTACACATAATCTATAATATAAATCTTCTCTAAAATTTCCTTTGTTTACTTCTTCTTTTAAATTTTTATTTGTTGCTGCAATAACTCTAACATCTATTGGAATTTCCGTACTTCCACCAAGTCTTGTTACTCTTGATTCCTGAAGAACTCTTAAAAGATTAACCTGCATATCTAGTGGCATTTCTCCTATTTCATCAAGAAATATAGTTCCACCATTAGCAACTTCAAACTTCCCTGGCTTTCCACCCTTTTTTGCTCCAGTAAATGTCCCATCTTCATAGCCAAAAAGTTCACTTTCTATTATGTTATTAGGTATAGCTCCACAATTTATAGCTACAAATTTTTTATTTCTTCTTAAACTATAATTATGCATTGCTTGCGCTAGAACCTCTTTCCCCGTACCACTTTCTCCTTGTATAAGTACAGTTGAAGGACTATTAGCTATTATTTTACTATTAGTAACAACATTTTTTATTGCAGCACTTTCCCCTATAATATCGTTAAAGGTTAAAAATGCACCTGTAGCAGATTTAATATCATAATTTTCTTTCATATTACTCATAGTAATTACCATACCTATTACCTGATCTTTATGTGTTATACCCTTAAATACAAGTTCTGTCTTATAGTTACTTGAATGACTAATCTTTACCTCTTTAATGATTGTACTATTATCATTATTTAATTCATCTAAAATATTGCCTAGATTAGGAACAATATGATATATATCTTCTTTTATTAAAAATTCCTTTTCTTTCTGGAATATATCCACCCCAAACTTATTTATGTTAGTTATTTTCCCTTGCTTGTCTACAATCATTATCCCTTTTTCAACATTGTCTATTATACTTTCCATATAATTATATGTTTGATTTAAGATATCATTAATTTTATTTTTATCAATCTCATTTTCAATTGCTTTCACACCAAAAACTACTAAACCTAATGTATGTGGATGTTTCATGCTACTTTTTCCTGTTAAGTTTAAAGTTCCTATAATATCTCCATTCTCATTGTGAATTGGAGCTGCTGAACATGTTAAACTATGAAGACCTTCTATATAATGCTCCTGAGCAGTTATCTGTACACATCTATTTTCTTTAATTGCAGTTCCCATTGCATTTGTACCAATACTCCGCTCATCCATGTAAGCTCCTACTTTTAAATCCATACAATTTAGGGATTTAGTTATTTTTTCAGCTCCTCTAATATAAAGAATGCAACCTTCATTATCAGTTAGTACTATAATAAACTCTTCATCTTCAACAGCAGAAAAAACCATATCAATATATATCCTTGATATTTCTATTAATTCCTTATTTCTAGCAAGGATTCTTTCTAATTCTTCACCATATAATATTTTTCGTGAACATTTAGATTTCTTTTCAACACCATATACTCTGCTTCTTTCATGTGAGTTTTGGATTAATATTTGCATATTTTCCATTTTAATATTCCACCTTTTATCTTAAGTTTCATTTATAGAATATATTTAGTACTCTGTATTATTTTACAAAATAACTATAATCATTATATCATATTGAACACTTATATAAGTGTAAATGCTATGATTTTAAATTTGAAAGTCCACTATTGCAGCATACTAAAATACCATAAAAAAATAGAATCTACCTATTTAATATTTCTTATAGGCAGATTCTATTACTATTATATTTATATTAAATTGCGTTAACTTCAGCTAAAGTTGGCATTGAAGCTATAGCACCATAATTAGTGCAAGTTATTGCCCCTACTTTATTAGCAAAAGCTATTATTTCTTTCCATTTATCCATGCTGATGTTCTTTTTATCCTCAATATCAGATACTTGCTTTAATACAGCACCAACAAATGAATCTCCTGCTCCAGTTGAATCAACTTGATTTATCTTTATTGAAGGTATTATTACATTTTCACCATCAACACTTAGGTAAGTTCCCTTAGATCCTAAAGTTATAGTTACAACTTTAACCCCTAAGTCATGTAAAGCCTTAACACCTGCTTCTAAATCTTTTTCACCAGTAATTAATGTTAATTCTTCATCACTTAGTTTAGTAAAATCACTATGTTTTAAAAATGCTTTACTGTCTTCAACAAATTGTGGTAGCATATCAGGTTTTATTAATGCATCTCTGTAGTTAGGATCAAAAGATACATATAAATTACTTTGTTTTGCATAATCCAATAACTTAAAATAAGTCTTCTTTAATTCACCTTCTAAGAATCCTGTAGCCGATCCAAAGTGAATTATATCTGTTGAAGTTATTTTTGATGTATCAACATTATCAAAAGAATATTCTCCATCGCTTCCTCTTAAGAAATCAAAGTTACGTTCTCCATCAGCATCAATTCCTACCAATGCCATTGTAGTGCTTCCTTTTTCTACTGTCATTTCAGTATTTATGTTTAAATCTTTTAAGATTTGAACTAAAAATTTACCGAAAAAATCATCTCCAACTTGACCTAAAAATGCAGCATTACCTTCTAATTTAGTTATGGCTGCAGCAACATTTGCAGGAGCTCCTCCTGCTTTTTTTTCAAATTTTTCTCCATCCTTTAAACCTTTATTATCAACACATACCATGTCGATTAATAGTTCACCAATACAAAATACATTTTTATTCATATTTAATCCCCCTTAGATTCCAAATATTTAATTCACTCATTTTAACTTTATTATCACTTTTTATATCTATTTTAAAATCATCAAACTTAGGGAAATACATTAATGTAGTTGTCTCTAATCCCTCTTGATAATATATTTCCATAACAGAATTATCAATAAACATATGTAATTTTAATGTTTTATCAACATTCAGCTTAAATTTCCTTATTCCTTTTCCACCAAGTTTCATATTATTTCTATCAATAATACAAACTCCATTTTCTTTATTATAAGTTAAGTTTATATATTCATCTCTGAATATAAATTTAAAATCTATAAAAGTAGATTCTTCTAATAACAACTCTAAATCTATTTCTATATTTCTAGAATCTAAATCTAGTGAGTATTCATTTATATTTAAATCCTTAACTGATACAATCTGCTTTTCTCTTAAATTTTCAACTTCTTTAAGTGGCTTTTGATATAAAACATTATCTTTGTATTCAAGAACTCTCGGTAACGTTAATGGGAACATCCATCCTCCATTTTCTCCACTAGGATATTCACTATCTTTATCTGGCATTCCAACCCAGCCAATCATTATATTCTTATCATTATGAGTAAATACCTGCGGTGCATAAAAATCAAATCCCATATCTATTTCTTTAAATTCCGAATGATTTTTTAATTGTGGTACCTTAAAATCTAAATTTCCTATAACATATCCTGATTGATATATATTTTGATTTTTAAATTCTTCTGCTTCTAACCCTTGTGGTGAAAATAAAAATGCATATTTATCATCATTAACCTTTATAATATTAGGACATTCCCACATATATCCGAATTCTTTCATGTCAGTTTCTAATTCACCAACAAGTTCCCATTTTTCAATATCATCAGATTTGTATATTAAAGCAGCTCCAGTTAAGTTTTCTCTTTGTACTCCAAGAACCATATAATATATACCTTCATTTACAAATATCATTGGATCTCTAAAATGTGCTGTATATCCATCAGGCTGCTTAGGTATTATAGGTCCTCTTTTTTCAAATGATCCATCTTTATTATAGTCAACTATACATTGATAAGATTCTCTTTCATCTTTTTCATTTTTAACATTCCCTGTATAGAATAATTTTAATATATCATCCTTTACATATGCGCCACCTGAATAGCATCCATTTTTATCAAACCAGTCTTCAGGCTTTAAAATTATTTCAGGTTTAGTAAAATTCACAAAATCAGTAGTTTTAACTAATGCCCAATGCTTAGTTTTGTGTTCACATCCAAATGGATTCCATTGATAGAAAATATGATACTTTCCATTAAAGTAACTTAATCCATTAGGATCATTAACTAAGCCAAACGGCATTTCTATATGATTTTTATTTCTCCATATATTATTGTCATTATTGCTATAAAAATTATTTAAATCTTGTTTTACTTTTTCATATATATTCGTCATAACTACCTCTTTTCTTAAAACTTTAAGTCTTTATAATTAAATCTTCGACACTTTCTCTTTCAATTAGTTTTAATGGTATATCATTTTTTTCATCTAGTTCTTTACCTTCAATCAAATCTAAAATTCCTTGAGCAGTTTTTTCTCCAGTAAGCTCATAATTAAAAGCTACTGTTGTTAGTGCTGGATATGCAACACTACTTATTTCATATCCTCCAAATCCTGCTACTGAAACTTCTTCTGGCACCTTTATATTGTTTTCGTGTAAGTATCTAAGTATCCCAAGACATATATTATCTGTTGCGCAAGCTATTGCTGTAGGACTATACTTTAAAATTTCAGGTGTCATTTTATAAGATTTTTTAAAAGCAAATCCAGTTTCAACAAAATTTACACTACTATTTTCATTTTCATCTGTAAAAGCATCTATAAATCCTTGTTTACGTTCAATACCAACAGCCTCATCACTTTCTGTAACTCCAGCAAACACAACACTTTTATGACCTTTTTCTTTGAAATATTTTCCTAGTACAGTTCCTGCTTCATAATCATTAATCTTAATTGAATCCACATATTCACTCTTTTGCCCAGTAAATATGATAGGAACTGATAATTTACTTACTAATTTAATATGCTCTTTTGTAATTGATATTGAGTTAACTATTATTCCATCAACTCCTTGTTGCGCTAAGCTCTTAATATTAGATAACTCTTTTTCAATACTTAAATCACTTATTAAAATAATTCCCTGATAATTGTTTTCTTCTAATCTTCTATTAATTCCAGTAAGCAATTCACCTACAGTAACGGAATTAATTCTTGGAATAACAATTCCAATTAATTTACTTCTCTTTGTTTTTAACCTTTTAGCAAAAAAATTTGTTTCAAAACCAGTTTTTTCGATAGCTTCTTTTATTTTTTTTGCATTTTCTTCACTTACATAACCATTATTTAAATATCTAGATACACTGCTTTTAGATACATTAACCATATTAGCAATGTCTTGAATTGTAACTTTCTGCTTCATTTCAACCTCCATATAAGACTTACTCACTATAATTATATAGTCTTATTAAAACAATAAACAATGCACAATTCAAAATTCCTAATAAAATTCTACTGTTTAAAATCCATATAAATTCAAGACCTACCCATTAGTTGAAATCTGATAATTATAATACCTTCAGCTCTAATTAAAATTTATTAGAAATATCAAACATATTATCTGCATTGCTATAAATTTAGATAATATATTGTCTGAATAATTTGGTATTATTACAAAATATACTGATATAAATAATCTTATCAATATACTTTGTAATAATAATCTTAAAAGATCATTATTCTTTTCTATAACACGATAGATTTAGTAGAAATATATCTATTTCTACTAAATCTATTATTGCTTTTATATTAAATTATCTTTTATTCTTCAGTTTTAAAGAAGAAATAAGTTAAACAGAATGCCACAGCCATAGCTACTCCATTTATTAAAAGATATCCACCTATATTATTCATATATAGTAATATACCTGGTATAGCTGTTATTCCCATTCCTGTACCTGCCATATGAAGCATACCTGCAAGCATACCACCTACTGCTCCACCTATACATCCATATACGAATGGTTTTATAAATCTTAAGTTAATACCGAATATTGCTGGTTCAGTAATTCCTAAAAACGCTGGAACTGCTGATGAAATATATAAAGAACGTTTCTTTTTGTCTTTTGTTTTTAATGCTACTGCAACTGCAGCTGCACCTTGAGCAACTATTCCACAAGTTATCATTGCATTAAAAGGATTTAATCCTGTAGTTGATATAAGTTCAACTTCTAAAGCACTTAAAGCATGGTGAACACCAGTAACAACTATAACTTGATGTAAACCACCAACGATTGCTCCACCTATTCCAAATGGAAGTAACATAAATGATCTGATAGCACCAAAAACTATTTGTTCTGCACTATGCATTATTGGTCCAACAATTAATAATCCTAATATCATAGAAATTAATAATGTTATAAATGGTGTTACAATTAAATCTAATACATCTGGTATTACTTTTTTAAGAGCCTTTTGTATCTTAGCTGCAAGTATTCCAAGTACTAATGCTGGTAATACTGAACCTTGATATCCTACAACAGGAATTGTTAATCCAAGTAATGAAAGATATATAGGCTCTGCTGTTCCACCAGCAACTGCATAAGCATTTGGAAGACTAGGTGATACAAGCATTAATCCTATTACGATACCTATAACTGGTGTTCCACCAAACTTCTTCATTGTTGACCATGCAACTAATGCTGGTAAAAATGCAAAGGCTGTATCTGTTAACACTTCAGTGAATAAGTAAAAATTAGTTCCTGTTTGTAACAATCCTAGGTTTGTTAACAAGCCTCTTAATCCCATAAATAATCCTGTTGCTACCAATACAGGTATTATAGGAACGAATACATCTCCAAAAGTTCTTGAAATCTTTTGTAATAATGACATATTTGCATATGCATCTTCCTTGGTACTACTATTTGCTAAATCTTCTGATCCACCAACTATTTCTGCATATACTTTATTAACAAATCCTGTCCCTAAAATAATTTGATATTGAGCTGCCGCAAAGAACTGTCCCTTTACTCCGTCAATATTTTCTATTGCTTTTTCATCTATTCTGTCTTTATCATTTACGATAATTCTTAATCTAGTCGCACAGTGTTCAATTGATTTGATGTTTTCTTTCCCACCAATATGTTCTAAAATCTGTTTTGCTACTACTTGTTCTTTCATACATATATCCTCCCACATTTTTTAAAAATCGTTTTCATGAGTATATGATACCAATTCCACATATATAATGTCAATGGTTTTCAAAAAAAATTTTTGTTAGTTTTTTAACATATTTAGCTTTTATTTTAATGTTTTTTTATTATTTTCTAATATTTCATATTTAATGCCCATTATTTTTTCCAATAGAGATAAATTTTATGATTATTTTTAATAAACTCAATTAAAAAAATGCTATCTTTTGATATCAATTACATAACTAAAATATGATATCAGTTCCACAAAAAGTGTTTTTTATATATTTCTTTCTCATTTAGTTATTATCTAAAAATTAATATTTATTCTCTAAAAAAAATAGTTTTTTGATTAATAAATCAAAAAACTATTTTTTTTATCTTATTTGCATTTTTCCTCTATATACAATTTTCACTATCTTCTCAAGCTCTTCATTTAATGCAAGCTGGACTTTTTTCCTATCTTTAAATTCAAAGGTATATATTTTTAATCCCTTTATATTTTTATTGAAAAGAGCATCTTTACTAATTGCATTATTTGAAGATTCATATACAAATTCAACATCCTCAGAATTTATCTTCTTAACAACTTTTCTTCTACTTCCAGCATATATTTTGCTTACATCTATATTTCCATTGAATAATTCATACTCATAGTCTATGAATGAAAAATATGTAACTAAAAAAAATATAACTGCAGCTATTTGCATCAGCAGTGCTATTAGTGGCGAGATTAAAAAAAACATTAATACTCCAAATACTAGTACTGCTATAACAGCAGTCTTAATAGTTTTTAATGTGTTCCTACTCTTATCACATGCTATAAATTGTTCTAAAAATACCTCCATAACGCTAACATCCCCTTTAAGTATAAAATTTACTGTAATTAAACTTTATTTTTTATTTATACGATTTCATTATACCTTATATTTAGCTATCTTTCATATACTTATTACTTTGTTAACATAATATTTATATATACTCACAAATCTTCTAGTAATTTTATATGAAGATTAACTATCCTTATTCGAATAAAATTTTAATAATTATATAATATCTGTGATATAATATACATATATTGGTAATTATTATAGGAGGGTTAAATTCGAATGGGAATTAATGAGATAATAAAAGTGGGTAATAATATAAAAAAAATTCGTAAGGAGAAGAATATATCTCAAAAAGATATGGCAAAAAAATTAAATATGCCTTCTTCTACTTATTCCAATTATGAAAATAATAATAGAGAACCAAATGCATTAACTCTAAAAAAAATAGCTGATGTACTGTCTGTAGACGTTCACGACTTATTGAATGTGCAATCTTCTAATAACAATGTGGGAGAAAAATATTTATCAGATGACAGCACTACGATTAACGTAATTGAAAACTTAATAAAACTCTGTGAATTTACAATAAACTTCAACAAGCTTCCAATTGATGATGCAGAGTTACAGTCTTCATTAAAACTTGCAATAGAAAATAATACAATTCCTTTAACATATATAAGTAATGGATATGGAGATCTCGATTTAACTAATGAAGAATTTAGGGAGTTTACAGATAAAATATTGCGTTTTGTTAAATTTGAAGTAAATGAGCTTATTTCAAATAAATCTTCTTAATATCATAATTTAGTTCAAAATATAAATCAAAGTGAAAGGCAAACTATTTATGAGCTCAAAACAAAAAAGCATCTATGTTTAAATTTAGAAATTAATTTAAACATAGATGCTTTTTTATAATTTAAATTCTTAATTCTCTTTTTCACCAATAACTTTATATATATATTCTAAGTCAAGTGATCCTCTAAGTGAATTTGCTAATATATCATATTGGCTTTCCTTATATTCTTTCATATTGAAAGTCTTTATATTTTCCGAACTTAATCCCTTTAATTCCAGAAGTGTTTCTATAATTTCTTTAGATACTGTTTCTTTATCAAAAATTCCATGAATATATGTTCCATAAACATTACCCTCGTTAACAATATTCTTATTATTAGTTGTATCACCCATATGTATTTCATATCCTTCAAATACTACATCCGAAAGGCTACTGAATACTCCACTTACTTTTTCAAGTTTTCCTTCAACTCGAACTCGTGTCTTTTCTTTTTCGAATATAGTTTCACAAGAAAGTAATCCAAGACCAGATATTTCTCCACCATACTCTACATTGTGGGGATCTTTTAAGGTAAGTCCAAGCATCTGATATCCTCCACATATTCCAAAGAGTGGCTTATTCTTAGATACATGCTTCATTATAGACGCTTCTAATCCACATTCTCTAAGCCAAATTAAATCTGATATTGTATTTTTAGTACCTGGAAGTATTATTAAATCTGGATTTTTTAATTCTTTTACCGAACCAACATATCTTACAGAAACTCCATCAATATATTCTAAAGCATTAAAATCAGTGAAATTAGATATTCTAGGGAGTCTTATTACTGCAATATCTATTAGGGCAATCTCTTCTCTTACATTAAATCTTTCAGTTAAGCTATCTTCATCATCTACATCAATATTCAAATATGGAACAACACCTGTAACTGGTACGTTTATTGCATCTTCAAGCATCTTCAAACCAGGCTCAAGTATAGATTTATCCCCTCTAAATTTATTAATAATAGTACCCTTAACCATGTTCTTCTCATCTTCTTTTAAAAATAGCATAGTTCCTGCAAGGGAAGCAAAAACACCACCTCTATCTATATCTCCAACAATAAATACTGGAGCTTGTGCTAACTTTGCCATCCCCATATTTACAATATCATCGTCATTAAGATTTATTTCAGCAGGACTTCCCGCTCCTTCAATTACGATAATGTCATTTTCTTCTGCCAATTCATTAAAAGCCTTCATTATATCGGGTATAAGTTTTTTCTTTTGTGCAAAATAATCCTTTGCACTCATATCTCCTACAACTTCACCATTTACTATAACCTGAGATCCAGTATCGCTTGTAGGCTTTAACAATATTGGATTCATACGTACATCAGGTTCTATTCCTGCTGCTTCAGCCTGCATCACCTGCGCTCTCCCCATTTCAAATCCATCTTTAGTTATAAACGAATTTAATGCCATATTCTGCGATTTAAACGGTGCTACCTTGTACCCATCCTGCTTAAAAATCCTGCACAATCCTGCAACAATAAGACTTTTGCCGGCATTTGAAGCAGTTCCCTGTATCATTATTGTCTTTGCCACAATCTTTCCTCCATTATCTAAAAGATTAATAAATAATTCTATTTTAATATGTTCTTATATAGATTCTAAAACATTAACTCTTTTATTATTTTTTATCCACAAAGCCTTATCTATTTCTATTAAATATCCACAGCAATTATCCACTTGCCAACAATAAAATTCTTTATTAGGATGCGAATACTTATCTAATATGGACATTATTGTTCCACCATGGACAATTATTGCTGCATTATTAATTTTATTATCTATAATATTCCTTATTACCTTATCAAAGCCTCTTATACTACGCCTTTTAAAAGCTTCAGTATTTTCTCCATTGGGAAAAGGCATTGACCCATTGCTATCAATCCATTTTTGATAATCCTCATTTCCGTCTAGGTCTTTGTAATTTTTATTTTCAAAATCACCAAAATCACATTCTCTTAAATCATCAAATATTAATGGTTCACAATAATTGTATATTATCTTTGAAGTTTCAACACACCTCTTTAAAGGACTAGAATAAACCTGTTCAGCCTTTGGAAATTCTTTATTTTTAGCAATGATAATTCCCTCATTACAAAGATTTTCATCTGTCTTTCCTATATATCTTCCATGAAGATTCCCTTCAGTTTTAGAATGTCTTATTAAAGCTATTTTAATCATTTTCTTCACCTTTAATTATAGTTCCTATACCGCATATTACCCTATGCACCTCTTTAGATTCTTTTGCTATTTCACAGCATATTCTCCCTGTCAATTCACGATATCTTCTTTCAAATTTATCTATTGGAACTATACCATAGCCTATTTCATTAGATATAATAACGGCTTTTCTATTTTCTTTTATCATTTTTTTTATCTTTTCTTTAACCTTCTCTTCATCATCATACACTACTAGAAGCTCTTTTATAAGATTATTAAAATTATATATAACAGGCCTATTACTCATTAAAATTTCTTCTGCTTTTAACCCATCAACATTCAAGCAATCTACCACATCTTCTTTTTTGAATCTACTTATATTAAACAAATATTCAAGCTTTCCTTGATTTTCTCCTCCAATTATAAAAATCACTTATTCCATCTCCTTTCCATAAAATATTCACTTTACTTATGATTATTCAAGAATACTTAAAATCTATTATTCTTTTTTGTATATCTAATATTCTACATCCTAGGTTCAATAAATCCTGTAATTAATTTCATCTACTCGTAGATTATTAATTGTGAATTAATATATATTCATATTTGAATATAATCATTTTATAAAAGCATAATAAGCTTTTCTCCTAAAATAACACTTGCAAGCATAAGCAATTCACACATTTGAAGAAAATATCCTGCTAAGTCACCCGTAATTCCAGAGAATTTTTTTATAGACATATGTTTATAATAAATAAACATTAGAAATGCACTAATAATACATATACTTCCCAAAACAAAATTAATAAACAACATAATTCCAATACAAAAAGCAATATAAATATACATAGTTATTTTTACAGTATTTTTTTGTGCTGCATCTGAAAAGCTGGCTGCAAGTCCACTAGTCTTTGCACATGGGAATGTTACTATTGAAAGAGCGCTTAAGGCTCGTGACAAAATAAATCCAACACACAATATAAGTATTGACCTTAAACCAATTTCACTCCATAAACCAAAATCAACTATAAAGTATACAACACAACTTATTAAAGCAAATGCTCCTATATGAGAATCTTTTAATATCTCTAATTTTCTTTCTACACTTTGATATGAATTTATCGCATCCATAGTATCAACAAATCCATCAAGGTGTATTCCACCAGTTATAAGAACTGGCAAAACTGTAAGTATAGATGCTTTTAAAAGATTACCCATCTGTAGTGTATTACAAATCAGGTATACAGTAACAACTAATAATCCTATAGCTGCTCCAACCATTGGGAAAAAGCACATAGCATATTTCATATTATCTTTATTCCAATCAGTTTCAGGCATAGGTATTTTTGAATACATTGAAAATGCTATTTTAAAAGAACCCCACACTTTTAAATACCTCCTTTATGAAAAATTGGGATAGAATAAACAACTTCAACTACATTGTCAGCTTTCTTTCCAATTTCTTTATTTATTTCACCTAGATTTCTTATATATCTCATTGTGTCATCATCATAAACAATACCATCTGAGAATACTTCATTCGTCACTATTACTAAATTTTCTGCTTGATTATTTATTGATTCTATACCTCTTATTACTTCTTGTACTGTCTTATCTTTTGCTCCACCTTCAAGATACATCTCATTTGCTACTAGATTTGACATACAATCAATAAGAACTGTTGAATTATTTGATATAAATAATGACTTTAAATTTTTAAAACATTCTATGGTCTTAAAATTTTTATGGTCTCTCATTCTTTTATGTCTTTCAACTTTTTTTAAAGACTCATTATCATAGAGAAACATAGTAGCAATATAAATTAAATTATTTGATTTATAAGATACTGATAAGTCTTCAGCAAACTCTGACTTACCACTTCCACTTCCTCCAGTTATTAATGTTAACATTAAATTCCTCCAAACTCTATAAAGGTTTATATTGTTCTATTCCAATATCATTAAAGCTGCTCATTTTATTATATACAGTGCAAGCCATATCTAAAATTGGAAGTAAGGCTACTGCACCACTGCCTTCTCCAAGACACATTTCACATGTAATAAATGGTTTTAAATCAAGAGCTTCAAGAAGCATCTTTCCAGCTGGCTCTTTTGATACATGTGAAGGAAGCATATACTCAATTGTTTTATGTTCAATTTTAGATGCAACAAGAGCTGCAACTGCTGATATAAATCCATCGATTACTATTGGAATATTATATACTGCTCCGCCAATAAACACTCCTGCGAGTCCTGCAATATCGTATCCTCCAACTTTAGACAAAACATCTATAGGATCATTTAAATCAGGATCATTTAATCTTATAGATTCTTTTATAACTTGAATTTTTCTTTCAAGACCTTTCGATGTTAATCCCGCTCCTTTTCCTGTTACTTCTTCTACAGGTGCATTTAATAATACTGATGCTATTGCACTGCTTGTAGTTGTATTTCCAATGCCCATTTCACCAGTTGCTATAATATTGTATCCACATTCCTTCATATTTCCAACTAGGTTTATTCCTGTTTCAATAGCCTTTATCGCATTTTCCCTGCTCATTGCAGGTCCCTTTAATATGTTATCTGTACCATATGCTATTTTTCTGTTTAAAATATGAAATGGAATCATCTCTTCATTCTTATTTAAAGTTCTATCCATATCTCTATAAATTCCAATATCAACTGGAAAAACATCAATTCCTATTGATTTAGCCATTATACTTACGGTTGCCTTTTCATTTGTAAAATTTTCTGTTACATTTGCAGTAATTTCTTGACCTGTTTGAGTAACTCCCTCTTCAACTACACCATTATCTGCACACATTATAATTAAAGCTTTTTTATTCAAGCTAACTCTACTACATTTTGTTATTCCAGCAATCTTAATCACAGCTTCTTCAAGCAATCCAAGACTTTTTAATGGTTTTGCAATACTGTCCCATCTTCTAATAGCTTCATCTATAGACCTTTCATCCAAGTTATTTATTTCTTTTATAGCCTCTTTAAACTTCATTGTTCTCCCCCTGTTATAAAACTATTTGTATTGAATTTACTCTTTATACTCAATACAATTATATACTTTAAGTCTTATTATAGCTTATCATTAGATACAAATATATAATATTGGTTTATACTTAAAACTCACATACTTTCAATAAATAAAATCTACCTGACTTAAAACGCAAAAAATGAGCCAACTCTATCAGTTAACTCATTCATTTAATATTTTTTAAAGAGAAGCAATCCATCCCCATACTTCAATTTGTTTTAAAGCCGGGAATTCTGAATCATCTTTATTTTTTATTAGATTTGATAATTTTATCCACTCCACTTTACATTTTGGGATATCAAAGCATTGACAATCCGGACTATTAGTTGTTTTTAATATCATTTCTTCTCCAGTTGACAATGATAGTTTAACACTTGTCCAATAACTATCGTGTGGATAATCAGCTCTTAAAAATAAACCAATTTTATTTATTAAAACCTCTCTTCCAAATTCAACGGTTATTTCTGCATTCTCTTTTTTATTTATCCCCCATGATTCATATGGCCATCTTCCATGTCCATCTGTTACACAAACACCATCTATTACATTGTTAGCATAAAATGCTGATTCATTTCTAGTTTCAACATTTGCTATAACATGCGGATAAATACCAATCGCATTTTTATGATCAGTAGGATTTAACGCCACATTTCTATATTGCATTAATTCTTCCTTACTAGGTTTTTCTACTGAAAAATAATGTCTATCGCCTTCAAACGCTCCATCTGGATAAGCCAATTTAGCTTCTTCAGTAAAAGGGAACTCATAATTCATTTCAGTATCTTTAAAATAAACTAACGATTTATCAATACACTTATTTATCTTAATCCATAAATATTCTCCAGGATTATAAGTTATAATTTTTACCGATGCTCCATCACCTAGAGCTCCCTTATATCCTAAATATACTCGTTCCTCACCGAATGATTCTTTAATTATCTCGCCACTTCCAGAAATTAATTGAATCTTTAACATTTTACTAGACTCCTTTTTAATAATAATTAAAGTTATTTTATAAAAGCTTAATTCTCTTATTATCTTTATTAAAAACAGTTAATTTTCCAAAAATGCCTTGTCCTTTTTCGCTATAGTAAATCTTATCACCTTTAAAGGTATCAAAAGCACAGTAGAATATTGAAAATTCTTCATCACTATTTAAACTTTTCACTTCAAAGCCAATCATCTTATCCTTCTCAGCTTGTTCAGATTTACCATTTTGATGAACATATAAAGGTTTAATCTTAACAGTATCCTTCTCATAAAAAGCTTCTATCTTAATTCCTCTGTCTATAAAAGAAGAATTAGATACTAACTTATCATTATTACACAATTGGTTATATTTAGTTGAGAAAACACTCGTTAATTTAATGAAGGGCTCTCCATCTAATGAATCGACTACAAAATTCATGTTTTCTGATTCAATAACTGCTTTGTCACCTGTTTTAATACATCTTGCTGTTGGGTGAATATTGTATATTGAACGCCATTTATGCTCACCAGGATAATCAATTGCTGTAAACACAATTACAATATTCATTTTGTTTTCTATAAAAGAAGTCCTTCTGATTGTATATAGATTCTTTTCTAAAACATCATGGTCCTCTTTGACATTAGCCCTTCCAGACCATACTCCTTCCAACGCTATATAATTGCCTTTTTGATTATAAGAATTACCTATTGGATCTTGTACTTCTGCATATGAAGAATCTCCACTAATTTTAAAATCTTCTCTATTATCAACATCTACAGTGTTATGCATCCATTGTTTCTTTAAACCTGTTCTTAATGGAGAATTATATAGGTAAGTAAATCTCCCTGGATCTCCTATAATATCATGTTTATTTAAATTAATAGTCACACTTCCAACAGTAGCATGTCCATGAGCACTTCCATGTCTTCCATTAAATAATGTTATTAAATGGTTATCATCTTTATATGCTAGAAATCCACTATCTATTTGTTTAAAACATCCATTAACCGATCTATTTTCATAACTTATATACTTGTCCTTATACATACTTCCAACAAATAATATTCCTTTTTCATTTTCAGAATTAACTTCATTTGCTAAGCCCAAACATCTATATATGCTATATACATATGAAAAGTCAACATTATCACTATCATGTAAAGAAAGAAGCTCTTCATTATGATTTTTGTAAAATTGCGATGCCGCCACTAAAGGTTTTAACTTTTCTCTAATATTAATTGGAACATGATGATTTGTGTATTCAGCATGCATCATAACATATGCACTACTTAAGACAACTTCATGATGATACATAGGGCTCTGTTCCCATTGTATTCCATCTTGATAAAATTGGATGTCAAGTTGATCTTCCAATAAGCTCCATGACCATTTTTTATGCTCTTCATCTACTAATTCAGGGAACAAAATAGATGCTGAAAGTACACCTGTGATAAGTAAAACTCCCCAGTTACTTAGTAATTGCTTTGGTGTGTACGCTTTATATAAAAATTCTACATGTATCTTCAGTGATTCTTCTAACATCTCTATTTCTTGTTCAGTTAAATTTAAATCACTTCCTAAATATATAAGACTTCTCATCCAATTAGATAATCTTATACCAGTATCAAGACTACGCCACGAATCTTTATTATATTCAGAAGGAGTTCCATTATATTTAATAAATTTAAAAAGATACTCCTTCCATTTTTCTATATATTTTTTATTTTCAGTAACCCTATAAGCAATTGCTAAGTCAACCATAAATCCATTACGGTTTAACATATATATCCATTCCGGATCTGAATTAGCGCTTCTATTCCATTCTACGCCATCGAATTTATAAGGAATAGAAGTCGCTTCCATATCCATAGGATCGTTATAAATTATTATGTTGTTACAAAGTAAATCACCTTGAAATTTTGCTCTTTTTATTTCTTTTTTGCAATTCTCTTTAACAAAGCTTTTCCAATCATTTGATAAAAATTCATTGCTATATTTATTAATTAGATCAAAAGTTATCATAATTTACACTCAACCTCTTCCTATAATACTAGATGACAAAACCTTTATTACAGTACTTTTGCTTATCTCAACAGAATAACTATCTTTATTTTTATATTTTAAAGTTCCAAAAATCCCAGAGTTTAATAATACTTTATCACCAATATTAAGTTCATTAAGAAACTTTAAATGCTTCTCATTATTTTCCTTAATTCCCTTATACCTAATAATAGTAGAGATAACAATGTAACAAATAAATACTACTACTATTAAGGATATAAAAAGTATATTTTTAGCATCCATCTTCATTACATCCTATTAGATAATAAAGTCATTGTTTCTTTGCTATCATTAACAGAATCTAATAACATTGTTTCAAGCTCTTCTTCCTCAACCTCACTAAAGCAACATTTCATTGCTAAGTCTACAACTAAAGCAAGATTAATTCCTGAAATAATATATTGATTCATTTTGCCTGATTCTAATATTAATCGAGCAGCTATTTGATGTGGTGCTCCACCAGTTAAATCAGCAACAACTATAACCTTATCATTATTATCTAATAACTCTTTTATTTTTTGTTCGAATCCTTCATGTGTTTCGTTCTTATCTAAATCAAAAGCACATATATTTTCATTATTTCCTACTAATAAAGATACTGCTGATAAAACTCCACTTGGAAAATTACCATGCCCTACAATTACTAATTTACACATTTAAATTCCTCCTAAACTAAAATACCAAAATATGAAAGTCCAATACCTAATACAAATAGTAAAGCTAATAACTTATATGTTGACCATTTGTATTTCTTTACTAATATGAATACTATTATAGTAATAACAGCAGGTAACATGTTTGGAAGTATTTTATCTAAAATTGTTTGAATAGAAACAACTTGCTCTTCACCTGATGCAAGAGTAGTAGCATATTGAATACCTATTTTTGCTTTTACAAAACTAACTGATAATGCAGATATAACTGTAACACCTACTATACCAGCAGCATGAGAAACTTGACCTATTTTCTCACTCAATGTATCGATTACACTTGTACCTAATTTATAGCCTAAATATCCCATTAATAACTTAATAGTTAACATAGAAATTATCATAGTTATCCAGAAAGCCATAGGAGCAAAAGTTAATCCGTTCATAGCTAATCCAGCAAATATAGTTGAAAATAATGGTGCTAAACCAAATTGTGCAATTGAATCACCTATTCCTGCCAATGGTCCCATTAATGCCATCTTTATACTACGTGAATTTTCAATATCTTCACCATGATCATACATTGCCATATGCATACTAGTTTCAAATGGTAATGTATGAGGATTTATATTGTAAAATTCTATATTTGAAATTGCAACTTCTTTTAATTTTTCTGGATCATCCTTATATATCTTTTTCAAGACTGGTAGGATTACAAATAAATATCCTGTTCCTTGATATGAATTATAGTTAAATCCATTTTGTAAAAAATAACTTCTAAGGGTTGTATTTAAATAATCTCTTTGTTTTAATACAGGTTTTCTAGATTCCATTTGAAAAATCCTCCTCATCAGAAACATTAACATAGCTCTCAGCTACTACCTTCTGAGCATTACTAGAGTTTAAATTATAAACAATTAAAGCAAATACTGTACCAGCTAACGCAATAGCCATAGTTGGTAATTGTAAATATGATACGCATATATAACCTAATAGAACATATGGTATAAATTCCTTCTTAAGCATAACTGACATTATCATTGCAAATCCGATTGCAGGTATAAGTCCTCCAGCTATTGATAATCCTTTTATCAACCATTGTGGTAAAACATTTACAAATGATTGTAATGCTGGTAAACTTACTGCTGAAATAATTCCTATAATAAATCCAACTACTAAAAATGCAATTACTGTACTATTTGCAAGTAAATTAAATTTACCATACTTTCCTTGTCTTAATAATTTTTTAGCATTATCTGTTGTACCTGATAATGCAGTATATATAGCTGTAGTAACTAATTGGAATAATACTGCAAATGGGAATGATAGAGATAACGCTGATTCAGGAGTAACTCCTTGATTCTTTAATGTAATTGCCATAATTGTCCCTACTATACCAGGCCCTAATTGATTTGGAGGAACTGTTCCACCTGCACCTACACCAAATCCCATGAATGCTAATTCAGCTAAAGCTCCAAAAGTTAGTGCTGTAGGAATATCCCCTAAAACAAGTCCTACGAAAAATGCCATAATAATTGAACGATTTGTATATATACCAAGTAATTGTCCTGCATAACAGAATGCAGTAATTAATCCTATTAAAATTGCCTGAGTTAATGATATTTCCATCTTTTCTTCCTCCTACTATAGAGCATTATTTAAAGCTTCTATGGACTTAACTCCATCATCTGATACAGGTGATGTCTTCGTATTAAACTTCACATTATATTTATCTCTTAATATACGCAATGCTTCTTTATCATTTTCTCCTAAATAAATAAATTGAGAAATTTTTTCTTTGCCTTCTGCTGCATGAACATTACCTATGTTTAACTCTTCTATAGGGAATCCACCCTCTACTAATCTAAGAGCATCTTCACAAGATTTAACAACTGTGAAAATAGTTTGATGTGGAGCTGCTTTCCAAATTACTTCATTAGTTCTATCAATAGTCCAAAAACGTACTCCAATATCTTTAGATACAATCGATTTCATTAAGGTTTGTTGAATATTATCTGTTGACACCTTATCATTTGCAACTATTACTAAGTTAGCACCTAAACTTTTAATCCACAATTGTCCTTGTCCATGTATCAATCTTTCATCAACACGTACCATTTTTATATTTGGTTTATTTTCCATAGTTAATTCCTCCATTTATAAAATAATTAATTATTTTTTACCAATACATTTCCCAACTTTTATAAAATCTAATTAAAGATTCCATATAGAAATAATCTCCCCAAATATTACCTTCATCTACACCTTTACCTGAATGCCAAGAATATACTCCATGATTTATAAGTGCTGTAGCTCCATCAGTCAAATCATCAGTATAATTATTTATTAAACTAGCTAACATTGAATGCTGTACATATCTATAAACACTCTTCATTTCATCAGTTTCTAACAGGAACTTGTCCATTAAATTAAAACCACAAACTGCTATTGCTGCTGAAGATGAATCTCTTGATTGTCCAGAGCCATCATTAAAAATTAAATCCCAATAACATATAAAATCTTCTGGTAATCTATTTATAAAATAATTTGCTACTGCTTCAAAAGTATTTATATTCTCTTCATTTATATTGTGAAAATGATTTAATGCTATTCCGTAAATTAACCAAGCTTGACCTCTTGCCCAGCTAGAATCATCTGAATATCCTTGTCTAGTCTTACCACCAACAGGATTTCCAGTTGAAGGATCAAAATAGAATGTGTGATATGCAGAAGCATTATCTCTAACCGCATTTGCAATCGTTGTTTTAAAGTGTTTTTCAGCAATTTCTTTATATTTTTCTTCTTCTGTCACTTCTGTTGCCCAATATAATAAAGGAATATTTAAAAGGCAATCTACAATTAATCTATAATTGTCAGCAACACCTAGTTCACCCCATGCTTGTATGAATTCACCTTTTTCTTGATAACGTTTAATAAGTGCATCTGCAGCCATAATTGCTGCATCATACGCCATCTTATTTCCTGTTAATTTATAAGCACTAACGCATGATGGTATATAAAGAAATCCTAAATCATGGTGACTAACTTCAATATTATTTACAATTCTATTATAAAATGACTCAACATTTTTCTCTGCCAATTCCTTGTATTTATTGTCTTTTGTATATTCATATGCCAACCATAAAATTCCTGTCCAAAATCCATTGGTCCATTCAGTATTATCCATGACACCATAAGTGTTATCTTTAGTTGCTGGTGTTGGAAAATTCTCTCCAAATATTTCTATATTTCTATCTATTTTTCTTATACATTTATCTAATGCTACTTCAATTGTTTCTTTAGTTAAGAAACCACGATTAAAATAACGTTCACTACGAATCAACGGTTCTTTTATAATATTGCGCATATTTTCCAAAACTCCTTAATGTTAATTTTTAATTAAACATTATCTTCAGTTTGAATTTCTATAGAGTAAAATTTATAATGTATATAGCTTCTTATAAATTCAAATGGTATTTGAGCAGGATAATAAGTAATTCTTTCTAATTTATATAATGGTGTATTTTCATCAACTTTTAATACATCACATAAACTTTTTAACGAAATTGGAAACTCTACTTGTATTTTTTGTTTCATAGGTAAAGTCATTAAATTTATATCCAAAGCTTTTTTTATTTCATCAGAAACTCTATCATTTTCATTTAAATTATTATAATCAAATTTCTTTAAATACTTCTTTGGAATATAGCTATTTTGAACTTGCCATGGTGTATCATTAACATAACTCACTCTACAAAATTTAACTAAAGTCTCATTAGCTCTAACTTTTAATTTTTCAGCAATCTCCGCATCTTCTATTTCTTTTACAATTAATATTTTTTTACTTTCTATTATCTTTTTCTCATTATACTCATTCTTAAATTCTTCAATTATTGGACTTCCCTCATCAAAGAAAGCACGTCTATGCTTAAATGATTTCCTTACATAAGTTCCTTCTCCTTGTTTTCTAATAAGGTATCCACTTAAAACTAAATCTTGAAGAGCTCTAACAACAGTTGTACTACTAACATTGTAAATTTTTTTTAACTCTCCCTCAGAATAAATTTTATCTCCAGGCTTAAACTTTTTTTCTTCAATCATCTGAATAATGTCTTGTTTTATAATTTCATATTTTGCAAGCATCTCTATCTCTCCCTAATCATATAACACGTTAATGTATTAAGTATATTATTATAATTATATGTTATATCATTATGGCTTTCAAGTGTAATGAAACTTATAACACTTTACCTTAATTCATTCATAGAAACCATATCCATATCATCATATGTGATATTTTCTCCACACATTGCCCATATGAATGTATAATCACTTGTCCCTACTCCTGAATGTATTGACCAACTTGGAGATATAACAGCTTCTTCATTTCCTACTATAATATGTTTAGTCTCATCCGGTTTACCCATCATATGAAAAACCTTAGTTTCTTCATTCATATCAAAATACAGATATGTTTCCATACGTCTTTCATGAGTATGACACGGCATTGTATTCCAAGCACTGCCTTCTTCAAGAATTGTATATCCCATTTGCAATTGACAACTTTCACATACATTGGGATGAATATATTGAAATATTCTTCTCTTATTTAACGTTTTTCCTTCACCAACAATTCTTGGTGTTATATTATCTATGCTTATTTTAACATTTGGATATTTATAATGTGCAGGTGTTGAAACAACATAGAATTTTGCTAGATTATTTAAATCCTTAGATTTAAATATTACTTGCTTTGTTTCTTTTCCAATGTAATATCCGTCTTGTTTTTTCATTTCTTCTTCTTTACCATCAATAATTATTGTTCCCGGTCCACCTATATTAATAATTCCAAGCTCTCTACGCTCTAAGAAATAATCTACTCCAAGTTCTTTCGAAAAAATTATTTCTAAAGGCTTGTCTTTAGGCGTCACTCCTCCGAAGATCTGACGATCATAATGCAAATACGTCAAACAAATCTCACCAGGTGAAAATATTCTTTTTTGTAAAAATTCATTGCATAATTCTTTAGTTGAATAATGCTCTATATCTTTAGGACTATGTGCATATCTAATTTCCATTTCTCCTCCTCCTCTCCATTTATAAGGTTAACCACTTAACATGTTAAGATGTTAATATAATATTACTACTTTATGAAATCGTAGTCAATAAATAAAAAAAATATTTTCTATAAATTTCTATGGATAAAATAGACCTGATTTTAATATTAAGATACGAATTTAAAGGCTGGCTTTCTTAACTGCACACATAATAAAAGGCCTAACCTTTACGGTTAAGCCTTGTATTATTACATTGGTACTCCCAGCGGGAATCGAACCCACATCTATCCCTTAGGAGGGGATTGTTCTATCCATTAAACTATGGAAGCATATTAAATTTACTTTAAATGTCTATTAAATTCTATTATAATTAACCCCAATTGTCAAATTTCAATAAAAAATTTTACTAATTTATGAAATCCTTTTTGAAAATTATATTTACACAAACTCTTCACAAATATAATTTTCAAAAAGAATAAAAAGGTTGTAATATATATTACAACCTTCAACAATCTAAAATTATCTTCTATTTTGTTCTTTTTTAGCTCTTCTACAATCTGCACATCTTACAGGTTCATTTTCAAATCCTTTTTCTTTGTAGAATTCTTGTTCTCCTACTGTAAATATGAATTCATTCCCGCAATCTCTGCATACTATTGTCTTATCTGTCATAATTATTCCTCCTAAAATTAAAGATTCTAAATTGATATAATAATCTCTAATTCCTGAGAAACTATTTACCTAAATGAAACTTTTTTTATTAACATTTCTGCTATTCTTAAATAATAACATAATTTTTATTTAATTGCAAGCTTTATATATATTCCATTAACAAATATACTTTATTTTTTTATTTTACCAAATTTGTAATCTGTCTTCTGGTTTTATATACATCTTATCTTTTTCAGTTACTCCATAAGTTTTATAAAATTGATCAAACTGTGGTAAAACAACATTAACTCTTATCTTATTTGGTGAATGTACATCAAATTTTAAAGCCATATCTTCATACTCAGGTGTAGCTATCTCACGCCATATCCTTGCATTGCTTTCAAAGAAATCTTTATAATTAGGATTTTCTTTTTCTTTTAAGATATCTAAGACACATGCAATCCCCCCAATATCAGCTATGTTTTCGCCTACAGTAGCATCACCATTAACATTTTTCCCATTATCAGTTTTTACTTTATTATAATAATCTCTTACTTTTTGAGTCTTTTCTTGGAATTTACTTAGATCTTCATCTGTCCACCAACAGTTTAAATTACCATTACTATCAAACTTAGCACCAGTATTATCAAAAGCATGACTTATTTCATGACCTATTACAGCTCCAATTGCTCCATAATTTCTTTCTTCCGATGCATTTATATCATAAAATTCATCTTGAAGTATTCCTGCTGGAACTGTTATACCGTTAGATGTTGGATTATAAAAAGCATTTACCATTTGTGGAGGGCATGCAAATTCATTTCTATCTACAGTACTATTCAATTTTTCTAACTGCTTTTCATATAAAAACTTGCTTATATTAAGTGCATTTTGTAAAAGTGATCCACCTTCATCATATGACTTAATTTCTACTGATGAATAATCTTCCCATTTTTCAGGATATCCTATATTAACATTTAAATTATTTAATTTTTCTATTGCATTAGCTTTTGTCTTATCGCTCATCCAATCTAATTTTTCTATTCTTTTTTTATAAGTTTCTATAATCTTACTTGTCATATTTTCAACATTTGTTTTGATCTGAGGATTAAAATATCTGTTAATATATAATCTACCAAAAGGTTCTGATAATAACGAATTAACGACAGATATTGCTTTTTCATCATCAGGAATATCTCCCTTTGAACCCATATATTCATTGGCAAATTCTGTACTCGCCTTTGTAAAATCTTCACTTAAAACTGCTGCCATTCCAGCTATATTGTTAATTTCTATATAATCTTTAAATAACTGAAGATTTTCTTCTTTATATATATCATTTAAAGCTTTTATCCATTTTTCTTCGCCTAATATTATCTTATTTGCAGTATCAACCTTTAAATTTTCCATATATTTTTTTATATTTAAATTAGGAGCTAAATTATCAAGTTGATCAATACTTACTACATTATATGATTCATCAATTGCGTTCTCATTTTTAGTGCTCTCTTCTTTTCCAATTATCGATGGAGCAATCATGTATTCAAGTTTAAACATATTTTCAACTTTTTGTTTTGCTTCATCTGCTGTATAACCAGTTAATGTTAAAAGTTTTATATAATAATTTGTTATAAGTTCCTTTGTATGTGCTGTACTTTCTGTAGGTTTTGTATATTCATCAGAATCTCCCAATGAAAGCCCTGTTTGTTCCACATAAAGAGCATATTTAGTTGCATCCTTTAAATCTACACTACATGCAAATCCGATTAAAGGATTACTAATATTGTATTTATTTAAATCATTAAGTTCATCAAGACTTTTTATATTTTTTATTCTTTCAAGAATTTCTCGTGCTGGCTCTATACCTTGTTTATTTCTTTCATCTTTATTTAAATAATTTTCATATAAATTTATGATTTTTTTCTCATCACTATTTTCACCATACATCTTTTTATTTGCTATAAGTTCACTCATAAGATTCTTCTTTTGTTCTGTTAATGAATTATTTACTGAATCAAATGCAGAATTAGATGTTTTTCCATCCGCAATTTTAGCAGTATTTAACCAATCCTTATTAACAGCATCATAGAAATCATCCTGCTCTCTTACATCATTATTTACAGTTTTATTGGTTTGATTATTATTATCTACTTCTGCTGCTTTAGCATATATACTTTGAGAGAAAAGCATCGCACAAGCTACTGTAAAAGCAATAAATTTTCTTTTTTTTATCATTTAATTGTCACCTCTTCCTTCTTGTAATATTATACCTTATTTTTCTTTATATGTAATAAAAAGTATGATTTATATTGGTTTAGTAATATTTATATATTTTGCTTAAACAAATTATAATTATCCCCACAGAAAATCAACAGATAAATATATAGCTTATTCTTATTAAACTTAACTACATAAATCTATCTGTTGATTGTACATTTTTTTATTTTTCTAAATTGTTCTAACTTTATATTTTTTATTAACTCTTATTCTAAAGAAGTCAACAAATCTAGTTATAAGAGGACCTGATAATACTATAACCGCTAAAGATATTGCCCAATATCTTAATTTAATTGTTGTTAAACTAAATATATATCGTCCTATAGGAGTAATAAACGCAAGAATCATTATACCAAACATACTTAAGCATAATACTGCTTTGAAATTAGTTAATGGTTTTGCAACTCTAAATAATATCACCATACTAATTCCAGCAAACATTAACAATGCTAAAGTCCTACTTTGTTGCATTCCAACACCTAAAGCCAAAGATATTAAAAAAGTACCTACTGTGAATCCAGCAAGAATTATTCCATTTGGTATACTTACTGTTATTACTCTTGTTAAAAATCCTTTTTTTACTCCACCTGTACTAGGAAGCATCGCTAAGAAAAATGCTGGAATCCCTATAGCACAACTACCAACTAATGATAACTGTATTGGTAATATAGGATATGGTAAAAACATTACCGAACAAACAAATGCCAATAATATTGAGTATATTGTTTTTGATAAAAATAATTCAGAAACTCTCTCAAGATTATTAATCTGCTTTCTTCCTTCTTCTAATACCTTTGGAAGTGCTGAGAAATCTGACTTCATCAATACAAGCTGTGCTACTGCTTTTGTAGCATCTGACCCATTTGCCATTGCTATACCACAATCTGATGCTTTTAATGCTAATACATCATTAACACCATCACCAGTCATTGCAACAGTATGATCCATTTCTTGAAGGGCTGTAACAATTTTTTTCTTTTGATGTGGAGTAACTCTTCCAAAAACAGTTGTATCTTTTACTAAATTTTTAAATTCATTATCGTCTTCAGGAAGTTCACGAGCATCAACATATTTGTTCCACGACTGTACTCCTGCCCTTCTTGCAACTTCAGATACAGTTACAGGGCTATCACCAGAAATAATTTTCACTTCAACTCCCTGTTTATTGAAATAATCAAGTACATCTGGAGCTGCTTCTCTTATTATGTCCTCTATTAAAAGTAAAGCTACACTTTCTATCTTTCCTAAAAGACTGTCACTTAATTCTTCTCCATGAAACTTAGCTAATAGTAATACTCTCTTACCCTTTTTAGCTTCTTCTTCTACAATGTTCTTAATAAAAACATATTCCTTACCTAATATAACCTCTGGTGCTCCTAGAATCCATGAACCAAGATCACCTTCAAAAGTTAATCCCCCCCACTTTCTTTTTGACGAAAATGGAATCTTGTCTATACATTTTAAATTTTGATCATACTCTTTATATTTATCTAAAATAGCTTTCTGTGTTGGATTTTTACTAGGTAAATTATGAACTAATGCCGCTAATGCCCTGTCTACCTCTAATTTATCAGTATCACCTATTACTCTAACTTCCGATAATTTAAGATCTCCTTGTGTAAGTGTTCCTGTTTTATCAAGACACAATACATCTACTCTAGCTAAAACCTCTGTTGCACAAAGCTCTTGTACGAGTGTATCAAACTTTGATAATTTTATTATAGAAACAATAAATGTTGCACTTGTTAATAAGACTAATCCTTCAGGTATCATTCCAATGATTCCTGAAACAGTTCCAATTGCTGCACTCTGCCATGTTGCATCAGGCACCCTTAACTGTGTTACTGTAAGAAGTATTGTAAGAGGAATAATAATCCATAATAATACTTTGAATATCTTATTTATTGCTGATTGTAATTCAGAATTAGTAATTTTAAACTGTTTTGCTTCTTCTGCAAGACTTGATGAATAAGTTTCTTTACCAACCTTATTAACTCTGGCATAACATTCTCCTGCAACTATAAAGCTACCTGAAAGAAGTCCATCTCCTTCTCTTTTGCCTATAGCATCAGATTCACCTGTAAGCATTGACTCATCAACTTCAAGTCCGTTATTTTCAATAACTTCAGCATCAGCTAATACCTGCATTCCTGTTTCAAGATATAAAACATCATCAAGAACAATATTATCTATAGGTATTTCATTAATCTCACCATTTCTTAGAACTTTAGCTTGAGCCATACTTATTACAGATAGCTTTTCAAGTATATCTTTCGCTCTCAGTTCTTGAGCTACTCCAATTAATGTATTTACCAATATAACTCCTACAAATATAGCATTTTTAGGTGATCCGGCTAATATTATAATAACTGCAAGAACAACATTAATAGCATTAAAACTTGTAAAAAGATTTGCCCTAAGTATCTGTCCAAATGTTCTTGCTGGAGCTTTTGGTACATAGTTAACTTTTCCTTCTTTTATTCTTATATTAACTTGTTCATCATTTAATCCAGTAAGCTTCTTTTCTTCATCTGATTCATTTATCTTCTTATCAGATACTATCTTATTTTTAATATCCTTACTTTTCATATGTTCAGCCTCTCCATTACATACTAAATTCTTAAACTCCATTATAACTATCTCACCTATCTATATTTTTTATTAATAGCAACATTAAAATACATACAAAATATTTCAATAATAGATAAATATTTTCATAACATTTTAGCAAAATTATTATTATCCATATAAGTCAAATCTTATTTTTACTTATATTCCTTTATTTATGCATATTTAACAATCACTTGATAAATATATTATAATATCAATCTTATTAATTACCTATATAATTCCTTAAATTTATATAAAGAATTCTCCTTTAATTTCATAAATTATATAAATGTTTTATTGACTATAATTTAATTGTAAATTCCGTAAAGTATTTTTTATTTAATATGGAAATTAGCAGAAAAATATATACTTAATTATTCTTGTTAAAATTCAATTAATCCATTACATTGAGAATATAAATACTTTTAAAAACTAATCTTTTATAATATACTGAATAATAGTGATAATATAAAATATAAGGATGTGTAACATTGTAATGAGAAGTTTTATTTTTTACCCAGGTATTATTCTTGCTTTGATAATTACCAATCTATATAGAATTAAAATAAATATTTTAACGAAAAAAGGCGACTCAAAGAAAAGAGAAGCTTACATTCACAAAGTCACTACACAATGGGCAAAATTTGTAATGAAATTATCTGGTGCTAAAATTACTGTTATTGGAGAAGAGAACATTCCTAAAGACCAGACTGTATTATTTATTGCAAACCATCAAAGTAACTTTGATATTCCTTTAATAATGAGTTCAATCGATGTACCTAAAGGATTTATTGCTAAAAAGGAACTGGAAAAATGGCCTATGATAAGTACGTGGATGAAATATATCAATTGTATATTCATGGACAGAAGCAACCTTAGAAAATCAGCTGAAGCAATTGTTGAAGGTGCTAAACTATTAAAGAATGGATACTCAATGGTTATATTCCCTGAAGGCACAAGAAGTAAAGGCGGTCCAGTTGAAGACTTTAAGGCTGGAAGCTTTAAGCTTGCTACAAAATCAAAGTGTCCTATAGTTCCAGTTACTATAGATGGAACATATAAACTTCTAGAAGCTAATAAGAATTGGATAAAGGCCGATAATGTAAGACTTATCATACACCCACCAATTGATGTTACTTCTTTGTCTAAAGAGGAATCTGAGAATCTTCACAATACTGTGCGTTCTATTATAAACAAGGATTGTACAACTATATAATAAAAAAATAATCTTAATTTTAAGTTTTCTTTTAATTAAGATTATTTTTTTATATTATTATAAATATTTTTCTATATAACTAAAAAATATTATAGGGGTTTCCCATTTAATATTACTTGCTCAATTTAACACTACATAAAATAGATAATATCAATCTTTAATTAAAGCACATGTTTTATATAAAATTAATTTATTTTTTAGTTATTTTAGAATTACTCTATAAATATGGATTTAATCGCCTAATTACTATTTTAATTATTTCATATATAATAAGATATGATTTTACACAAATTGTAAAGTTAAAAAATATCTTTACAATGTTTGTTGATTTCTGTTATAATAATTTTATTTGCTTATATGAAAAATATTAATTAAGATTTTAATAATTATTATTTAAATAAAAAAATTTTCAATTTTAAAAATAAAGAAACGAGGATATTTAATGAGTGATAATCAATTTGCAACTTTAGGTCTTAAAGAGAGTATTGTACGTGCAATATCAGACCTAGGTTTTACAAAACCATCTCAAATTCAAGAACAAAGTATTCCTGTAACATTAAGTGGCGCTGACCTTATTGGGCAGGCACAAACAGGTACAGGAAAAACTGCTGCGTATAGCTTACCTATACTAACTAAAATGAGCACTAATAAAGGAATTAAAGCCCTTATTTTAGCTCCAACAAGAGAACTTGCTGTTCAAGTTAAAGATGAAATGAACAGATTGTCTAAGTACGAAAAAGCAGAAATTTTAGCTGTTTACGGCGGAGACTCAATAGACAGACAAATAAGAGCATTAAGAAAAGGTGTAGACGTAGTTGTTGGTACTCCTGGAAGAATGCTTGATTTAATTAAAAGAAAATGCCTTCATTTAGATAGCGTTGAATTTTTAGTTTTAGATGAAGCTGATGAAATGCTTAATATGGGATTCATTGACGATATAGAATCAATCTTAAGTCATACACCAGAAGAAAGACAAACTTTATTATTCTCAGCTACTATGCCTGATCCAATAGCAAAACTTGCTAAAAGATACATGAAGCCTGATGCTAAACTTGTTAGTGTTAAGAAAAGTTCTTTAACAGTATCTAAAATAGAACAAAGCTACTTCATGATAAACAATAAGCACAGATTAGAAGCGCTTTGTAGACTACTAGACTTAGATAATCCAAGTTCAGCTATAATATTCTGTAGAACTAAGAGAGGCGTTGATGAATTAGTTCAAGAATTACAATCAAAAGGCTACATGGTTGAAGGAATGCATGGTGACATGACACAAGCTCACAGATTAACTACTTTAAGTAAATTTAAAGAAGGTACTTTAAATTTATTAATAGCTACTGATGTTGCTGCAAGAGGTATCGACGTTGATGGCGTTACTCACGTATTTAACTATGATTTACCACAAGATGTTGAATCATATGTTCATAGAATAGGTAGAACAGGTAGAGCTAATAGAGAAGGTACTGCTTATTCATTAGTAACACCTAAGGATTTCTCAATGCTTAAGCAAATCCAAAAAGTTACTAAGAGTGCTATAACTCAAAAGCCAGTTCCAACTGCTGAAGAAATTAAGAATAAAAAATTCAATGATATAATAAAAGAAGTTACTGAAACTATAACTTCTGGAGATCTTACTAAGTTCATGCCTAATGCAATTGAATTAGTAGAAAACAATGATCCATTATCAGTAGTTGCTGCATTAATGAAAATTAAATATGATAATGAAAGCGTATTTGATTATAGTTCAGATAAATTAGAAGCACCTAAAAAAGAAGATATTCGTTTATTCTTCTCTGTCGGTAAAAGAGATGGATTAACTCCTAAAGTTTTAATTAATTATATTAAAGATAGAACTAGAGTTAATGCTTCAACAATAGGTCAAATAGACCTTATGGAAAACTTCTCATTTGTAAGTGTTGATGAAACTGTATCTAAAAAAATATTAGATAAATGTCCAGGTGGAAAAATCAACAAGAAAAAAGTTAATGTAGAAGTTGCTAATAGACGTAAGAAATAATTAAATTAACTTTGGAGTTGTGGCATAAAGCCTAAGCTATCCTGTGTATATTATATACAATAGCTATAGTATTAGATGTAACAACTCCTTTTTATTTTACCTTTAACTATCATTTCTCAATTATATACTATCTATGTACCCTAGGGAACAAATTCAATCCGTGCTTATATAACCCCAGGGGGAATTGTGATAACTTTTTTAAAATAAAAAGATATCCACATTCGAAAAAAATAATCCACAGATTTTTTTATATTTATCTACATTTTCTTGATAACTTTATCATTTTCATTATCCACAGTATAGTTTTCCACTTCTATAATTTTAGATGCACTATCCAAAGCATATTTTTTTGGCATCCTCATTGTAAATATGCCATTATCAATTGACTTTAATACTCTATCTGTATCTATTTCTTCAATATTGTCAAAACTAGTATTATATTTCTTCTTTACAATATTATTAGTGTATCCCCTATATGAATTATTGTCATACTCAGATCTTTTAAGGTTTATATCTAAAATTCCCGGATCATATCTTATACTTAATTCCCTTAAATCTATGCCATTTAAATCGATTCTCAGTATATACATATCATCATTTCGTTCAAAATCAATAAAATCACAGTCATCTTCTATTGAATTTTCTTTTATAGTATCTGATATAGCTGTATAATATTCCTCTGCAAGCTTTTCTATATCAACATTATTTAATACAGATGTTACTGCACTTTGTATATGATCTAGTAAGTTCATTCCATTCATATTATTCATATTTTGATTAAAGTTATTTGCTTGATTAGGATCAAAGAAACCACTATACCCATTAGTTACATTAAAGCCATTAATACCATCCTTTGTACTTGTGAAACTCGTAAAACTAGTAAATGAAATCATATTACCCATTCCAAAAGGAAACATTCCAAACATAGTATCCTCCTTATAACCTTTATTATATATACTATTTAAATGTGAATTAAAATGTTAATACAGTATAAAAAATTATACAATTATAGTTTTATAGTAAAAGAAAGTAAAGAGAATACTTATATTATATGTATTGAACCAAATATAAGACGTTTGTAAAAAAATAAAGCCACCTAAAATGGCAGCTTTATTTTTCAAGTTTGTGTGAATTGTAGTCTAAAAATTAAAAGTATTTAAATTATATTAAAATAGAAGTTATTACGTATTGTTATGTATTATTTTGATGCTGTATCAGCTTCCTTATACTCTCTACTAACAACAATCTCTACTCTTCTATTTTGAGCTCTTCCTTGTTCAGTATCATTAGATGCTTTAGGCTTAAGTTCTCCCCAAGCTTCTATTGATGTTTTTTCTGGATCAAGTCCATTTTCCGAATTAACCAATAAGCTTCTTACATTTATAGCACGTTCTGCACTTAAATCCATATTTGAATGAAATTCTGAATTATCAATAGGAACATTATCAGTATGTCCAACAATTTTTATTTCATTTTCTAATCCATTCAACATAGCAGAAACCTTCGATAATAATGGAATTACATTTTGATGTATATCGGCTTTACCAGAATCAAAAAGTGCAACATCCTGTACTGTAATATATAATCCTTCTTCGTTAATGTCAACGTTAATGGCATCACTATATCCTTCACTTGTAATTTCTTCTTCCATAACTGCTTTGATTGCAACCATCTTATCTTGTTCAAGTTCTGCATCACTTTTGCCAGTCCCATCAGATATTGTATCCATAGGAATAATCGAATTTCCATCACTTTGCATCATAGATGTTCCACCAGAAAATATTTGATTAAAAGATTTGCTCATAGCCTGAAATTTTGCCTTATCTGTTTGTCCCATTGCAAACATTACAATAAATAATGCTAATAACAAAGTTAACATATCCGAATATGGAAGAAGCCAAGCTTCATCAACATGCTCTTCATGATGTTGTTTTTTTCTACTCATCAGCTTTCTCCTTTTGAATTAATTATTGTTATTCTTTTCAAGTTTAATTCTATCCTTAGGTTCCAACATTCCCACTAATTTTCTTTCAATACTTTTAGGATTATTTCCAGCTTGAATAGCCAAAACCCCTTCAAGTATAATATTCATATTTTTTATTTCTTCTAGGGACTTTCTTTTTAATCTATTTGAAAATGGATGGAATATTAAATACCCACAAAAAATACCATAAACAGTCGCAACGAATGCTGAAGATATACTCTCTCCAAGTTTATCAATATCATTAAGATTTCCAAGTGCACCAATTAATCCAATAACAGCTCCTAAAACACCAAGTGTTGGTGCTGTACCACCTGCTGTTGAAAAAACAGTAGCTCCTAGACGATGTCTTTCTTCCATACTTTCAATTTCGATTTCAAGTACTTCTTTTATTATATCGGATTCCATACCGTCAACTACCATTTCTAATCCTTTTTTCATAAACCTATTATCAAGCCCTTGTATAGTACCTTCGAGTGATAATAATCCATCTCTTCTTGTTCTTTGAGACATTTCTATAAGCTGCTCAATGATTTCAACAGGATCTTGACGCCCTTTATTACTAAACAAAACTCCAAGAATTTTAGGAATTTTAGTAACTTCGTTCTTTGGAAAAGAATTTAAAATACCAATTATACTACCAACAATAATTACCATTATTGCTTCACCACTAAACAATATGCTTGGACTAGCGCCTTTCATTAATAATCCCGAAAGAACAACCGCACTACCTCCAATTAGTCCTATAACTAAAAATATATCCATTTTTTCCTCCAATTTTGTTAATTTTTTATTAAATATGTTTTTATTATACAAATTTATAATACCATAATAATCAACATTATTTAACTAATTATTTTATTTTTAAACTACAATTTTTGTGTTTTTTTTTAAGTAAAAATTTATACTTAGATTTCTTAGCATTCCCACTAATAGCCTCATCTTATCAATATACTCTTTATACTTTAATGGATATTATTATTAGAGTTTTTCATTAACTTTTTTACTGGTAAAACACATTAACTTATAGCGTTTTATTATCTATATACAAATATAAAAAGGGAAGACAAAAATTACAAATATATGTAATTCTTGTCTTCTCTTTTTTCTATAATTAATACTATAATTATTATATTTATTAAAATTATAAATAGTAAATTTTATATTATTTTTTATACTTTATAAGCTTTTCTTCAAAACTATTAATTTCATTAATTGTTTCTTCTCTTGCAAAATTATCTAAATTACCTCTTCCAAGTCTATCTGCAAGAGCTACTAAAACAATCTCATTCACATCAACATCTTTTAGCATCTCATCGATATTCTGAAATTTCGAATCTTTTGTTACAAACAAACTCTGCATATGCCATCTTACAAGACCAATAACTTTATCAACAAAATTCTTATCCTGATTGAAATACTCTAAAAATTTTTCCGCCATATCCTTTCCAACCCTATCATGATCATAAGACGTAAGTCTTCCTCTTCTCATTTTTGTAGTTGGTTTTTTTCCAACATCATGTAATAATAATGACCACATAAATGCTCTTTTATCATTACTTTTTTCTCTATTTATAGCACCTTCATCAATAACCATCATGGTATGTATAAAAACATTTCCTTCTGGATGATATTTAGGATTTTGCTCAACATCTTGTAGATCTCCAATCATTGAAAGTGGATAATTATTGAGTAATTTTTCATCTGCTAGCTTTTTCAAAAAAAGTGATGGTTTATCATCATTTAATAAATGCTTTTCTATTTCTAAAAAAATCTCATAATCTTTATCTTTCATAATATTCTCCTATAATAAATACTAAATTTAGCAACTTATAATAACAATAAAATTATAATGTAAATCAATCTTAGTTTTTATATTAATTAATCTACCTAAATTATCTTAATATAATAATATTTAACCTTACCCCAAAGAAATATTATTATTAAGTTTATATAGTAATAATTAAATTAATACATATATCTATTATATCAAATATTAAAAATTATAATCAGATAACATCTTGAAATACTAATTTATATATTAATCTATTCCCACTCTGTAGTATTTTTTAAACCTTCAATAGATGAAGCCTTAAATACAGGTTCCTTTATTCCATTCTTTTTCTGCTTACGGTAATCATCTAATGCTTTATATGCATACTTTCCTAATGCTGTTATTGCAATAAGATTTAATATAGCCATTCCAGCCATAAATACGTCTGCTAGGTTCCAAACAATATCTAAGCTTGCTATTGCTCCAAAAAGAACCATTGAGGCAACTGCTGCTCTATAAATACCTATGTATACTCTCTTATTAGTTAAAAATTCAATGTTTGACTCCCCATAGTAGTAATTTCCTACAATAGAACTAAAGGCAAACAAAAATATACATATCGCAATAAATGTGCTTCCTATACTTCCAATCTGAGAACTTAAAGCATTTTGAGTAAGCTGAATTCCTGTCAACCCACCACTTAAATCAACATCAGATAATAAAATAATGAAAGCAGTACAACTACATATTATTATAGTATCATTAAATACCGCTAATGTTTGAATTAAACCTTGCTTAACAGGATGTGAAACATTTGCTGTAGCTGCTGCATTTGGTGCACTCCCCATTCCAGCTTCGTTTGAGAATAACCCTCTCTTAATCCCTATAAGAATTACTCCTCCTAAACTTCCACCAACAGCTTGCTCTACACCAAATGCATTTTCAAAAATTAATAGTAATATTCTTGGAACCTCTCCAATATTCTTAAATATTACAAATAATGCAACTAATATATATAGAACTGCCATAACAGGAACAATAATACTTGAAACCTTAGCAACTCTTTGAACGCCCCCGATTATTATTACTATTGTTAAAATTGTTAATACAATTCCAACAGTTAATCTATCAAATCCAAAAGCCTCATTCATGGCAATTGAAATTGTATTAGATTGAACTGAATTAAAAATCAAACCAAAACTAACAGTTATAAGTATTGAGAATAAAATCCCCATCCATTTCTTGTTAAGACCTTTTTCTATGTAATATGCTGGTCCACCTCTAAATGCACCTTTGCTATCCTTTTCTTTATATATCTGTGCTAATGTTGATTCTACAAAGCTTGATCCTGCACCAATTAATGCTATAAGCCACATCCAGAATATTGCACCTGGTCCTCCTATTGAAATAGCTATTGCTATACCTGCTAAATTTCCAGTACCTACTCTTGAAGCTGTACTGATACAAAAAGCCTGAAATGATGATACGTGTCCATCTTCTTTATTACTAGTTGCCCCATCACCTAATAATCTGAACATCTCTTTAATGTATCTAAATTGAACAAATTTTGTTTTACATGTAAAGAATATGCCCAACACTATAAGCATAGCCACAAGTATATATGTGTATAAAAAATTACTTAACCATTCCACATTCCCTGCAAAATTACTCATTTTTCTTCCTCCTTTGATATTTATATAAAAATATACTTCTAAAGTTTAAACATTTATTTAATATTAATCCTTAAATATTAAATAAATGTTTAAGTATTTTGTAAACTAAATACAATTTTAAATGTATTTTATATTTTTTGCAATTTTGAAAAATTTTCATTCATATTCTTGTAATCCACTGGGTATTTCATGTAATTTAAATCCTATTTTTTACCTTATTTTTTTAATTTATCTACAATATTCTCTAGTATTCATTCAAATACACTGTATTGTTTTTAATTCAAATAATAAATCGCAAAATAAAAAATGCAATTTATAACATTATAAATTGCATTTTTATAGTATTTTTTTGTATTTATTCAAATTAATGTATCATATTTTACTATATTTTCGATAATCTTAACTATTTAAATCTCAAAAACTAATTATTTCAATAATTATATACAGTTTAATTAATTTAATTAAGTTTATTGTCTCTTAAACAATATTTTTTTAACTTATAGTGCCTCATTTCCTCTTTCTCCAGTTCTTATTCTTACACAATCACATATATCTATAACGAATATCTTACCATCTCCAACTTCACCAGTCTTAGCTATTGAAGAAATTATTTCTATTACTTCTTCAACTTTACTATCCTCTATTACCATTTTTACTTCAATTTTCGGTAATACATTAGTAATAAGTTCAGTTCCTCTATGATATTCTTTCCATCCTAATTGTTTACCACATCCCATTACTTGGCTTATAGTAACTCCATTAATATTATTATTCTTTAATGCTTCTTTTATTTCTTCAAGTTTTGAAGGCCTTATGATAGCTTCTATTCTCTTCATAATTATCTATCACCTTTCACTTTAATATTTTAATTAATCTAAACCTGTAAATGCAGGGTAAGCAGATTCTCCATGTTCTACAATATCAAGACCATCAGCTTCTTCTGATGCTTCTACTCTTATATCCATAAATAAACTTATTACCTTAATTATAACAAACGTCATAATTCCTGCAAATGCTGCTGTAATAACTATACTTAAAATCTGTGCTCCTAAAAGCTTAAAGTCTCCGAAAAATAAACCATTCCATTTTGCTCCCGAATTAATTGAAGTCTGAGTAAATAATCCTGTGGCAATGCCTCCCCATATTCCACCGACTCCGTGACATCCAAATGCATCTAATGAATCATCATATCCAAATTTATTCTTAAGATGTCCCATACAAAAATAACATATTGGAGATACTAATGCTCCAATGATTATAGATGCCCATATTGAAACAAATCCTGCTCCAGGAGTAATTGCAACTAACCCTACAACAGCCCCAGTTGCAGCTCCAAGCATTGTTGGTTTTCCATGTGCAATCTTTTCTATAAGCATCCAAGAAAGCATTGCTGTTGCTGCTGATGTGTTAGTAGTCATAAATGCTTGTACTGCAAGTGGTTCTGCTCCAAGTGCACTTCCTGCATTAAACCCAAACCATCCAAACCATAGTAGCCCAGCTCCAAGTACTACAAATGGAATGTTGTGTGGTTTATAAGATATCATTCCATAACCTCTTCTTTTTCCAAGCATTATACATGCCACTAAACCTGACACTCCCGAGCTTATATGAACTACATTTCCTCCAGCAAAATCAACTGCTCCAAGTTCTTTTATCAATCCACCATCACCCCAAACCATATGTGCCATTGGATAGTACACTAATATTGACCATACGGCTACAAAAACGAATAATGCTGAAAATTTCATTCTTCCTGTTAAAGAACCAGTTATAAGTGCTGGTGTAATTATTGCAAACATCATTTGAAACAAAGCAAATAATAATTCAGGTATACTATTTGAATATGCAGAATTAATATCTGCACCAACTCCATTTAAAAATAAATGATTAAATCCACCAACAATTCCATGAAAGTCATTACCAAATGACAAAGAATAACCTATAATTACCCACAATAATGATGCTAAACCGCAACAAAAAAACGAAGCCATAAGTGTATTTAATACATTCTTTCTTCTAACCATCCCAGCATAGAAAAAAGCAAGTCCAGGTGTCATAAAAAATACCATTGCAGAGCAAATCATAATAAATGCACTATCTGCTAAATTTATTTCCATATATAATCCCCCTTAATATTAATAATAAAAAATTTTATTTTTTATTATATTAAAACTAATATTATTTTTTTTACTTTTTTCATAGTACTAAGAAAAATTCATTACAAAACGAAATGGAGCTCAATAAATTTACCAACCTGTTGGTACCTTTATTGAACTCCATTGTTCTTGTAGACTAGTATATTATTAAATTTTACCAATGTCAACATCATTTTGAAATTTTTTTATCATATATTAATAATTTTTTTATCAAAGTTTTTATCTCCATATACTTATTGGGCATATCCTCTTCAAAGTTCAATAATTGAATTAAATTCGCTAAATCCCTTATCTTGCTAAGTTTATACCAATTATCAGGTAATATATAATCTGATTTTTTTCTATATTCATCTTCAAATATTGAAATTAATTGTTTATTAAAATATTCCTCATATCTAAATAGTTGACCTATGTCAGCAAGTGGATGCCCCGCCATTGCGAATTCCCAATCTATAATACCAGTAATTTTGTTATGATCTACTAATATATTAGTTCCTTGAAAGTCTCCATGAACGAGTCTAGGGTCATTATCTAAACTTAATAAATCCTCTATATTTTCGTTAATTACTTTTCTTATCTTTTGAATAATATCTTTTCCTAATCTTTTTTCAACTTTATCTGTAATAAACTGATCATACCATTTGTTTAATGGAGGTAACTTATGATAAACTTCTAATTCATCATTTAAAAATCCAACACTACTGAATCTTTTCTTATGAATATTAGCTAAAATATTAGCTGCATCACGAATAATATATTCATTAGTCATATCTCCATTATTTAATGATTTTGATAGTGTCACACCTTCTATATATTTGTATATTACATAATATTTATCATTAATCAAATTAGATTTATCAAATTTACAAATTTCTTGAACACATATTTTATCTTTTAGTATACTTAAAATTTCACATTCTTTTCTATATTGCTGATCATCTGAAAAAAATATTTTTAATAAATATTTCTTATTGTCCGTTGAATATATAATGTAGTTACTAGTTCTACAGCCCTCATCAACTGGTTTAACACTAATTATCTCATCTTTTTTTATAATTCCTTTAAAAAGTTTATTTATAGTTTCCCTATCTACATAAAGAAAAGGTAACGTTCTTTCCCAATTTTTTTCCACAAATTATCCCCCTATATATTTGTATCTTTAATTCTACAATATTACATTACTATATATCTTAACATAAACTCTTTTATATTTTTAACTTAATTTATATAAAAATTAAGACCGATTTAATGCTATAAGCCCTAAACCAGTCTTAATAAATAAAAAAATTATACTTTTTACAAACAAATCCTATTATTAAATATTTATTATTAAATATTTATATTCTAAATATCTATTTATGTATTTACTTATACTTGATGTATGATTTTTATATATTGTCTATGCTAAATTCTTCACATAATCATAAGCATCTTCAATTGCTTCTGTTTTAGTATCATATATATTCTTGTGTCCAACTTTTATTGCAAATCCCATATTGTCTAGGACCTTTCTAGGCTGCTCTTGAACATGAGTTAAATATAATTTTATGCCTAACTTTTCACATTGCTTAAGAAGCTTTGTCATGGCATCAATAGCTGAAGCATCAACAGCATGAGTATGTCTCATATCAAGTATTACTACCTCTGTAGTCGACTCTAATTCCTTCATTTTGCTTATAAATTCTTGAACTACTCCAAAAAACATTGGTCCATTAACTTGATAAACATTTATTTTTCCGTCTGCTTTTTCTAAGACTTTAGTGATTTCATCATCAAATACATCTTCATCTACAAGATCCCTTATTTCAGTTGTATCACTTACTCTCTTCATAAATAGAGCCATAGTTATTATCATCCCAAATCCTATAGCAACAACTAAATCAAAGATTACAGTACAGCTAAAAGTTATTAATAAAACTGCAATGTCGCTCTTTGGTGCCTTTAATAGTGCTTTAAATGTTCTCCATTCACTCATATTATATGCTACAACAATTAATATTGCTGATAATGCAGTCATTGGAATCATTTTTGCTAATGGCATTAATAAAAGCATAGTTATAAGAAGTGTTATTGCATGTACCATACCTGAAATTGGACTTCTTCCTCCAGATTTAACATTTGAAGCTGTTCTTGCTATAGCTCCAGTTGCTGGTATTCCTCCAAATAGTCCTGATGTAATATTAGCTAATCCTTGTGCTACAAGCTCCATATTAGAATCATGAGTATCTCCTATCATTTCATCCGCTACAACTGCTGATAATAGTGATTCTAATGCTCCAAGTATAGCAATTGTAACAGCAGGAACAAATAATTTATTTATAGTTCCTATACTAAAAGAAGGTAATACCGGTACAGGAATAGCTGAAGAAATTTCTGTAAACCTACTTCCAATAGTATCTATAGGTATATTCATGAACTTTACCATAAGTGTTGCAACTATTAGAGCAATCATTGAACCCGGTATAGTCTTATTTATTTTTGGCCATAACACTATAATAGCAATACATAATAATCCTATTGCCATTGACCACATATCTATTGTATTCATATTTGAGAAATAGCTTTCCCATTTTGGAATAAATTCTGATGGAACATCCTCAATTTTAAGCCCCAAAAAATCTTTAAGCTGTGTAGAAACTAATGTTAGTGCTATACCTGCTGTAAAACCTACAGTTATAGTTTTAGGTATATATTTTATTAGTGTTCCAAACTTCAATAATCCCATTATAACAAGCATAACCCCAGCCATTATAACTGCCGTTATTAATCCATCTAGACCATGCTCCTGTATTATAGAATAAATTATAGTTACAAATGCAGCTGTTGGCCCCCCAATCTGAACTTTGCTACCCCCTAAAAGAGATATTACAAATCCTGCAAATATTGCCGTTATAAGCCCCTTTTCTGGAGAAACTCCTGAAGATATTGCAAGGGCTATAGATAATGGTAATGCTATAACAGCAACAATAATCCCTGCTATTATATCTTTCACCATCTGTTGTTTAGTAATTTCCTTGTTCTTAATCATAGAAAAGAACTTGGGCATCATTATTATCCACTCCTTATTTAGTTTTTATCAGTTTTTATATTACTCTTAAATATTATCCTAGTCAAAGTAATTTTTTCCATATTCAGTCACATTTATTGGTTTTTTTCTAAATTTGTTTAAAGAAAACGTTTTTTTAATATTTTTTATTAAATTCTTTAATATTCTTTTTTAAAATAAAAAAGAAGAAGCTTATTTTGCTTCTTCTTAATTACTTAAATTTAAATATAATGTAATCTAAATTAATTATTTCGTATGATAATAAAAATAATATTACATTATTATTCAATATAATTTACTTATTATTTATTGCTAAAGTCGCTATTCCAATGCCCCAAATCGAAATAAACCTTTAGTTTATTATATAATTAATTATACTAGAAATATTGTTTTCTAGTTCTTAATAAATACCTTGCTTTTAATTAAAAAAAGTATCAAGTTTTTCCTCTAATTCTTTACTTATATTTACTAATGGAAGTCTTACTTCATCAGATTCTATTAATCCTAATTTCTTTAAACAATATTTTACTGGTGTAGGATTAGGCTCTGCAAATAATAGTGGTATCATATTGTAAAGATCCTTCCATTTCTCAAATGCATCTTTATTTTTATTATTTTTTATTAAATTATAAATTTCTACAAATTCCTTTGTTTTAACACTTGCAGAAGCTAGTATTCCTCCATCTCCTCCTAAAGCAAGAGTTGTATAAAAATATGCATCTTCACCTGTTAATATTGAAAAATTTTCAGGTCTGTTGATTAATAAATCAGTAGTCTGTTTCATATCCCCAGAACAATCTTTTACTCCAACTATATTATTTATTTGTGATAATTCTAATAGTGTTTCATTTTGAATATTTGTCCCTGTTCTATATGGAATGTTATATATAATAATATTCATATCTGTTGATTCTGATATACATCTAAAATGCTCGTACAATCCCTTTTGATTAGGTCTTGAATAATATGGTGCAACAGATAATATTCCATCAATATCATACTTTTCTAATTTCTTTAATTTATTTGCAACTTCTATTGTATTATTTCCACCAAGCCCAGTATAAATAGAGACTTTCTTTTTTGTATATTCTATTGTTTTCGATAATATTTCCTCGTATTCATATTCAGAAATTGTAGGTGATTCACCTGTAGTTGCAAGAGGGATTATTCCACTGACACCTTCTTCAATACAATGATCAATTATATTTCTATATGACTCATAATCGACTTTTCCATTTTTGAATGGTGTTACTAATGGTACCATAACTCCTTGTAGATTCATTAATAAATTCACTCCTTGAAATTTAATTTATTAAATAAGAAAACCCGTTGGGTAAAACCAACGGGTAGAGTTAATCACTTAAAGTTAGAACAAAATTGAATACTATTATAATAAAATTACATATAGTATATATAGTTAAAACATAATAATAAATATAAATCATTTACTATTTAAATCAATCCTGTTAATCCTTGTAGCTCTCCACTAACGTGACAGTCATGTATATATTTTATACATGCCCAGAAATAATATATGCCTAATTTATCTCTTCGGCTGCTATACCTTTCACTATCTATCAAAGCTTGCCAGCTCCTTATAGTTACTCTTTATAAACAGCACCTCTACCATAGGTTTCCGTATTAAATTAAGTTTATTATACCACTAATATAAATTTTTGTAAAATATTTTTTAGAATTATATTTTAATAGAAAATTTAAATTCTTCCCTTTAATCAATCGATACATCTTTAATTGTTTAAATAAAACTATATATAACTTTTCCCAATAACATGAAAACAACTAATAAAATAATGGGCTTAATCACTCTAGCTCCATTTCTTATTGCCATGTGAGCACCAATATAATTACCTAATACTGCACAAATAGCAGCTGGTATTCCTATACTAAGCCATACTTTTCCATTAATTATATATGCAATTAGAGCTGCAAAATTTGATGCTAAATTTACTATTTTTGCATTGCCAGAAGCAGTTATTAAATTAAAGCCTAGCAATGAAGTAAAAGCTAATACTAAAAATGTTCCTGTACCTGGTCCAAAAAATCCGTCATAAGCCCCTATAACTAATCCTATAATAAAGGATAATAAATTTGCTTTCTTATCTGATATATCCTTACTTTTATTGTTAGATCCAAAATTTCTATTGAATAATAAAAATACAGCTACAATGGGAAGTATTATCATTAAACAATATTTTAAATATTTTTCATCAAGTATTAAAACTAATTGCGTTCCAAACCAAGAACCAATAAGTGCTCCTAAAGCAGATAATAAACCAGATTTAATTTTTATATTTCCACTTTTAAGAAATTTCATGCAAGCTACAAAAGTGCCTGTACAATTAGCAAACTTATTAGTGCCATATGCTACATGTATAGGTACTCCTGCAAAAATATATGCTGGTAATGATATTAAACCGCCTCCCCCTGCAACAGCGTCTACAAATCCAGCACAAAAGACTAGTGGGCAAATAATTGCCAACATTAATTGATATGAATACATAAGCCCCTCCTTGTTTTTCAATGTGTCTATTTTATATGTAATATTATAAAATGTCAATTTTAGATAAGTTTCAATTTATTCTTTGAAAAATCTATCACTATTTTAATAGTACATAATAAATAATTTCATTTAAAAACATTTAAATTGTATCTAATTATTCAAATTTAATTCTTCATTTTATATAGGAAAATAAATCTGTAATTAATTATATTTTTATACGCTAAAAAGGATAGTTATTTCTAACTATCCTTACTCTTACCTGGCGACGTCCTACTCTTCCACACAGTCTCCCATGCAGTACCATCGGC
>OGIT01000037.1_pt1 | contig 108268 bp, 101 predicted proteins | sample 1571881 | NCBI WGS metagenome assembly OGIT01 (sample SAMEA2582101, study PRJEB24529) | metagenome | biome: Human gut stool | place: China | collected 2011 | reverse complement strand
TATTAATATATACAGATAGTTTATAATATGATAAAAATACTTAGGATTATATCAAAATTAATTTTATTAATATGATATAATCCTAAAATACTTATTATATGAAAAATAATAATAGAGTATAAATTAGGGGGTATGAGATGTCTATATTAAATAAAAATAGATTTAAAATTTTATGTGGGATTTTTTTACTAACTGGAGGAATTTTGCTGACTATTATGAATCTTATCTCTAATAAAGGTGTAGAAATAGTAAAGTGGGATAATTACTATAATGAAAATAATATTGTGTTTTTTTATGAAGATCATATAAATGAAAAATTAGATCTTATAAATTCTACATATGGTATAAAAGAACAAGTTAATAGTGAAAAAAGTGAAATTAATAAGGTCTTAAAAGCATTTGATATTGTAAGAAGCAAAATTAGTGTTGCAAATGTAGAGAATACAGGATTAAATAATGGATATGATATATTATCCATGAAAACTCAGTCAAATAAAACATCATTTAGGGATATGGCTATAGTTGCAAGAGATTTTCTGAATTGTCTAGGTATAAGAAGCAGAATTGGTGTATTTAGAAAAGGACAGACAAAATATCATTCAGATGTAGAATATTATGTAATTGAGTATTGGAGTACAGAAGATAATAAATGGGTTATGGTTGATTTTAGTGATGGTGGATATTTTGAAGATGATAAAAGCAATAAGTTATCAGCTATAGAAGTGATAAATAGTAATATAAAAAAGGTTTCTTATATGGGCAATACATCTCAACTTGATTATAAAAATAATATAAGTAAATATTTTGATTCATATACGTTATCAATTGAAAACAGTTCCGAAAAGAAAAGGAGCAATTGTAATGTTACATATATAAAAAATGAAAGTGCTGTAGAATATAAGATAAAAAATAGTTTTACACCACCAACAGTTTTTACTAAAGAAACTAAATTATTTGAGAAAAGTCCTTTTGATAAACTTGTAGGAAGCGATGAAAAGGCTTATTTATTAGTTTGTGGCTCTATATCAAATAATGAAGAAGAAGATAAAAATCCTAATAACAAAAAAACTAAAGAAAAAGAGAAAAAAGAAAATAATATATTTGTAGCTGCATTTAAAGATGATAAAGTTTTAAAGTCTTATTATCTAAATATAAATGGACAAGGCTATGAACAAGTTGAAAACAATAAAGAAGTTAAGCTTGAAAATGGAAGTAATACTATTGAATTATCTCTAGATGGACAAAATACAATGACAAGTGTAGTTATAGAAAAGAAGTAATAATAATTTGGGTTATAATTAACTCTGTTTACAATATATAGAAATGTTATTATAATGAAACAGAGCGAAAAAGAAAGTGAGTGATAAATAGTGGGGTTAGACTTTTTATTCATACTAAAAGCTATAATAATAGCTATAGTTGAAGGGCTTACAGAATTTATTCCTGTGTCATCAACGGGGCATATGATACTTGCATCAAGTATTATAGGATTTAATGATCCAAAGGTATTTGTCGATATGTTTGAAGTTGTAATACAACTTGGAGCAATACTTGCAGTTGTAGTATTATATTGGAAAAAGATTAAAGATAGTGTTATTGAATTTTTTACTTATATATTTACAAAAGGTAAAAAAGGAAAAACAGGATTTCAGTTTGGAATAAATGTACTCATTGGATGCATACCAATGGGGGTAATAGGAATAGTGTTTTATAGACAGATAAAAATGCTTTTCAATCCTAAAATAGTGGTGGCAGGATTGATAGTGGGCGGTATTCTATTAATAATAATTGAAAATAAATTCAGAAAAAATAGAAAGTATTCAACTAAAAATATAGATTCAATAACACCACTTCAATCATTAAAAGTAGGAGTGTTTCAGGTTCTCGCAGTATGGCCTGGTATGTCAAGAAGTGCATCAACAATTATGGGGGGATGGGTAGCTGGTTTATCAACTCCTATAGCTGCTGAATTTTCTTTCTTTTTAGCAGTCCCTGCTATGATAGGGTCTACTGCAAAAGATCTTTTTGAATTTGATTTTTCAATGATGAATATGACATTGTGGATAACATTAATAGTAGGATTTATTGTTGCATTTATTGTTTCTCTTGTTGTTATGGAGAAATTTGTAGCGTATTTAAAGAAAAGACCTATGAGAGTATTTGCAGTATATAGAGTAGGTATTGGTATTATATTTGCAATACTTATGATGTTAGGAATGAATCTTAATATGTAAATTACAGTGATTTATTATAATATGCAGATTAGATTGAGTATTGATGCTTGTGAATCTGCATACTATGATTTATGCTGTAATTTTTTTGCTTTATAATATGGAATAAAAATAGAATTACATAATTTTATTAATGTAAAAAATATTTATTGGTATATATCTAAAAAAAAACTATATAATAATAGTATGATAAAAAGAAAAAAATAATTTCAGATATTTATATAATAAAGCATATATTGTCAATTTATACTTTTCATAGATTGAAGTTTATGATATCATAAAATAAATAGAAGTAATCGTATACTTGTATGACTTTTCTATTTAAAAAAGGTATGGGATGATTAAAAATTTTTTGAACAAATATTCAGAAAATATTGAAAATTTGTTAAAGAGATTATGGTATGGGGGGATTAAAATGAAGAAAGAGATTAAGAAAATAGCACTATTAACTGGAGGGGGAGACTGCCCCGGTCTAAATGCAGTAATAAGAGCAGCGACAAGATCAGCAATTTTAAATTATGGTTATGAAGTTATTGGCTATAAGTTTGGTTATAGAGGGCTATATAACAATGATTTCATGAAACTGGATTTATCAACTGTATCAGGTCTTTTACCAAGAGGAGGCACAATTCTATATAGTTCAAATAAAGATAACCTATTTGATTATCAGGTTGTTGAAGATGGAAAGACATTAAAAAAAGATGTATCAGATATAGCAGTTGAAAATTTAAAGAAAGAAAATGTTGATGTTTTAGTTGTAATAGGAGGAGATGGAACTCTCACATCTGCAAGAGATTTTGCGAGAAAAGGTATTAATGTAATAGGTGTTCCAAAAACAATTGATAATGATTTAGGATCGACTGATATAACATTTGGGTTTAATACATCAATAGATATTGCAACAGAAGCTCTTGATAGACTTCATACAACAGCAGAATCTCATCATAGAATTATGATATTAGAAGTCATGGGGAGAAATGCAGGCTTCATAGCATTAGAATCTGGAATAGCAGGTTCAGCAGATGTTATATTGATCCCGGAAGTCCCATACGATATAAATAAAATTGTTGAAAAGGTTGAAGAGAGAAAAAAACAAGGTAAGTTATTCACTATAATAGTAGTTGCCGAAGGCGCAAAACCTAAAGATGGAGAGGTTATGGTTGCTAAAATAGTTGAAGATAGTCCAGATCCAATAAGACTTGGAGGCATCGGAAATAAGCTTGCAGAAGATTTAGAAAAGCTTGTAAAAGAAAGAGAAGTAAGATGTACTGTTCTTGGCCATATTCAAAGAGGAGGAACTACATGTACTTTTGATAGAATATTGTCAACAAGATATGGTGTAGGTGCCGTAGAACTTATTAATGAAGGAAAATTTGGAAGTATGGTATGTTTAAAAGGAAATGAAATAACTTATGATAGTTTGGAAAATGTAATAGGAAACAATAAAAAAGTAGATCCTGAAGGGGAATTAGTAACAGTTGCAAAGAAGATAGGTATATCGTTTGCTGATTAACAGTTTTTAACAAATAGTGATATCTGTTATAATTAACATTGAGGATATAATATGCCTGGTGACATTAATTAGTATTTTAGAAAGTGGTGGGTATGATGAAAGAAATTAAGAAGTATTTAGAAACAAGAATAGGAACATATGCATTTTTCTTTGAAGATTTAGAAAGTGGATTTTGTTATGGATATAACGAAAATGTTCAGATGACAAGTGCTGGATGTATGAAACTTCCTATAGCAGTTTCGGCAATTAAATATGTGGAAGATGGAAAAGGATCATTTTTAGACAAAATAACAATTAATGAAGACGACAAAGTATACGGAACAGGTATTATTCATGAATTCAACAATAGAGAATACACTTTTTTTGAATTATTAGTTGCAATGCTTATACAAAGTGATAATACAGCAGCAAATAAGCTTATAGATATTGTTGGAATGGATACGATTAATGAAGATATACAAAGCCAGGGATTGAGAAATACGAAATTAAATAGAAAGACAGCAGATGAAAGAGCAGTAAGTAGTGGTGTTGAAAACATAACAAGTGCTTTGGATTTATCTAAAATATGGAAGCATTTGTATAATTCAAGTTTTTTAAATGAAAAAAATAGCACTATGTTGATAGATATTTTGCAAAGACAGCAAATGAAAAACAAACTAGCATTATATATTCCAGATGATTTGAAATATGAGATATCAAGTAAAACAGGAGATAAGAGTGGAGTAGAAAATGATACAGCGCTTTTACATCTACAAAAAGGATCGTTTACTTTTACTGTGTTATCCATGGGAATTCCTAATAGTGTTTATGGAACTGTAACTTTAGCTAAATGTGGAAAGATGATGTGGGATAGTGTAATGAATAATTTCTAATATAAATAAAGATTCCAGCAATGGAATCTTTATTTGCTTTAAGGATAAAACTATTATTGTAAGTAGAAATATATTTTTAAATTAGAGTTATTTTTCATATTGCTGATTTTAATTACTAATCACATAGTAAATTTTATGTTGATTATAAGGTTTGATAGTATCTGTATTAATATTTGTGTTGACACAGTAAAAAATAAGTGTTATTCTTACACAAAGAATAACCTTTAATTTGATTCAGAGAGATCAATAAGGAAGTTATATAACAATGTAGATGCATTAGGATTATTATGCCTTCCTTTAAATTAGGAAAGGCTTTTTTTATATAATTTCCTGCCTTTAAATTAACACGGAGAGGTTAAGAAGGAGTGATAAAAATGACAAAAAAAATAAGACATTTAATAGAACCTAGAGATTTTACAGTAGAAGAATTAAATGAAATCTTTGAACTGGCACATCAAATTATGGCAGATCCACAAAAATTCTCACACATATGTGATGGAAAAATATTAGGAACTTTATTTTATGAACCAAGTACGAGAACAAGGTTGAGCTTTGAAGCTGCAATGATGAGACTTGGAGGAAAAATATTAGGGTTTTCAGAACCGAGTTCTACATCAATTTCTAAAGGTGAGACACTTTCTGATACTATAAAGATGGTATCAATCTATTCAGATATTATTGCAATGAGACATCCAAAAGAAGGTGCAGCGAAAGTTGCAAGTATTTATTCAGGAGTTCCTGTTATAAATGCTGGAGATGGAGGTCATCAGCATCCAACTCAGACTTTAACAGATTTACTTACAATAACAAGCTTAAAAAATGGATTGAATAATCATACTATTGGTATATGCGGAGATTTAAAATTTGGAAGAACTGTTCATTCATTAATTAAAGCTATGTCAAGATATTCAAATAATAAATTTGTTTTGATATCACCTAAGGAACTTGCGATTCCTCAATATATAAGAGAAGAAATCCTTCAAAAGAATAACATAGAATACATGGAAGTAGAAAAACTAGAAGATGTAATAAATGATTTGGATATTTTATATATGACAAGAATTCAAAAAGAACGATTCTTTAATGAAGAAGAATATTTAAGATTGAAAGATAGTTACATATTAGATAAAACAAAAATGAATATGGCAAAAGAAGATATGATAGTTATGCATCCGCTGCCAAGAGTTAATGAAATATCATATGAAGTAGATGATGATGAGAGAGCTTGCTACTTTAAACAAGCAGAGTATGGTATGTATGTAAGAATGGCTCTTATGATAAAACTTTTGGGGGTGATGTAGATGCTAGAAATAACAAGCATTAAAAATGGTATAGTAATAGACCATATTGAAGCAGGAAAGGGTATTAAAATATTTAATTATCTTGAACTTGATAAAAATGATTATAGTGTTGCCCTTATAATAAATGCAGATAGTAAAAAATTAGGTAAAAAGGATATAATAAAAATAGAAAACTGCGAAAAGCTTGACTATACAGTTTTAGGTCTTCTTTCACCAACTATGACAATATGTGAAGTAAAGGATGAGGTTATTGTAAACAAGGTAAAACCTACACTTCCGGAAAAAGTGGAAAATATAATAAGATGCAAAAATCCAAGCTGCATAACAGGAGTTGAAGATTATGTAACGCACTCATTCATACTTGTTGACAAGGAAACTGGCAGATATAGATGTGAATATTGTGATACTATAACAAGACTATAGCATAGCAGTTAAGAGTGGATAGTTGAAAGTTAAGATGAAATTCTTAAGGGAATTTTTTAAATTGTAATAACAAAAAATACAGAGTAATTTAATAATTTTAACTTTTAATTATCAACTTTCAATGATCAACTGAATAAGCGGGGTGTTTATATGGAATTATTAATTAAAAATGCAAGAATAATAGATTTATCCCAAGATTTTATCGGAGATATTTATATAAAAGATGGAATAATAAATGAAATAGGAATAGATATAAATAAAGAGAATTCGGAAATATTAGATGCAGATGGTAAAGTGGTTATGCCTTCTTTTATAGATACACACACTCATTTTAGAGATCCAGGATTAACATGGAAAGAAGATATTGAAACAGGATCAAAGGCAGCACTTAGAGGCGGATATACAGGAGTGTGCCTTATGGCAAATACAAATCCTATATGTTCTTCAAAAGAAACATTAGAATATGTTAGAAATAAAAGCAGAGAGTTGGATTTAATAGATGTACATCAATGTCTTTCTGTGACTAAGAATTTTGATGGAATAACTTTATCGCATCTTGAAGAGTTAAAAGATGACTTGGAGATAAAAGCACTTTCAGATGATGGTGTTGGAGTTTCGAATTCTAATACCATGCTTGAAGCGATGAAAATTGCAAAGAAAAATAATTGGATCATAATGTCTCATGCTGAATCACCAGAATTTTCGAAGATAGATATGAGAATAGCAGAAAATATGATGACCCTTCGAGATGTAGAACTTGCGAAATTAAGTGGTGCTAGACTTCACATGTGTCATGTAAGTACTAAAGAAAGTATAAAGTACATAATAGATGGTAAGATGAGCGGAGCCAATATTACTCTTGAAGTTACACCACATCACATAGGTCTTACAAGAGATATAAATGATTATAGAGTAAATCCACCTATAAGAGAACAAGAAGATGTTGATGCAATAATTTCAGCTATTAAACTTGGAATGGTTGATACAATAGGTACTGATCATGCACCGCATACAGAAGAGGAAAAGAAAAAAGGTTCACCTGGAATGGTTGGATTAGAAACAGCATTTCCAATTTGTTATACGAAACTTGTTAGAGAAAACGGAATCTCATTAAACAAGTTAAGCCAGCTTATGTCTTATAATGGTGCAAAACTTTTAGAAATGAACAAAGGTAAAGTATGTATTGGAACTGAAGGGGATTTAGTTCTTGTTGATATAGATAAAAAGATAAAAATTAATAGTGAAGAATTTTTATCAAAGGGAAAAAATACACCATTTGAAGGAATGGAGTTTTATGGGGAAATTTTAGCTACAGTTAAGGGCGGAGTAATTAAATATAAGAAAAACTAATTATAAAAAATATATAAATAAAAAACAGGAGGAACTTTAAAATGACAAATAATATTATTGATAAGTTATATGACAGAGTAGAAAAAAGAGGCGTTGTTTGTGTAGGACTCGATACAGCTTTAGATTATGTTCCAGAACATATAAGAGAAGGCAGAACTTCAGGAGAAGCCATATTTGAGTTTAATAAACAGATTATAGATTCTACATATGATGTTGCAGCTTGTTTTAAAGTTCAGATAGCATATTATGAAGCATTAGGCTTAGAAGGTCTTATTGCGTATAAGAAAACTCTTGAGTATTTAAGAGAAAAAGATGAAATAATAATAGCTGATATAAAAAGAGGAGATATAGCAGCTACAGCAAAAATGTATGCAAAAGCTCATTTTGAAGGGGATTTTGAAGCTGATTTTATAACATTAAGTCCTTATATGGGAATGGATAGTATAGAACCATATATGCCTTATTTAGAAAGTGGAAAAAAAGGAGTATTTAGCTTAGTAAGAACATCTAATCCAGGAGCAGAAGATATTGAGTATTTAGATACTGTAGAAGGAAAAAAAGTTTATGAAGTAGTTGCTGATAAGATTACTGAAATGGCTAAAAGTTGCACTGGAAGTTGTGGATATACAGCGATTGGTGGAGTTATAGGATGTACTCATGTAGATGAAGGAAAGAAAATAAGAGCAAACTATAAAAACATGTTCTTCTTGATACCAGGATATGGAGCTCAAGGGGGTACTGCTGAAGATGTGGCATTATATTTAAATAATGGAAACGGCGGTGTTGTTAATTCTTCAAGGGGAATATTATTAGCATATAAAAAAGCTGGAAGACCTGCTGAAGATTTTGCAATATGTGCAAGAGAAGAAGCGGTAAAAATGAGAGACGCAATACAGTTAGCAGTTAACAAGTAACAGTTAACAGTTGGTAATAAAATTACTAAAGTAATTTTATTGTATGAATGATAAGTTTCTAAAAAATGATACTGTAGTTATGGTCAGCAAGTAACAATTAAGAGTTTATTTAGAAAATTGCTCAGCAATTTTCTATCCACAAAACTGTTAACTGTTAACTGTTAACTGTTAACTACCTACGGAGGGGTAAAAATGGCGATTACATATAGAAGTGCAAAAGTAATTTCAAATAAAGAAATTTCAAAAGATATATACAAATTAGTAGTTGAGGATAAAAGTGAAATAAAAGCAGGACAATTTTACATGCTAAAGCTTAATGGAGCAACTTTACTTCCAAGACCTATAAGTATATGTGAAAAGAGCGGTGATGAGTTAACTTTTTTATATGCAGTAGTTGGAACTGGAACTAAGGAATTTGCAGGACTTAAAGAAAATGATGAAATAAATTTAACAGGTCCTCTTGGAAATGGATTTGATTTGGATAAGGATTATGGAAAAGTGGCATTAGTTGCAGGTGGAATAGGTACAGCACCGATGTTTGAACTTGCAAAGAGACTAAGAGCTAAGAATAATAATGAAGTTATAGATTTATATTGTGGATTTAGAGATGATGTTTATTTAGTGGATGATTTTAAGCCTTATGTAAATGAAATAAAAGTATCCACTAATACAGGAAGTCATGGACATAAAGGTTTTGTTACAGAACTTATAAATGTTGAAAAATATGATACAGTATTATGCTGTGGCCCTGAAGTTATGATGAAAAAAGTAATTGAAATGTGTAAAGAAAAAAATGTTAAAGTGTATGTATCTATGGAAAAGCATATGGCGTGTGGAGTAGGTGCTTGCTTGGTATGCACATGTAAGACAAAAGAAGGAAACAAGAGAACGTGTAAAGATGGTCCTGTATTTGATGGATACTATGTGGAATTGTAACTAAGGGGGGGAATTAAAAGATGATGAACGTAAATATAAATGGTGTAGATTTTAAGAATCCTGTAATTGCTGCATCAGGAACATTTGGTTTTGGAGCTGAGTATAATAACTTTTATGATGTAGGAATTCTTGGAGGTATATCTTCAAAAGGTCTTACAATTAATCCTAAAGAAGGTAATGATGGACTTAGAGTTTTTGAAACACCTTCAGGAATGATGAATTCAGTAGGACTTAACAATCCAGGGATAGATGCATTTATATCAAATGAGCTTCCTAAGATGAGAAAACTTGGTACTAATGTTATAGCTAATATAGGTGGAGGATGTATCGAGGATTATGTTGCTGCTGTCACAAAAATAAATGAAGCTGATGTGGATATGATTGAACTTAACATATCGTGTCCAAATGTAAAACATGGTGGAATGGCTTTTGGGATAAAATCAGATGTGGCATATGATGTTGTTAAAGAAATAAAATCCATAGTGAAAAAACCATTAATGGTGAAACTTTCACCTAATGCTGAAGATATAGTTGATATGGCTGTAAAATGTGAAAAAGCAGGAGCGGATTCTATTTCACTTATAAATACATTAAAAGGTATGGCGATAGACATATATAAAAGAAAACCAGTTTTTAATAATATAAGTGCTGGTCTTTCAGGACCAGCAGTAAAACCTGTTGCACTTAGAATGGTTTATGAAGTTTCTAAGGCAATAGATATTCCTGTAATAGGTCTTGGAGGAATATCTACAGGAAAAGATGCTATCGAATTCATGATGGCGGGAGCAAGTGCGGTGCAGATTGGAACAATTAACTTTATAAATCCAATGGCAGGAAAAGAAATAATTGAAGAAATGGAAGCATTTTTGAAAGAACAAGGAATCAAGGATATAAATGATATAGTAGGAATTATTTAATAAAAAAGTTTGAAGTTAACGGAGGAATAAAAGATGAAAGCTTACAAAAAGGAATTTATTGATTTTATGATTGAATGTGGAGTGTTGACATTCGGAGATTTTGTTACAAAGAGTGGAAGAAAAACACCTTTCTTTGTTAATACAGGGAATTATCAAACAGGAAGTCAGTTAAGCAGACTTGGAGAATTTTATGCAGAAGCAATAAAAGAAAACTTTGGAGATGATTACGATATATTATTTGGACCTGCATATAAGGGGATTCCATTAGGGGTTACAACAGCAATTGCATTATCAAATAATTTTGATATAGATGTTAAGTATTGTTCTAATAGAAAAGAAGTTAAAGACCACGGTGATAAAGGGATCTTGTTAGGAAGTAAGATAAATGATGGAGATAAGGTTCTTATAGTTGAAGATGTTACAACAGCAGGAACTTCGATTTATGAAACAATGCCTATATTAAAGAGCCAAGGAGATGTTGATGTAAAAGGGCTTATAATTTCTGTTGATAGAATGGAAAGAGGCCAAGGAGAACAATCAGCATTAGTTGAAATAAGAGAAAAATTTGGTTTTAAAACTTGTGCAATAGTAACTATGGCTGAAGTTATAGAATATTTATATAATAAAGAAGTTAATGGTAAAATAATTATTAATGATGAGATAAAAGCAAGAATTGATGATTACTATTCTCAATATGGTGCAAAATAATACAATATATAGGGAAAAATAAGGTGATGTACTAGTGACTTCACCTTATTTTTATGTATTAAGAAATAAATACTGATGTAAGTTTTATATTTGAAGAGAAGTGAAAGTGAATAGATTGACAAGAGAACAACAATTATAAATAGTAAGTATTAAAGTTAATGATAGTATTTAACGGAAATATTGCAATTTGCATTTTATTTAGATAATTGTTTTGGATAATCATTACTTGTTAATATTTATAATAAACTAGAAGAATAAGGGATAGACTTTTGTTTAGAACTTGTTTTTTATTTATTAGAAAAAAATAAAAAATGAAAGTTATAAATCATAAAAACATTTGAATGAATAATCAGAAAATATAAACAAGAAAACAATGATAAAAAATTAACAATCTTTTGGGCTTTAGGAACTATAAGTGAACAATGTATGGGACAAATATCGGAAGAAACTTAGATAAAATCAAAAATATTAAAATAAAGTTTTGGAAAAATATAAAAAACAAATAAATTTTTAATTGTTTTCAAAAAAAACTTTTCATTTTGTCGATTATGTATTACAATGATATTGAAGATGATTTAACAAAGTTTTTATAAAGCTTTGAATAATTGATTTTAGTTAAAGTGTATATTTCGTTATTAAAAGATATATACAAAACAAAGGAGGAAACAATTATGTTTAAACAATGGGATGGGTTTAAAAGTGGACAATGGCAAAAAAGTGTTGATGTAAGAAACTTTATTCAACTTAACTACACTCCTTATGAAGGTGATGATTCTTTCTTAGCTGGAGCTAGTGAAAACACTACTAAGTTATGGGATGAAGTAAGTGACTTATTCAAAAAAGAAAGAGATAATGGTGGAGTTTTAGATGTTGATACAGATACTGCATCTAGAATAAACGCATATGCACCAGGATATATAGACAAAGCAATTGAAAAAATCGTAGGAGTTCAAACTGATGCACCTTTAAAGAGAGCTGTAATGGCTGAAGGTGGAATAAGAATGGCTGAAAATGCAGCTAAGGCTTATGGATATGAAGTAAATCCTAAGATTTCTGAAATATTTACTAAGTATAGAAAAACTCACAACCAAGGTGTTTTCGATGCTTACACAGATGAAATGAGATTAGCTAGAAAATCAGGTATAGTTACAGGTCTTCCAGATGCTTATGGTAGAGGAAGAATCATAGGTGACTACAGAAGAGTTGCTTTATACGGAGTTGACAAATTAATCGAAGATAAAATAGCTCAAAAGAAAACATTAGAAGTAACTACTATAGATGAAGAAGTTATCAGATTAAGAGAAGAACTTTCTGATCAAATCGTTGCATTAAAAGAACTTAAAGAAATGGCATTAAGCTACGGAATAGATATATCTGCTCCAGCAACTAATGCACAAGAAGCAGTTCAATGGTTATACTTTGGATACTTAGCAGCAATAAAACAACAAAACGGTGCTGCAATGTCACTTGGTAGAACTTCTACATTCTTAGATATATATATTGAAAGAGATTTACAAAACGGAGTTATAACTGAAGAAGAAGCTCAAGAAATAATCGACCATTTCGTAATGAAATTAAGATTAGTTAAATTCTTAAGAACTCCAGAATACAATGATTTATTCTCAGGAGATCCAACATGGGTTACTGAATCAATCGCAGGTATGGGATTAGATGGAAGAACTTTAGTTACTAAGAACTCATTCAGAATTCTTAATACACTATATACAATCGGACCATCACCAGAACCAAACTTAACAGTTTTATGGTCAACTAGATTACCACAAGGATTTAAGGATTTCTGTTCAAAAGTTTCTATTGACACAAGTTCAGTTCAATACGAAAATGATGATTTAATGCTTGAATACTGGGGAGATGACTATGCTATCGCTTGTTGTGTATCTGCAATGAAAGTTGGTAAGCAAATGCAATTCTTCGGAGCTAGAGTTAACTTAGCTAAAACTTTACTTTACACTATAAATGGTGGTAAAGATGAAAAGTATGGAATGCAAGTTGGACCTAAGATGGAACCAATAACTTCTGAATACTTAGATTATAACGAAGTTATGGAAAAATTCGAAGTTATGACAGATTGGTTAGCTAACCTTTATGTTAATACATTAAACTGTATACATTACATGCATGATAAATATTCATATGAAAGCTTACAAATGGCTTTACATGATAGAGATGTATTCAGAACAATGGCTTGTGGTATAGCAGGACTTTCAGTTTGTGCTGACTCACTTTCAGCTATTAAATATGCTAAAGTTAAGCCAATAAGAAATGAAGAAGGAATAGCTGTAGACTTCGAAGTTGAAGGTGATTTCCCTAAATACGGAAATGATGATGACAGAGTTGATGATATCGCTGTATTCTTAGTTGAAAACATGATGAACAAAATCAGAAAGAACAAGACTTACAGAAATGCATACCATACTCAATCAGTATTAACTATAACTTCTAACGTTGTTTATGGTAAGAAGACTGGTACTACTCCATGTGGAAGAAAAGCTGGAGAACCATTTGCACCAGGAGCTAACCCAATGCACGGAAGAGATAACAGTGGTTCATTAGCATCATTAAATTCAGTTGCTAAATTACCATATGAACATTCACAAGATGGTATTTCTAATACATTCTCAATTGTACCAGATGCATTAGGAAAGACTAAAGAAGATCAAATCACTAACTTAAGTGCTATGATGGATGGATACTTCGGTCAAAAAGCGCATCACTTAAATGTTAATGTATTTAACAGAGCAACATTATTAGATGCTATGGATCATCCAGAAGAATATCCTCAATTAACTATCAGAGTTTCAGGATATGCTGTAAACTTCATTAAGTTAACAAGAGAACAACAATTAGACGTTATAAATAGAACATTCCACGAAAAAATGTAATTTTTAACTTCTAAATATATTTACAAAAGATAAAATAATATAGATGATGTAGAACCTTGGATGAAGCTTTGTTAATCCAAGGTTTTACTTTACTATAAAAAGTAGCATAATTAAATTGATGTATGAATGATAATAAACAATTGATACTTAATAAATTAAGGAAACTGAAAGTTTTCATCCATAACTGTCAATTGTCAATTGAAGAAAAGGTGGAGATAAAATGGTTAAAGGAAAAATTCATTCAGTTGAAACTATGGGACTTGTAGATGGACCAGGAATAAGAGTTGTTGTATTTTTTCAGGGATGTGCATTAAGATGTAAATTTTGTCATAATCCTGATACTTGGACTCCTAGTGGTGGAGAAGAATATACTCCAGAGCAACTTGTAAATAAAATTGAAAAGTTTAAAAGTTATTTTGCAGCAAGTGGAGGTGGAGTTACATTTTCAGGAGGAGATCCATTAAGACAGCCAGAATTTTTGCTTGAAGTGTTGAAATTATGTAAGAGTAGAAATATAAATACTTGTTTAGATACATCGGGATATGGATTTGGTGATTATGATGAAATATTAAAATATACTGATCTTGTATTGTATGATATCAAACATTATACAAGAGAGGGGTATAAGAATGTTACATTAATGGATATAGATGAGTCACTAAAATTCCTTGAAGCTATGAAAAGAAATAATACTAAAATGTGGATTAGGCATGTTGTTGTACCAGGTATAACGGATGGAGAAGGCCATTTGAAGGAACTTAAGAAATATATAGATACAATACCTAATGTAGAAAAGGTAGAGCTTCTTCCATATCATTTACTTGGTATAAATAAATATGAAATAATGAAAATAAAATATCCATTAGAAAATGTTGAAGCTATGGATAAAGATTTGTGCAAAAAATATCAAAAAGACATATTTGGATATTAGAAAAACGAGTTTTAGAAATTTAATATAATTTCTAAAACTCGTTTTAAGATTTATAAAGAAAATTCATGGAAATTACTATTCAGGAGAAAAATTATCCTTGCTGAAAGAACATATAGGACATACCCAGTAATCAGGCAAATCCTCAAATGGTATACCTGGATCAATTCCACCATCCTCGTCACCTAGTTCAGGGTCATAAACATATCCACAGACTTCACAAACATATTTTTTCAACTAATCACACCCCATTTAAGTATCTACAGTTTATTCATTAAGGATTACTAATATTATATGATGATTTGTGTAATTTGATAATGAAAAAAAGATAAATCTCTATGATAAAATATAAAGACTTATCTTTTAAAAATTAGTTTTGTTGTTTTAAAATATTTGTAAAGTAACCTTTAGCAATATGACCTTTTTTCAAGCCTTCTATAACGGTAAGGTATGTAGCTGCAGTATCAAATCTAGCATCATGGTAGTTTCCGCTACCTTCAAAAAGTTTTTCAGAAGTTTCGGCAATCTGTTTTTCTGATACATTTAGCCAGTCTATAACTTCTGAAAGTTTTGGATTTTTTATTTCGCCATTAGCCTTAGGGATTCTGCAGATATCTTTATAATATGCCATTGTACAAAAAATATTTTTAGGTTCAAATAATTCTCCTAAAGTGAATAATTCATGTTTTAAAAATCTAATATCAAAATTCACATTATGGCCAATTATAAAGTCAGCTTCTCTGAAGTCATTTATAAAATCAAAAGCTAAATCTTCGAAATATTGCCCCTCAGATAATTCATAAAGTTTTTCCAATGAAAACCCATGTATTTCTTGGGCAGAAGGATCCATTTCATCTACGGTAAAAAAGAAATTTTTCCCCGTAGTCACTTGAGGTTTTGTGCTTGCATCGACAGTGATATAACTTAGCTGACAGATGCTCCCAGGTTTGATACTAGTAGTTTCTGTATCAAAAAATAATAATTTCATTAAAGTTTTACCTCCATTTTATGTATACATAAGAAAATTAATTATTAACTTGTTAAAATTAATTATATAGTATTTACGACAAATTTCAAATACGATATAATAATAAATAATTATTACTAAATAATAATAAATTAAATTTTGTTTGTTAATAATTGAAAGTAATATATAAATAATAATATTCTAACATATTGTAAATAATAATATTATATTTATATAATTTAGGAGGAAAAATAGATGATAGAAAGAAAACGTAAAGTATCGGTAATAGGAGCAGGGTTTGTAGGAGCAACTACAGCATATGCATTAATGAATAGTGGAGTAGCAACTGAAATTTGTGTTTGTGATATAAATATGGATAAAGCAATGGGTGAAGTAATGGATTTAGTTCATGGAACATCTTTTGTAAAGCCTGTAAACATATACGCTGGCGATATAAGCGAAACTAAGGATTCTGATATAGTAGTAATTACTGCTGGTGCAGCTCAAAAAGAAGGAGAAACAAGATTAGATCTTATAGAAAAGAATTATAACATTTTTAAAGGATTTATTCCTCAAATTGCTGCAGCAAGTCCAAATGCTATCTTATTAGTAGTATCAAATCCTTGTGATGTCTTAGCATATATAACATATAAATTATCAGGATTTCCTAAAGAAAGAGTTATTGCTTCAGGGACAGTGTTAGATACATCTAGATTAAAGTATGTTATTGGAAAATATTTAAATGTAAATAATAATAACGTTCATGCTTATGTATTAGGTGAACATGGTGATAGTGAAGTTGTAAGTTGGAGTACTGCAAGTATAGCAGGTGAAACTTTTGATGAATATGCTAAAAAGTTTAATCTTGAATGGGATGAAGAAATTAAAGAAGTAATTGCAAAAGATGTTGTAAATGCTGCTTATGAGATAATAAACAGAAAAGGTGCTACATATTTTGCGATAGGGCTTGCAACAACAAGAATTGTTGAAGCTATATTGAGAGATGAAAACACTATATTAACAGTTTCAAGCTTGATGGAAGGTCAATATGATATTGATGATGTTTATTTAGCAGTACCAACAGTTCTTAACAGTACAGGTGCAGTAAGAATAGTTAATCCTGTTATAAAGGATGAAAAAGAACTTAAAAAATTACAAGATTCAGCAAAAGTATTAAAAGAAAATATTCAAAAGGTACTTAATAAATAATAGAAATTATTTTTGAATAAGAAAATAATTTTACGTAAAAATTGACAAATGTAAAAAATTTTTATAAAATTATAAAATAGAAAAGCTGACTATAGATCAAGATTGTAATAATCAGTCTTGATCTATTTTTATATATTATTACACAACTTAAAAATTTAACTTTTGTTTTGTATGCATGCAACTAAAAATAAAATGAAGTTAAAAAGTTAATAATAATGACATAAGAAGGTTTGCATATTTTAACAGATAACTGTTAACTGTGAATATAGTTGGCTATTAAATTTAAGGGGGCAGACACATGAACATTGAAGGATTAATAATTCCAGAAGGTTATAAAAGCAAATATTCATTAATTGAAACTGAAGTTCACATAAAAAAAATTAAAGATTTTTTCGAAAAGGCTTTAGCAGAAAATTTGAATTTAACAAGAGTTTCAGCACCATTATTTGTTGAACCTAATACTGGAGTTAACGATAATTTAAATGGAATTGAAAGACCTGTTAGTTTTGATTTATTAGAAGCTAAGAAGGAAGTGCAAATTGTACACTCATTAGCAAAATGGAAAAGATATAGTCTACACAGATATGGTTTTAAAGTTGGTGAAGGATTATATGCTGATATGAACGCTATAAGAAGAGATGAAGAGTTAGATAATATTCATTCTATATATGTTGATCAGTGGGACTGGGAGAAAATTATAGATAAGAAAGATAGAAATATAGATACATTAAAGAGCATAGTGAAAAACATATACTCAGCCTTTAAAGCTGCAGAAGAATTTACATGTAATGAATTAATTAATGAAGATAAATTTCTTCCAGAAGATATATTCTTTATAACTACGCAAGAACTTGAAGATAAGTATCCAGATAAGACTCCTAAAGAAAGAGAAGATATTATAGCAAAGGAAAAAGGTGCAGTGTTTATAATGCAAATTGGTGGAACATTAAAATCTGGCAAAAAGCATGATGGACGTTCACCAGATTATGATGATTGGAATTTAAATGGTGATATAATATTCTACTATCCTCTTTTAGAAAGAGCATTTGAAGTTTCATCTATGGGAATAAGAGTAGATGAAGAAACATTAGATAAGCAACTTACAATTGCAGGATGCGATGATAGAAGAGAACTTCTTTTCCATAAGATGCTTTTAAATGGTGAATTACCATACACTGTAGGTGGTGGAATAGGTCAATCAAGAATATGTATGTATCTATTAAGAAAAGCGCATATTGGAGAAGTTCAATCATCAACATGGGATGATAAAAATTTAAAAATATGTGATGATAATGGAATAGTATTATTATAGTTAATAGTACTGAATTTTAAATAGAAGAGATGATAAATTTTATTATCTCTTTTATTTTTTTGTTTTATTAAAGCTGTGCAAATACTTAAATGAATCTAAAGAAAAATTATTTCCATATTTTTAATTTAACTTTGGAGAATGTTATGGTTTTAATTGGAAGTTGGTGTTATTCTTAAATAGAAAGGTGTGAATTTATATGGGTAAATATGAAATTGGGAAAAAATCAAAAAGAGAATGTTTGGTTACTAAAGATTTGTTAGCAAGTAGTGTTGGAAGTGGAAGTGTTGATGTATTAGCTACTCCAATAGTTGCTGCTATTATGGAAGGCGCAGCTTCAGATTTGGCACAGACTTTTTTAGATGATGATTATACTACTGTAGGCACAAAGATTATTGTAGAACATCTAAATGCTACAGCAGAGGGTGTTAATGTATGGGCAGAAGCAGAGCTTACTAATGTTGATGGTAGAAAATATACTTTTTTACTAAGAGCATTTGATAATAATGGATTAATAGCTACAGGAGAGCATGTACGTGTGTCTGTAAAGAAAGATAGTTTTCTAAAAAAAGCTATAGAACGTAAAAATTATTAGAATGAAAAATGAAAGTAATATCTTTATAAAATCTAGAAATGAATTTATTAAAGATATTACTTTTATATATTTTGCAATAAACAGGTAATAATTAATGTTAATATTACTATATTATTTCTAAATTATAACTGTAAAGTTCATAGTGAAATATATAGCGATTTCCTTTATTACATGAATCTTTTAACATTAGAATTTTATTTAGTCAAGTTTAAAACTAATTTCACCGGATAAAACAGTTCTTTCATTACCATCAGCATCTTGGATAATAAGATCACCTTGATTAGATAAAGAAATACATGTAACTAGTTCCTCATTAGCATATGTTATAAGTTTGGCTTTTTTACCCCATATATTTGAATGTTCCCTACAAATTTTTATTGTGTTTTCTAGATTTAGATCCTTTGAGAATTTTTCATATTCAATTTCGAAGTTATTCAAAAAATTTGCAAGAATTTCATTTCTATCAAATTCAATATTATATTCATTTTTTAACGATGTTGCAGTTTTTTGAACTTCTTCATCTAGCAAAGTTATATCAAGATTTATATTCATGCCTATTCCTATGGCAAGATAATTTATGGTATCCATATCACAACTCATTTCTCCAAGAATACCACATAATTTCTTATCATTTAAATGAATATCATTTGGCCATTTTATTTTTGAATCAATATTTAATTCTTGTAATGTTTTATATATGCATGCCGCTGCTATTTGAGTTATTTTAGGGGCTTCAGAAGTTGGGATATGAGGTCTTAATATTAAAGTGAACCATATTCCACCTTTAGGAGAATTCCAAACTCTTTTAAATCGTCCATTTGCCATAGATTGTTCTTCTGCAACTATTATAGTTCCATTAGGGCAATTATTTTTTGCAAGTTCTTTTGCTTTTAAATTTGTTGAATCTATTAAATCAAAATGTATAAAATTTCTGCCTAGTTCTTTTGTTTTAAGTTTTGAAAAGAAATCAGGCTTATTAATTTTATCAGGAGAAGAAAGGAGTTTATAACCTTTGTTTGATATACCTTCAATAAGATATCCTTTATTCTTTAAATTTTTAATATGTTTCCAAATGGCAGTTCTTGATACATCAAGTGATGAACTTAAAAATTCTCCAGATACATGCTGAGATGAATTTTTTAATATATCTAAAATTTTATCTTCCATAAAATAAGCACCTCCTTATGAGATTATAGCATAATTATGTAATAAAATATTGTTAGAATATAGATAATTGAGCAAACTATACTATATGTTGCATTTGAAAGTTAATTTTTTATATTTTCTGTAGACTTATAATTACAACATAGATAATATAATAATTTATATGGATAAATATAGTGTTTGAAGGAGAATAATGATGAGTTTTTAATATTAATATTGAAAAAGTGATATGATTGTAATTTAAATATAAATAATATATAATAAGATTTGGTATATTTTTAAAAAAGAAGTTTAAAGCATGCATTTTTAGAGAGGATATTATTATGAATAAAAATACAGGTAACAAAAATATGAAGCGCAGGCCTAAACCTAAGCCTAAAAAAGGAAAGAGAAAAAACAAAAAGGTTTCCGGGAAAACTTTAATTATGTTTTTATTATTTGAATTTATTTTCACAGCGTGTACTTTTCCTTTTTTGCTTTTATATGGGCCCTTCAATAATGCCAAAAGTACATATGTAGGTGCCGCTATGACATCTATGACTCATCAATATCTTGCAACTTGGTTTTTGTCTGAGGAAAAGATAAATAAAATTTTGGGGAATAATTCTACTGAAGCAACAGATGAAACTACAAATGCATCTGAAATAAACATACCTAAAGTTAAAGATGATACAATAGAATTTTATGAACTTGCAGATAACCCTAAATTTACAGGTTATTATCTAGTAGTAAAAGATCCAACAAGAGTTAAAGTAGGTCATACTACTAAATTAAATGAAGAAGGTCAGACTACATCACAAATTGCTGAAAACTATAATGCTGTTGCAGCAGTTAATGGTGGAGCGTTTGTAGATCAGTCATCAACATCTCAATGGACAGGAAATGGTGGTATTCCATCTGGAATAGTAATGAGTGGTGGAGAAGTAGTTCACAATGATCTTGGAGAAGGTAATAAAACAGAACTTCTTGCAATTGATAAACAAGGAGTTATGATTGTAGGTAAATATTCAATTGATGATTTAAAAGAAAGAAAAATTCAAGAAGCATTGAGTTTCGGTCCAACATTAGTTGTTAATGGAAAAATGACACCAATGAGTGGTGATGGTGGATGGGGTATTGCACCAAGAACTGCAATAGGACAGAGACAAGATGGTGCTATTATTTTATTGGTTATTGATGGAAGAGGTGTAGGAAGCCTTGGAGCAACTTTAAAAGAAACTCAGGAGATAATGTATCAATTAGGTGCTGTTAATGCAATGAATCTTGATGGTGGTAAATCAACAACATTATATTATGATGGAGAAGTTAGAAATACACCTTCGAATAGTATGGGTGAAAGAGCAATCCCAACAGCAATTATTGTTAAATAAACTTAAGGAGAGAGTATATTATGAAGTTGTATAAAAAGATAATTGCCTGGGCAATATTATCTATAATATTACAGATTGGTGGATTGTTCGTTTTAGATAATTTTGTATTTAAACATTCATCAAAATTTAAAAGTAACAAAATAGACATAGAAAAACAGAATACAAAAGATATTAATGTTATAATTCCAAATGGAGCAGAAAATGTTAATATATCTTATAATGGAAAATATCTTACTTACTATGAAAATGATACTTTATATATAGAAGAAAGCAAGACAGGAACAAAGACAGAAGTTAAGACAGAAGATAATGGAGAAATTTTGTACTATAAATGGCTATCAGACAGAGATAGACTTATAATTGCAGAAAAAGTTGTTAAAGATGGTGAAACGGTAATTCAGCTTATTACATATAGCCCTAAAGACTCATCTGTAAGTTATGTTACTAGTATATGTGATTATGAAGATGATATGAAGGTAATGAAAATAACTGAATCTACATTTACAAGTGTTTATTATGTTGATATTTATAGAGGTGGACTTAAGAGTATGGTTTACAGAATAGATATTAACAATGATAAAAGTAGGGTTTCTCTTCAAGCTAGTGTTTTAGGAAATATGCAGGTTATTCCTCATGTGGATAGATTGGTATATGAAGATGAAATAAATAATAAATTTTACGTTACAAGTCCCAATAAGCAACTTACTTTTAATTCTAATAAGAATTTAACACTTCTTGGAATTGATAGAAATGATGTGATTTATATTGGTGAGCTTAATGGTGAAAAAATATCAAGTATAATTTATGGAAAAGTTGATGAAGATACATCATCATGGAAAACTGTAAATTTAGAAGCTGTAGTAAATAGAAAAGATATTTACTTTAATAATGAAAGTGAAATATTGATCAATGACAACCTTAAAGGTGCTGTTAAAAATCTCACTACAGGATTAGAAGTTGAATATGAAGGAAAACTTGTTCAAATAAAAGAAGATTTTATTGCAACAACAGATAGTACTGGAAAGTTGGTTTATACAACATTAAAATCTGACAAGAAATAATAAATAAGATAAATACATATTAAGTTTTATTAGTATGTATTTATCTATTTTTATAATAAATTAATATTTTATATATAAATATTATGATAATATATAACTAAAGAAAGTGATAAATAAGGAGGAAAGAATGGGTTTTTTATTAGAGAAAATTTTAACACTTCCAGCAATACTACTGGCATTTACTTTTCATGAATATGCTCATGCACTAGTAGCAGATAAATTAGGAGATAAAACGGCAAGGTTTCAAGGAAGGCTTACATTAAATCCTGCAAAGCATATAGATCCTTTTGGATTTTTATGTGTTCTATTACTTGGAATAGGATATGCAAGACCAGTTCAAGTCAATCCAGGAGCCTTTAAGAACTACTACAAGGATGACTTAAAAGTTAGTCTTGCAGGCCCATTGGCAAATTTTCTTGTAGCTATAGTGGCAGCACTAATATTTGCAATATATATCAAGTTTTTATATAGATTTATGCCTGGAGATTTAGCACAGATATTATATTTGATGTTATTATACACAGTATCCATAAATATTAGTCTAGGAATATTTAATCTGCTTCCAATACCAAGTTTTGATGGCTTTAGTCTTGTAAGAGATATAAAACCAGGAAAATTTAGAAACTTTGAGGATGCGTGTTATAGATATCAAGGATTATTAATCATGGTAGCGTTATTATTTGGGTGGAGAGTAATAGCACCAATAACGTATATGCTTAAAAACTTAATTATGAACTTTGCACTTTCAATAATATAATAAAAATTTTACATATAAATTGAAAATTATAAGGATTTTAATATTTATTGATAATTGCCAAGTAAATGAAAATAATTAGAATTTAATATGAATAGGTATATATACATGATTTAATATGATAAGTAAAATATTTATTGACAATAATTTTATGTATTTGTATAATAAATAAAGGTTAATTTTATTATGAAAGATTTGATGATGAGGATAGTACTTTAGTTGAGTCCATAAGCGAGCTGGGAAATGGTGTAAGCCTGGTAGGATAGATTAATAGGAAGAGAACCTTGGAGAAGTCTCCTGAAATGAGTAGGGATGACCGCAGGTGAAAAAATGATCTGCGTTAAAGTTAAAGTGGCATATTTTAATTTAGAATATGCAATTAGAGTGGTACCGCGAATAATTCGTCTCTTGTTTACAAGAGGCGTTTTTTATTTATCATAGAGAGATTTTCTGCTATTGTTAGGTACAAAAAAGATATATAAAATTAAATAAATATTGAAATATTCTGAAGAATATATAAGAAAAATGTTAAATGTTATATTGATAACTTTTAATTAAAAAATGGAGGTTAATTATGGATTACAAAGTCAAAATTGCAGAATTAATAAAACAACACGTAGATTTAGAAGTGGAAGCGATAGAAAAATTAATAGAGATTCCACCAAAGCCAGAAATGGGGGATTATGCATTTCCTTGTTTCCAACTATCTAAAGTTATGAGAAAAGCACCAAATATGATAGCAGAAGAATTAAAAGGTCTTATAGACAGTGAAGGTTTTGAAAGAATTGAAAGTCTTGGACCATACCTTAACTTCTTTGTTGATAAGGGTGTATTTGCTAAAAATACATTAAACAAAGTATTAGAAGAAGGAGATAATTATGGAGCTTCTAATATTGGAGAAGGAAAAACAGTATGTGTAGAATATTCTTCACCTAACATAGCTAAACCATTCCATGTAGGACATCTTTTTACTACAGCTATAGGGAATTCTTTATACAAAATGTTTAAAAAAGAAGGATATAATACAGTTGGATTAAATCATCTAGGGGACTGGGGAACTCAGTTTGGTAAGCTTATAAGTGCATATAATAGATGGGTAGACGAAGAAGCTTTAGAAAAAGCTCCTATAGACGAACTACTTAGAATATATGTTAAATTCCATGAAGAAGCTAAGAAAGATCCTAGCTTAGAAGATGAAGCAAGAGCAAACTTTAAAGCATTAGAAAATGGAGATGCTGAAGCTACAGCTCTTTGGAATAGATTTAGAGATTTAAGCTTAAAGGAATTCGAAAGAGTTTATGATATTTTGGATGTAAAATTTGATTCATTGAATGGTGAAGCATTCTACAATGATAAGATGGATGTTGTGGTTGATGAATTAAAGGAAAAAGGATTACTTGTCGAAAGTAACGGAGCACAAGTTGTTATGCTTGAAGATTATAATATGCCTCCATGTATTGTATTAAAAGCCGATGGAGCTTCTATATATGCAACAAGAGACTTAGCAGCTGCTATGTACAGAAAGAAAACTTACGATTTTCATAAGTGTGTTTATGTTGTTGGTACTCCACAAGCACTTCACTTTAAACAAGTCTTTAAGGTTTTAGATCTTGCTGGTCATGAATGGGCTAAAGATTGTGTTCATGTAGGATTTGGTTTAGTTAAATTCGCTGATAGAAAGCTTTCTACAAGAGATGGTTCAATTGTACTTCTTGATGATTTATTAAGAGAAGCTGTTGAAAAAACAATGGAAGCAATAAAAGATAAAGAAGAAATAAAGAATAAAGAAGAAGTTGCTAAAAAAATTGGTGTTGGAGCAGTTATCTTTACATATCTTAAGAATTCAAGAGAAAAAGATATAGTCTTCGATTGGAAGGAAATTCTTTCTTTTGAAGGAGAAACAGGTCCATATGTTCAATATGCATATGCAAGAGGAAACAGCATCTTAGAAAGAGCTGGTGAATTTAGCGGAAGTATTGATTATAGCAAATTATCGTCAAAAGAAGAATTTGAATTAGTTAAGAGTCTTGGAAATTTCAACAATGTTATAACATTGGCATTGGATAAATTAGAACCATCTATATTAACAAGATATGTAATTGAAGTTGCAAAAGGATTCAATAAATTCTACAATGCACATTCAGTATTAAACTTAGAAGATGAAGAATTAAAAAGAGCAAGATTAAACCTTGTTAAAGCTTCATTACAAGTTATAAAAAATGGTCTTGAATTACTTGGAATTGGTGTAGTGGAAAAAATGTAATAACACATTTATTAAGAAACTAGGTTTATTATATTTAATATGGATAATCTTTTGAGAGAGTTATTTATGATGAATAAGACTCTCTTAAGAGATTTTTCTTTTTATATGTTAAACTTAAATTAATATAATAGTTAGTATTATAACTTATTCAATATGATATAATTAATATCAGTAAACTAAGAAAGGGGAGATTTGGTTGTTTATAAATAAAAATATAAAATACAGGGATATTTTAATATTCGCATTAATAGGTGTCATAGGTTATAAATTTATTGATAATTATAAGTATTTTTTCAGTTTGATTAATAAAGGGTTATCTATATTAAGCCCTTTTATATATGCACTTGTGTGTGCTTATGTTTTAAATCCAGTGGTAAAGTGCTTTGAAAGAAAGTTTAATATTAAAAGGAGTTTTGCAATAGCTGCAACATATTTAATTTTGGTTGGAATAGTGTTTGTAGGACTATTTTTTACAATTCCAAGTATAATTGACAGCATTCTTAATATAACTGGTGAAATTCCTAATTACATGGTTAAGGTTCAAGAGCTTATTAATATGAGTTTATCAAATGAAAGAATTAATGAATTAATAACTCAATCAGGACTTTTATCAAGTATTCAGAATATAGCAACTCAAATTGGAAATGTTTCTATGGATCTTCTTCAGGATTTTGCATTATATTTATTATCTCTTACTTCTAATTTGGTAAATATTGTACTGGGATTTTTAATATCTATTTATGTGCTAATTGAAAAAGATAATATAGCTAAAATGGCTAAAACATTAACATATATGAGTCTAAAAGAGAAAAATGGATCTCGTTTAGTGAGTTTCATAAGAACATATAATAAAATGATAGGAATGTACGTAGGAATAAAGGCTATAGATTCAATGATAATAGGAAGCCTAGCGTTAATAGGTCTTACAATACTTAAGGTTCCATATGCACCGTTATTAGCTCTTATAGTGGGAATAACTAATATGATACCATACTTTGGACCACTTGTAGGTATTGTAATATCATTTGTGGTAACTCTATTTTCATCACCACTGCAAGCAGTTGTAGTTGCAATGCTTCTTTTTGCACTTCAACAATTTGATGCATGGTATCTTGAACCAAAATTAATAGGTAAAAAAGTTGGTGTAAGTCCTCTTGGGATAATCTTTGGTGTTACTTTAGGTGGAGGTATATTAGGTCCAGTTGGTATGATACTAGGATCTCCAACCATGGCTACAGCAAGAATTTATTATAATAAGCTTGTAGATAGGTTTAAGGAATCTAATAAAGAACTTGTGGAAAAGGAAAATCTTGATAAATAAGTGTATGGAATTACTTTTATATAGTCCCATTGTTGCCTTTAATTAAATATAATATATTATGGGTAATTAAAAAGGGTTGCAAATACTTTTCTGAAGTGTAAAAATAAAGTATAATAACTTGTATTACAATAACAGATGAGGATGTGAGGTAATGTCAAACGTAGGTGCATTTTTTGATTTAGATGGTACTCTTTACAGAGAAGGTCTTATAACAGAAGTATTTAAGAAAATGGTTAAATACGAGATTATAGGTGAAGAAAGATGGTACAATGATGTAAGACCTGATTATATGAAGTGGGATAAAAGACAGGGCGATTATGATGATTACCTTTTAAAAATGATAGATATTTATATGGAAGCTATAAAGGGTCTTGAAAAATACAGAATAGAATATATAGCTAAAAAAATTGTAGATCAAAAAGGTGATAGAGTCTATACTTTTACAAGGGATAGAATAAAATGGCACAGAGATAATGGCCATACTTTAATAATAATTTCTGGTTCACCATCAGAATTAGTAAGAGAAATGGCTAATAAGTATGGATTTACAGATTATATTGGAGCAAAATATATAATTGATGAAAAGAATGCTTATACAGGTGAAGTAGTTCCCATGTGGGATAGTAACAGTAAAGAAAAAGCTATCGAAAATTTTGTGAAGAAGTATGATATAGATTTAGAAAGCAGTTATGCTTATGGAGATACAGCAGGTGATTATACTATGTTTAAAAAGGTAAGATATCCTTACTGTATGAATCCTACTAAGGAACTATTGCAAAAGGTAATAAAGGATAGAAGTCTGATTGATAAGATTAATGTTATTGTTGAAAGAAAAGATGTAATATACAATTTAGATATTGAAGATATACAATTTGTATAGGAAAGAGTGGTACTGTGATTATTCGTGAAAATAAAGTGAAGGTAGATGAATATAGTGATGAATTTATGATAAAACCTCAGGATAGGGAATATAATCCAGAAGAGTTGATATTTTTTGATTTAGAGCACTATGTTTACAAAAAACCTAAATGTATAGGTGTTTTTGGAGCGTGTGAGTATAATCCAAAAATAAAATCTATATTAGTTACCCAATATATGATAGAAGATAAAGATGAGGCTATAGATATATTATATCTTGCAAGAGATTACTTTATGAAAATGAAAAATAAAGGTAAAAAAGCTATTGTTACTTTTTCTGGCAATAATGATTTTACTGTTATAAATTATCTTTTTGAGAAGAATGGTATATTATATAATTTTGATGAAGAATTTGATTCTATAGATATTCAAAAAGAGTACGAGAAAGACAGGATAGGATCTATAGGGCTAAAAAATCTTGAAAAGATATTTGATATAATAAGAGAAGGTGAAGTAATTAGTGGATCAAACCTTGCTAAAACTTTTCATAAAGTAATGAAAGACAAGAGCTATTTTAAAAGGATGCCTGAAGAAAAAATAGAGAAGATTCTTCTTTATAACGAGCAGGATGTTGTTAATCTTTATTATATCTATGTTAACTGGAAAAAGTATATTATTCATAATATTGATGAGAACATGATAGAAAATCTTGATTCTGAATCTGTTGATATTAATGTTGATAATGAAAACCAAGAAGAAAATGATGAAATAGATGAAGTAATAGATGATGAATTGCAATTATCACAGCAAAATAAAAATAATTCTTCATCTCAAACTAAAGAATTACTATAAAAAGTGATAAACAAACACTAACTTTCTAGAGGTAATACAGTACATTACTTTTAAAAAGGGGCTTCTTAATTTTAAGAGGTCCCCTTTTTTGTGTAATTTAACAAATGACAGTTAATAGAAAAATGCTTTTAGAGATTTATGAAAAAAGAATAAAAGATAACTTTTAACTGTAATGTAAATCGGTAATTGAAAAAGCACGGTAAAACCGTGCTTTAAATTATGCTTTTAAAAGTTCAATACCTTTATGCATTCTCTTTAAAGATTCTTCTTTTCCTATTAAGATAGCAATTTCAAAAGCTCCACCTGGAGTAAATGATTTACCTGAAAGAGCAGTTCTTATAGGCCATAACATTTGACCATTTTTTATTTCTAAAGATTTGATTAATTCAAATACTTTGTCATGGATATTATCCATTGTCCAATCTTTTTCATCGATAGATTCTAATACTGGTAAAACTTTTTCTAAGTTTTCTAATGAAGTTTCAACTGTACTTTTCATTTTTTTATGAACATAAAGATCAGTTGTATATTCTGGTAATTCTTCTAAGAAATCTATTTGTTCTGGAATATCATTTAGTAATTCACATCTAGTATGTAATAATTCAGATATAAATTTAAAATCAAAATCCTTGTGTAATACTTTCTTATATTGTTCCATAGCTAATTCATGGAATTCATCTAACGATAATTTTCTTATGTATTCACCATTCATCCATTTTAATTTTGCATTATCAAATATTGCTGGTGATTTACTTATATCTTTATAGTCGAATTTTTTGATTAATTCTTCAAGTGTGAAGATTTCTTCATTTGATCCGTCATTCCATCCAAGTAAGGCTATGTAGTTAAGTACAGCTTCTTTTAAGTAACCTTTTTCAAGAAGATCTCCAAATGATGCATCACCATTTCTCTTAGATAATTTATTGTGTTGATCTTTCATTATTGGTGGGCAGTGTACATAAACAGGAACATCCCATTCAAATGCTTCATATAATCTATTATATTTAGGTGATGATGATAAATATTCATTACCTCTTACTACGTGAGTTATACCCATTAAATGGTCATCAACAACATTAGCAAAGTTATAAGTTGGAAGTCCATCGGATTTAATTAAAATCATATCCTCAAGTTCTGAATTATCTACAGAAATCTTTCCATATATAACATCAACAAAAGTTGTTGTTCCTGTAGTAGGGTTATTTTGTCTTATAACATAAGGAATTCCTTTTGCTAAGTTTTCTTCAATTTCTTCCTTTGAAAGATGTGCACAATGTTTATCATATTTAAAAGGTCTCTTTAATGCTTCAGCATTTTCTTTAAGCATATCTAATCTGTCTTTAGAGCAGAAACAATAATAAGCTTCACCCTTTTCAACTAACTTTTTAGCATATTCAAGATATATATCTTTTCTTTCACTTTGAATATAAGGACCAACAGGGCCACCAACATCTGGACCTTCATCATGAGTTAATCCAGTTTCTTTCAATGTGTTATATATAATATCAACTGCACCTTCAACTAATCTTTCTTGATCAGTATCCTCTATTCTTAAAATAAAGTCTCCATCTTCATGTTTAGCAATAAGATAAGCATAAAGAGCTGTTCTTAAGTTACCAACATGCATATATCCAGTTGGACTAGGTGCAAATCTTGTTCTAATTCTATTTGCCATTTTTTTCACTCCTATAAATTTATTTTATTTAAAAGTAAATAATTATTCATAATATGAACATGTGTAATTAATATACAACTGGTAAGAAAATAATTATAAAATTTATCTCAGTTTACATATGTTAATCATGTTCACTAGTTCATTAACAATACTTCTATGATATCTCAATGAATATTTGATGTCAATATTTCTTATATTTTAATGTAAGAAATATTGATTCAAATATAGAACTATATTATTGCATTATAAATTATTGGTGAAAAGTTCAATAATATTTATACGAAATATTAGTTCCATCAGAGATTAGAGTAATATTGTTTTGGATATCAGTTCTTAAGATATCTATATTATAGGTATTTAATTTTGATATTATAGTATCATTTGGATGATCATAGATATTATTTTTACCAACGCTTATTACTGCATATTTAGGTGATACTCTATTTAAAAAAGAATCAGATGTTGAAGACGATGAACCATGATGTGAGACTTTTAATATATCCGCTTTTAAATCATCATTCAAAAGTATAAGTTTATCTTCAATTTCTTTTTCTGCATCTCCTGTAAACAAAAACGAATTGTTGCCAAAAGATATTTTTATTACAGGAGAATAATTATTTTCATTATCATAGGTATCATTTATAGGGGAAAAAACTTCAACATTTGTTTGAAAACCTAAATTTATTGTATTGCATCCACGTTTTATTGGGGTGATTTTTAAATTATTACTTTTTAATGAATCAATCATTTGTTCAAATGATTTTGTATAAGAGTAGACCTTTGGTGCATAGAAAGATTGTACCTTATATGAATTTAACACTGTATTCATATTTCCTATGTGATCTTCATGTGGGTGAGTTGCAATAACATAATCTAATTTTGAAATATTTAGATCATTAAGAAATTTCACAAGTTGTTTTTTATGACTTTTAGGTCCACTATCTATCAAAAGGTTTTTATTGTTTACTTGAATTAGAATAGCATCACCTTGATCCACATTTATATAATGAACATACATAAGATTAGGATTTACTTTATAACTGTTGAATTTCTTTGTTAGCAGAGAATAAAAAAAGCAAAGTAATAAAAGTAATGTAAATATAATTAAATGTTTAAAATGTCTTTTCTTAATTTTTATAAACATATATAAATCCTTTATATTTGTAAAAATAATTATTAACTATGAAAATACACTTCTTGGATAAAATCATAATCTTTTATAATTATTTCAATAAATCTGAAATATATACCATATTTTTGAAAAAACGAACGAAAAATTAATATATAAATTTAATATTCATAAAAGTGAAGATATATTAAAAAAATTAATATATATATAATTATGAGAGAATAACTGAAAGATATATTGATATGATTAGTGTTTTGAAATTTTATTAAATGAAAAAATGCAATAAATGCAAAAAAGTAAGGTTGAATATTGCAAAAAATATGGTATAATGATATCAATGTGTGGAAAAACAATAAAAAATGAAATATTTAAGCTAAAAAAATTTCATGCGGGGGGCAGAATATGAAAAAAGAATTTTCGATGAGTAACGATAAGGTAATGATAAACTTTACAGCAAAATATTGTAATAGTTTTGAGTCAGTATTAGAAAGCAATGGATTTAGACGAATTTTAGAAGTTTATTTAAGAAGAGCGAAAAAGAAAAATTCATTATCTTATAGATATTTGAATAACGTCTTAGATACAGATAGTCTTATAGATATAAGAAGAGAATTAACTCAAATGATACGATATCTTACAATAATGGAAGCTGATGAAGTTGTCAATATAAGTGAAGTTTATAAAAATTTATTACAAGATAAAGATAAATTCATTGGAGTTATAGAAGATGTATATTTATTTTGGAGAAAACTTGAAAGATATACAATTGTTCATAGATACAAGGTTCAAGAAGGGCTTGCAGCTGTAAGTTTTACTGAAGCAAATGCAAATTTTTCAACATTAATATTAAATTTATATAGAAAGATTGAAATGCATGTAGTAGGATATCAGCCAAAAGTATATAGACAGATACCAGCAGGTGGAAATGCAGGAATTATGATTCAGGAATTAGAATGGGCTAGACCAGAAGGATATGAAGCCTTAGAGGATATTCCTTTCATAGACCATATATTACTTGAGACACCATTTATAACTTATCCAAAGAGAAACACAAGAGATGGAATGTTTACAGCTATAGACTATAATCCATTAAAATATGCAGATATTAATAAAGATCATTGGTTCTGTTATCCAGCCAAAATTGGAGGAATGATTATATTTATATATTTCCATAGGGACTTTATGGAACATGGAATAACTTTGTGTAATCTTTTCGAAATGGCAAGAAGTGAGGAAACAAGAGGCAGAAAGCCGGAGATGATTTTTGTTTTTGGAGCTAAAGATGATGGAGATGAACTTAAAACTGTATTCTATGAAGATGATAAAAATGATATAGTACTTGGATATATTAATCATTCAGAAAAAATTGATTATTTTGGATACATGAAGAAAATGACATTAACTCTTTACAATCTTCTTATGATTAAGAGAGGTTATCTTCCAATACACGGATCAATGGTAAATGTATTACTAAAGAGTGGTGAAGAAGCAAATGTTGTTATAATGGGAGATAGTGGAGCTGGAAAGTCAGAAAGTCTTGAAGCTTTTAGAAGTCTGAGTGAAGATTATATTTCAGATATGACAATTATATTTGATGATATGGGAACATTTAAAATAGAAGATGGAAATATAATTGGTTATGGTACTGAAATAGGTGCATTTGTAAGGTTAGATGACTTAGATCAAGGATATGCATTTAAGGAAATGGATAGAAGTATATTCATGAATCCAGATAAAGTAAATGCAAGATTAGTTATGCCAGTAGCTTCATACAAAGAAATAACTAAAGGTAATAAAGTAGACTTCTTCTTCTATGCAAATAATTATGAAGGAGTAGAAGACGGCGGAAAGTATTTGAATTACTTCAATACTGTGGATGAGGCAATAAGCGTGTTTAAATCAGGTGCTAGAATGGCGAAGGGAACAACAACTGAAAAAGGTTTAGTTGAATCATACTTTGCAAATCCATTTGGACCAGCACAAAAGCAGAATGAAACAGATATTCTTATAGATCAGTATTTTAATGAAATGTTTAAAGATAGTAAAGTTAAGGTTGGGCAGATAAGAACTTGCTTAGGTGTAAAAGGACAAGAAAAAAATGGTCCAAGAAATGCAGCAATAGAGTTATTTGATGAAATTAAAAAGATGAATAATAATAAATAAAATTATGAAAAAATAAAAAAAATATTAAGGGAAAATGTTCCCTTAATATTTTTTTATTTTTTCTTTAATATTTTTAATTATTTCATTAAATTGTTTGTATGATTTATTATTAAAAGTCCGAATAAATCTTTTATTGTTCATTTTGAATTTGTGAAAAATATTTTCAAAAGATCTAAATTTATCAGCAGCTTTGTCTCTATAAAAATTTGAAATAGAGTTTACTTTAGTAAAAGAAAGATTAATAGAAGCTAATTCAAATGGATAAGAGAACTTGTTTGGTTCTATAAGTGAAAATAGCGTAATTAAAAAATCTAATATAAAGTAAAAGACAATAAAATAGAAAAACATTGATGCAAAGTAATATGGTATGCTGTAAATAGCATTGCTTATTATAGGATTTATAACAGTTATTATTACAACTTCACCTGCACCCCATAACAAGGAATATTGAAGACATACATGACCGTGTATATTAAATGGGTCATCTGAATAATCCCACCATTTTGCCTTGAATGCTTTTTCAAGTATAAATCCTGTAATATATTCTAATAGTGAAGTTATAAAAAATGCACCTAAGAATAATAATGGGATATTGCCTTTATAAGGTTCCAATAAAAAAATAAGTGTTACAATACAGCAACCATAAATAGGGCAAAAAGGACCTTTTAGAAACCCTCTATTTACAAAGCGTTTTTCATTTTTGAAATAATAACCTACTTCAAGACACCATCCCAAAAAGGAATAGACTGTAAATAAAAAAACTATATCATATATATTGTTATGAATTAAATTAATCAAAGTATCTTTAAGCCTCCTTTAATAGGACTTTTGATTTAATTTATTATATTATATACCAAAAAAAATAAATAGAAAATTAATTTCTGATTAATATTTTCTTAAATTATTGATAAAAATAAACTCTATATATTTTATAGAGTTTATTTTATGAAGCATATAGATTATGAAAAGCTGATTATTTTTTCATGAAGAAAGAAATTGAATATATACCAGCTAACCCGACAAGAGCATAGATTATTCTGCTTATCATGGACTGAATTCCGAAAATAGAATCAACGAGATTATATTGTAAAAGACCAATTAATCCCCAGTTTATTGCACCAATGATTATTAAAGTAAGAGCCGTAATATTTAGAAATTTCATATAAACACACTCCTTTACCAATTTATTTTTTGTTATTAAATAAAATTTATGCATAAATATTAAGATAAAAATCAGAATAAATAAAAAGGCATTTTTTCGGAATGAAAAAATGCCTTTTCTGAAATTTAACAATATTATATTGACTATAGAGTTATATTTCTATCTATAGGTTGGGATAAAGACACAAATGTATCTGTTCTTGATATACCATCGATATTGTTTATTTTATTTAGTAAAACATCCTGAAGATCAGAAATATTTTTACACACTATTTTTGCAAACATGGAATAATCACCAGTAGTTAAGTGTAATTCAACTACTTCTTTTATATGAGACATTTGATCAAAGACTGAATTAAATGATGATGTTTTATCAACATATATTCCTACAAAGCAACAAACATCATATCCTAGTTTAGGAAGATTTAAAACAATTCTAGATCCTTTTATTATGCCCATATCTTCCATTTTTTTCATTCTAACATGAATGGTACCACCACTAACATGGCATATTCTAGCAATTTCTAGATATGGAGTTCTGCAATCTTTTATTAAAAGTTCTAAAATTTGTAAATCTAATTCATCTAAATGACCATTTGGAACAAAAGCCATTATATCACCTCTTATTATTATGTATTCTATTTTTTATATTCTATCAAAAAAAAAGTGAAATTTAAAGGAAAATATAAAAATTTGCAAAAATAATTTTAATATTTTAATATTTTAATAAAATATTCCACATTATCAAGATTTAGAATAAAAGCAAAAAGAAAACCTTAACTACTTGATAATATTAAGAAATTAACTTAATATTATTATTATAGACTTTATAAGGAGGAATTTCATAAATGAACGTTTTATCTACAATTTTATTTTATGTTATTATGCTTGTAGTTATATTAGCACTTTATGCAGGATGTAGATTATATGTGTTTAATAAAATACGTATAAATAAATGGATACCTTTGGCTATATCAATAATCTTATTCTGTTGTCAGCTGTTTATAAAAGGCATCAATGGTTACGTAAATGCAGCTATAACAGTAGCGACAGTATTATTTTTACTATGGTTTATGGAAATACAACAGACAGGTGGTCCTAAGAAAAAGGAAAAACCTATAGTAATAAAGCCTAAAGCAAAGCCAAATAGAGTGAAAAATAATAAAAAAGATAAATAAAAAAGAAAGTCGGTTTAGATAGCCGACTTTTTATTCTCTAAAAATTGGAGAGCTTATAGCAATCTTTGAATTTTCAAGTATCACCTTAATAACATACCATCGTTCATTATTTTCAGGTTCATGTTTATAAATATATCGGACTCTATTTAAATTTAAATTAGATATCTTTTTGATTATTATTCCGTTGTTTGATAGTATCTGTATTTCTATAATTTTATTATTTGTATCTTTAGCAAATATTAAAAAATTAAGCTCCTTACTTTGTGAATCAATAGAACTACCCATAAATAAATCGTTTATCATAAAGTACATTACCAGGCTCCTAGACTCTGTTGAATATGTATGATGTTCTCTAAAAGCCTGAATTAATGAAGGTATAGTTAGGTTGTTTGCTACAACACATGTTAAGTTTTCAGTATCTCCGAAATTTAATCTGTGGTTATCTTGCCCGTTTATTGCACTTAATTTCCAACCTTTATCCAGTAGTTTATAATAATATTTTTCATATCTTTGGTATTTGTTAGGTAATGACCCATTTCCGACTTCTATAGAAGTAATTATCTTATTTAATACTGGATTAAATTCTAAATGTTCTATTGAACTATGTGGATGATTTATGGAAATGAATGCATTAGGGTTGTTAAGCATCCATAAAACTAAAAGCTGAATGTTATTTACTGATCCAGTGAAAAATATTCCAGGATTTACTACGTTAATATCGCCTAGAAGGTTTGTTTTGCTTTCAAAACCTATTACTGAGAGAAAATTTTCATGTTTTTTATTATATCTAGATGAAAGATATTGAGAAGCATTCCATTTAGTGAATTCTTCGCCTCTTATTCTCACTGATTTACTGAGATAGTTATTATGGTCTGTTAATATTAAGAAATCTAGTCCGTTGTGCCTTGCATAATCAAAAGCCTCTATTGGTGTTCCGATTCCAGTTGAGAATGCACAGTGAGCGTGTGGAATCCCAAAGTAGAATTTTAGATTATTTGTATCTATAGTATTAGATATAGAAATCTTTTTCTTTGCCATAATAGTTCCTTCTAAAAATTATTTTATAATATATACTTATTAAACAACTATCTAAAATAATGACAATAACTAAATCTAATGATAAAATAACTTTAGCTGACAGATAGAAGTATGCTATTATACTATGTTTTAATACAAATTTTTAGAGGTGATTATAAATGATTAAAAGATATATGGGAAAAAGTCCTGCTATTGATGAAGAAGTGTATATTTCAGAAACAGCAGTTATTATTGGGGATGTTACACTAAAAAGAAATTCTAATATATGGTTTGGAAGTGTACTAAGAGGTGATATGGAAAGTATAGTCATTGGCGAAAATACAAATATTCAGGAAAACTCAGTTGTTCATGTTGATAAAAATGAAAAGGTTGTTGTTGGTGATAATTGTACGATTGGACATAATGCTGTAATACATGGATGCATAATAGGTGATAATACTTTAATAGGTATGGGAGCAATTATATTAAATGGAGTGAAAATAGGAAAGAATAGTATAGTGGGAGCTGGTGCACTAGTAACTCAAAATAAGGAATTTGAAGATGGGGTTTTAATTCTTGGAAATCCTGCAAAAGTTATAAGAAAACTTACAGAAGAAGAAATAAAAAGTAACAGTCAATCAAGTCTTAATTATATAAAATTAAGCAAAGAAATGGAATAAAAATATAAGCACTATTTTTATAGTGTATGGAGGAATAAATATGATAATATTAGGACAATATTGTAATTTAGTAGTAAGTAAAAAAGTAGAGTTTGGTTACTATCTTAAAGATAAATTTGGTGATGAAGTATTACTTCCAAACAGTGCCTGTAAAGGAACAGTTGTAAATGAAGGAGATACGTTAGAAGTATTTATATACAGGGATTCAAAAGACAGAATGATCTGTACATTAAAGAAACCATATTTAACTACAGGGGAAGTAGCATATTTAAAGATAGTATCACAAACAAACATAGGTGCATTTGCTGACATGGGATTAGAAAGAGATTTATTAATTCCGCTAAAAGAGCAGACTTTTAAGCTTAAGACTGGTGAGAAATATCTAATTTATATGTACATAGATAAAACTGATAGACTAGCAGGAACTACAAAGATTGATTTATATCTTGATACAGCGGAAGAAGGCACATATAAGGTTTCAGATGAAGTTTCAGCTATTGTATATAACACTAATGAAAATGGAACATTGAATGTTGCGGTCGATGGAAAGTATAAAGGTCTTATTCTAGCAAATGAACATTTTGATTATGTTTATCCAGGTCAAGTTATCAAGGCAAGAGTTAAGAAGATTTATGAAGATGGAATGATAGGTATAACAACTAGAAAGAAGAGACTTGATGCAAGAGAAGAATTAGAAGAAAAAATTCTTGCTATGCTAAATGAAAATGGAGGTTTTATGCCATATAATGATAAATCATCTCCAGAAGATATTAAGAGAGAATTCAATACAAGTAAAAATTACTTTAAGATGACTCTTGGAGGCTTGATGAAGAAAAAATTAATAACTCAAGATAAAGAGGGAACACGTCTTTTATAAGAATAAATTAGATATATTAGCCTGAATTTTTCAGGCTTTTATATTATTTTACAGTAAAAATATATATTAATATTTTGAATTTAAACATGATGTTTGAAGAGGGAGAAAAATGAAGTGGAAAAGTCTACTTGATATATTATTTAAGAATAATAAGAAATATAAAATATTAATTATAACTTTAATTTTTATATTACTTGTAGGGATTGTATGTAAGGGTAACATTAAAAAAATACCAGTTATTTGTGATATTTTTTCTAATGGAAAGAATATAAATCTTGAACAATATGATGATTATCTTGAAGTAGTAGGAAAGTCTAAAGAGTATGGAGATATTACTGTAACACTTGAATATGCAGTTGCTGACAAAAATATCTTAATGCTTAGTTTTCTTGTGAAAAATGATGGGGAAGAAATCAAAGATTTGAAAGATGCAGACATTCATATTTCCTCTCTTAGTATTAATGGAAAAGAAGTGCATTTAATATCAAAAAATAATTTAGAATTACTTGATGATAATCAAGTTAGAATAGTTAAAAGAATAAGTTTGAATTATGATGATCTTCCTAGTAATCTTAACATATCAATCGGAATTGAAAAAATGTTCAATAAGGATGGAAATTGGGATATTAAATTTAATGTTGATACTGCCAAAATATTAAAAGAAACTTATAGAGAAAAGATAAATAGTTCAATTAATACTAGAGATCTTAAAGGGAAAGTTAAGGAAGTTACAATTTCACCTCTTACTATAAAAATAGACACTGCATATAAGAGTTATAATAAAAGCAGACTTGAATTTTTGGTTTTAGATGAAGATGATAATGAATTAACGATGGTAGGTGAAAATACATCTACAAATTTAAATCAATCTGAGTATAATGCAAAGTATGTAAGTAATGCGCCTTTACAAAAATTAAAAGTTATTCCTATATATTATGGAAAGGCTAATAGAGAAGAAACTCTTATATCAAACAAAGTAAATTTAGAAGAATTTCACCCCTTTTATTTAAAGATAAGTGATAATTTAGCTATTAAGATAGAGGATTATATGATAAAAGATAATTATATTATATTAAAATATAATTATGAATATATGGGAAAAGTAATAAAGAAAGACTTGAATTCATTATTTATAAAGTATGATGATATTATTTACGATGATGTAAATAGCGAAGAAGGGGATAATATAAAAAGAAATCATGCTAGAGATGAATGCAAAATAGCTGTTTTTAAGTATAATAATCAAAAATACTTTGAGATAGGATGTTATGATGGCAGCAATTCCTTATTGCTAGAAGATTATATTTTTGAGGTTGAAAAAAATAAGTATTAGATTTAGATGGTTATATGAATAATTTTTATTTCATATAACCATCTTTTTTAAGATTCCTGAACTTGTTTTGTTGTCTTAGTTCTAAATAAAAGTGTTTTTAGCTTTCGCCAATTAAATGGTATTAAAGGATAGAAATATGGTTCTCCTACAATTGTTTTTGTACGCCACATAATAATTAGTATGAGTAAAGTTCCTCCAATTAAGCCATAGACTCCAAAAAGTTGGGAAAAGATTAATAATAGAGTTCTTGCGAACTTACAAGCATAGTTCATCTCTATACTTGGCTGAGTAAATCCTGCTAATGCAACGACTGACATATATAATATAGATTGATCAGTAAACCATCCAGTATTAATTGCATATTCACCTATAATTAAACCACCAATAACTGAAAGCGATGTTCCAAGGGGATTTGGTGTGTTTAATGATGCAAGTTTTAGACCATCTATTGCAAATTCAAGTATAAAGAATTGCCAAAACATAGGTATTCTATAGTCTGCTTCAGGCCGTAAGAAATCAAAAAAAGCCGGAAGGCGTATTGAACCATCAATATATAAAAGAAAAATAGGAATTAAAAAAATTGTTGCAAATACAGTTAAATTTCTTACTAATCTTAGATAATTTCCTGTAAAAAGAGGAAAATAGTAATCATTTATATCCTGAGTAAAATCAAAAACAGTTGTAGGCAATATTATTACATTTGGTGAATTATCAACAAATATTACAAATTTACCTTCAACTAAATGAGCAGCAGTTACATCAGGCCTTTCAGTATACCTCACTTTTGGGAATGGAGTGAAGGTATTCTTTTTTATCATTGCATCTACTAGACTTTGATCACCTACAGTTAAAGCATTTAAGTCTATTTTTGCTATACTATTAACTATTTTTTGGTGCACTTTTTCATCTGCAACACCATCAATGTATGCAACGCAGACATCTGTTTTTGACATTGTTCCTACTTGATGAATTTCGAAAACTAATCTTGGATCACGTATTCTTCTTCTTATAAATCCAGTATTGAAAACTAATTTTTCAATAAAAGCATCACGGCTTCCACGAAGTGTTTTTTCTTTTTCAGGCTCAGAAGAATCCTTACCAGGATAAGTACGAAGGTCAATAATCCAGAAGTATTCGTATTTATCAATATATAGAATTGTTTGACCACATAAAAGTGCATCTATTACTTTAGTAAGATCATTTTCTTTTGCAACAGAAACATGAGGAATTTCATGAAGCATGAATTCATCAGCTGATTTAAAAGAATCCATAGTTTCTACTGAAATCTTGAAGAATGATTTTAATATATCTTCCATAACATCATCTTTTATAAAGCCATTAAGGTAGTAAAGAACAGTTTTTCTTCCACCAACTACCAATTTACGTTCAACAATATCAAAACTTTTATCTACAGCCAGATGAGAATGAATAAGTTCAATATTTTTTGTATAATTAGCTGTTACTTTTAACATTTATCACAGTTACTTAAGTATATAAACTTAGTAACAACCTCCTTTCACAATAAATTGTACTCTGTACTATAGATGTATTATCAATGATAATTTTAATCATAATAATACAAAATAATGCAATATTAGTATGTGATACTTGATGTTAATGTATACATTAAAGAATTAGAAATTATTATTTAATTATAGGTTTATTGCTGATAATATTTGATAAGTTTAATCACAACATTAAAATAAAATCATATTTTATTAATGTGAATAATATCTGAGGGAAAATAAATGTGTGGAATTGCAGGATTAGTTAATTTTAATGAAAATATAATAAAGAATAAAAATATATTAGAAAAAATGACAAAAACTCTTACTAAAAGAGGACCTGATTCTGAAGGTATATATATATCTGAAAATGTACTTTTAGGACATAGAAGACTTATTGTTGTAGATCCAGAAGGCGGAATTCAGCCTATGATAAAAATTATAGAAGGCAGAAAATATACTTTGATATATAATGGTGAGTTATATAATACCGATGATTTAAGAGCTGAATTAAAAAAATGTGGACATGATTTTGATTCTTATTCAGATACAGAGGTACTTTTGACTTCTTACATTGAATGGGGAAAAGATTGTGTCAATAAATTAATTGGAATTTTTGCATTTGCAGTATATGATGAATACAATAAAGAGGTATTTTTAGCAAGAGACCAGATGGGTGTAAAACCATTGTTTTATACAATTGTAAATAATACAGTTATATTTGGATCAGAAATAAAAACTGTTTTAGCACATCCTGATGTAAAGGCTGAAATTGATAAAGAAAGCATTACAGAAATATTTGGACTTGGCCCGGCTGTAATACCAGGTAGTGGTGTTTTTAAGAATATAAAAGAAATAGCACCTGCAAATTGTATGCTTATATCAAGAGATAATAATATAAAAAAATGGGAGTATTGGACTTTAAAGGCCGAAGAATTTAAAGAAACAGCACAAGAGGCTATAGCACATACAAGAGAATTAATTACAAATGCAATAATAAGGCAGCTTGTAGGAGATGTACCAGTATGTACATTTTTATCAGGGGGATTGGATTCCTCAGCAATATCAGCAATATCAGCAAGTGAATTTAAAAAAAGAGGAAAACAGCTTATAACTTATTCAATAGATTATGAAGATAATGATAAATACTTTAAAAAATCACTATTTCAACCAACATCCGATGAACATTATGCAGAAGAAATGTCAAAATTTATTGGCAGTGATCATAGAAAGGTTGTGTTAAATCATTCAGATTTAGCAGAAGCATTAAAGGAATCAATGATTTCTAGGGACCTTCCAGGAATGGCAGATATCGATTCGTCACTTTTACTTTTTTGTAAAGAAATAAGAAAAGACTTTGTTGTAGGACTTTCAGGAGAATGTGCAGATGAAATTTTTGGAGGATATCCTTGGTTTACAAGAGATGAAATGTTTTATCTTGACACTTTCCCATGGTCAAGATTTGTAAACAATAGAATTGAAATAGTAAATGATAAGTTGAAAAACATGCCTATAAAAGAACTTGTTAGATCACAGTATGAAAAATCATTGAGTAAAGTTCCTCACTTGGAAAATGAAAGTAAAAGAGATTATAGATTAAAAGAAATATCTTATTTGAATTTGAAATGGTTCATGGTAAATTTATTAAATAGAACTGATAGAGTTAGTATGTATAATAGTTTGGAAGTCAGAGTTCCATTTGCAGATATAAGACTTGTTGAATATGCATTTAATATGCCTTCTGATATATTATTATATAAAGGCAGAGAAAAAGGTCTTTTAAGAGCAGCAATGGAAGGAATACTTCCAGATGAAATAATTTATAGAAAAAAGAGTCCATATCCAAAGACACATAATCCTGTCTATACAGATATTGTGTGCAGAGAACTTACAGGTATTTTGGATAAAAAATCTTCACCAATTCATGAAATTATAGATGATAAGGTTGTAAGAGAAATAATAGATACAAGAGGTACTTCATATAAGGCGCCTTGGTATGGTCAACTAATGACAGGTCCACAACTTATTGCATATTTAATTCAAGTAAATATGTGGCTTGAAGAGTATAATATAAATATATTAGACAATTAATAGAGTTAATGATATCTTTGGTTGAATAATCAAATATAAATAGTAATAAGCCAGTACTTAAATGTACTGGCTTATTACTATTCATATTTAAATTTGATTGAAATTTCTTTGATTTCACCTTTTGAGTTTTTTCTGATATTAAAGCTTTTGATATCAGAAAAATCGTTTTCTATTTGATAAGTTAATTCTGTAATAGTGGCTTTTGCTTTTTTAGCAATTTCACCATCTTCAATTATTTGAAATCTAGATTTCTTACATATTGTTTCTTCTTTTTTATCATCTAAAATTACATAATATTCAGGTGCCTCTTCAATAACCACGTATTCTTTATTTAATTGTAAAGTAGAACAAAGAGTATCATCTATACATCTTACTATCATCTCAATACCTCCTCAAATCTAGTTGTTACATAAATTTTAGTACAAACATTTTTTCATTTCAATCATAAAAAAATATATAATCAATCTTTGTACAAAATTATAAAAATAAAAATGAAAATTAGTGTAATATTCTAATAAATTTGTTGAAATTTATGTTGACTAATGAAAAAAATATTACACAGCTAAAATGAGTAATATAGTAATGTTAAAGTGACATTTTTATGTTTTATATACATAGTATATAAAAGTAGTAATTTAAGGATGTGAATCTTGTAAATGTTATTTAGAGAAAATACATCTGAAAAATATGTAGATGCATCAATAGGATTATTAACTAATGTACCTAAAGAGATACTAGATAATTTAGATTTTGCAATAGAAGAAAACAATACTATTGAACTTATAATTTTGTATAGAGATGAACCAGAAAATGTAAAACTGATGGTTGAAGGTTTAAACGGTAATTTTGAAGATTTAGGGTTTAATTTTGGATTAGTTAATATAGGCCTAGATAAATTGATGATGATTTCAAAAAGCAGGAGTATTCAATATATAGAATTACCTAAAAATTTATATGAATCAGCTCTAGAAAGCAATATAGCATCGTGTATTCCTAATGCAGTATCTACATACAATGTATCTGGAAAAGGTATATTAATTGGATTTATAGATTCAGGAATAGATTATATGCATCCGGCTTTTATGAATAATGAAGGAAGTACTAGAATTGAATATATATATGATTTAAGTGCAGGTAAAAAAATATATGATAAACAGATGATTAACGAAGCTATAAAAGCACCAGATCCATATGCAATTGTAAATTCAATTGATAGTACAGGTCATGGGTCACATGTTGTTGGAATTGCGTGCGGAGGAGGAAAAATAAATTTAAAATATAAAGGTGCAGCACCAGAAGCCTCTATTGCTATGGTAAAATCTGCAAGAGGTGTTAGGACATTAAGTTCACAAATTATGAGAGGATTTAAATTTTTAATTGATAAAAGTAAAGAATTAAATATGCCCTTAGTAATAAATATGAGTCTTAGCACAAATAATGGTGCACATAATGGAAGCAGCCTTTTAGAGCAGTATATAAAAACAATAGCAAATTTAGAACGTATAACTATTGCAATTGCAGCTGGAAATGAAGGGGATGCTGGACATCATACAGGTGGTACATTTAAAGGAAATAAATTTAAAACATTTAATATTGCAAGTGATGAAAAAGCCATAGTTATTAATTTTTATAAATCTATTTTACCGGAAATTTCAATTAATATAGTAAATTCATCAGGTCAAAGCAGTGGATTAATAAAATTGAATGAGGGGTATTTTAGAACTAATATAGGAAAAGATAGATTGGATATTTATGTGGCAGGACCTAAGCCATTTGAATTAGATAATGAAATTCAAATAATAATATCAGCAAGATCAGCGTATCTTGCTGAAGGTATATGGAAAATGGAGATTGAACTTAATAATGAATATGATGGAGACTATTCATTATGGCTTCCAGTATCAGAAGGTCTCAACACTAGTACAAAGTTTTTAGAACCATTAACAAGCAATACACTAGGCATTCCAGCAACAGTTGAAAATATAATTGCAGTAGGAAGTTATAATAATATAACAGATGATATTTCGTCTTTTAGTGGAAGAGGTGCAGAAAATAATCCATATACAATAAGACCTGATCTTGTTGCACCAGGACAAAATATATCTGGACCATTACCTGGCGGCGGGTATGATAATAAAACAGGAACATCAATGGCTGCTCCTCAGGTAGCTGGAATTTGTGCATTACTTATGGAATGGGGAATAATAAAAGGAAATGATCCATATTTGTTTGGGCAAAGATTAAAATATTATCTTGTTAAGGGAGCTAAGAGGAAGAGAGTTAATTTAAATTATCCTAATAATACATGGGGATATGGAGAGGTATGTGCATTTAATACTTTTAAGCTCATAGAAGATGAAATAAATTCTATAATTAGAATGAAATTTAGAGATGGAGAAAGTGATAATGTTAAAGATATAAGTAGTGTAAAAAAAATTGCAAGTGAAGATATAAATAAAGCGATTCAAGAAATGGATGATGAGCATTACAATACAGACTTTATAGGCTTAATAATTCAGTATACGGGTATAGAAAATCTGAGAAAGATCAATGATAATATAAAAGATGCATCTTCAGTAGCACTTACTGAATCATTTGCAATAGCTATACTTCCATTTAATAAAATATCTGAATTATTCCCTTATGTTCAAGAAATAGTGCCGATACTTATTCCTGCAGTATATACGTTAAGTACTTTATCACCAATAGAATCTAGTGGTGCGGAAGTTTTTAAAAGCAATCCTCATTTCAATTTGAGTGGAAGAGATGTGCTTGTAGGAATAATTGATACAGGAATAGATTATTTGAATGAAGAATTTATGTATGAAGATAATACAACAAGGATAGTAAGAATATGGGATCAGACAATACAAGGAGATAAAGAAATATATGGATTGAAATTTGGCACAGAATATTTAGAAGATGAAATAAATAGCGCAATAAGATTATATTTATCAGGTGGTGATCCATATACTATTGTACCGAGTAAAGATGATTATGGACATGGGACTATGAGTGCAGGTTTGATTGGAGGAAGAGGAAAAAATCCAGATCTCCTTGGAGCAGCTCCAGGATGTAAATTTGCAGTTGTGAAATTAAAAGAAGCTAATAAAGTTACTTTGTCATATGCAGGTGTACCATCTGAGAAAAAAGCAGTCTATGACAGTGTATTTACTATGTCTGCAGTTAGATATTTAGGTGAATTAGCCAAAGAGTTAAATATGCCGTTAGTGATTTATCTTCCACTAGGAACTAATACAGGAGGACATGATGGAACAAATGAACTTGAAAATATTCTAGAAGCACATGGCAAAAAAAATGGAGTTGTTCCTGTCGTTGGAACAGGAAATCAAGGTGATACACAAGTTCATACTGAAAGCAAATTTGAAAAGACTGGAGAAGTAAGAAGCATTGAAGTAAAAGTTGGAAAGAGTCAAATGGATTTAAATTTTGAAATATTTTTTATGAGACCTGATCGTGTTTCTATTGGGATTATATCTCCATCAGGAGAAATATTAGAAAAAGTTGATCCTAAACAAAGTCAACTAAAAAATTATAAATTTTTATATGAAGGTACTATTGTAAATATAAATTACTTTATTCCAGATGAAAATACAGGGGATGAAATAATTGCAATAAGAATGAAAAATGTAATCGAAGGAAATTGGGAATTTAGATTGTATGGGGACTATATTGTTGATGGTAGGTATTGGTCATGGCTACCACAAAGAGAATTACTGGATAATGATACGAGATTTTTTAATCCTAGCCAGTATACAACATTAAGTATACCAGGGACTTCAAAGGGAGTGATTACTACAGCATATTATAATCAAGATAACAATTCAACTGTAGTATCATCTGGAAGAGGTTATACACGTGACGGAAGAATAAAACCAGATGTAGCAACTGGTGCAGTTAATGCATTAGTTACTAAACCTGGTGGAGGAATTGCTACTGCATCAGGTTCATCAGTAGCCACATCTATATTGGCAGGTTGTTGTGCATTAATACTTCAATGGGCAATAGTTGATGAAAATATGCCAAATATTCGTACTCAAAAAATGATAAGTTATATAACTAGGGGAGCAAAAATGAGACCAGGAGACATGTATCCTAATAAAGAGTGGGGATATGGAATGTTAAATGTTCAATCTATTTTTGATTCTTTAAGAAGTCTGGATAAAGAGAATATTAGAAATGAAAGAATAATATATAAACCTTATGAGGAAGTTCTTCGAAATACAAAAAAAGAGGAGTTTGAAATAGGTAATCTTTTTTTTAGAATTCCCCAAATATTTAGATAGAAATCATTTAAAACAAAAAATATCCTAGTTTATAGTTAAGTTGTTTGATATAATTTATTATATCAGATTGAAAGGAACGAATATGAATGGAGATAGGAAGAGTACGAAGAGGTACTGTAGCTAGCGAAAGAAAAGTAACTACAGGAAAAAAGGATTTTTCACAAAGCTTTAATCAACAGAGACAGAAGAAATCTGAAGAGCAGCTTAATAAGATGATTGAGGATATTAAGAAAAGAGGATCAAGATTAATAACGACAAAAACATATGTTGATGTTGTTATGTATAAAAAGATGATTAAAGAATATCTTGAGTCTATACTTGAATTTATGTATGAGACAAAAAAAGATATTAGCTTCTGGCAGACACAATATTATGTTACAATAGACACCATAGACAATAAGCTTGAAGAACTTACGCAGGCTTTATTGTCAGATGAAAAGGATAATATAAATATTGTTGCAGCAGTTGATGAAATACAGGGCATGATTGTTGATATATATAGATAATATAAAAACTACTAAATTTGAATTTAATTTAGTAGTTTTTTTGAGTTTAATTTACGAAGCTTTACAGGAATTATAAAAATAATAGTTATAAAGTTAATTTAAATTATACTTATGCAATTCAGATTGTGAAAGTATAAACTTTGTCTTTTTTATATGTTGTGATATTATAAAAAGTGGTAAATATGCATAAATAAAGAGTGTATGTTTTATTGTATTTAGATTAAAAAAGTATTTAATAGAGGTGGTAATTATGAAAAAGAAACTGACATTAATTTTGATTTCTGTTATTAGTACATTTATGTTTATATCATGTGGAAATGCTCCTTTAAAAGATGATAATAGTGGAGTTCAAGAAGCAAGTGAAATAAAATTTGTAGTTCCCGATGGACTTCCAGCTATTTCAATAGCAAAAATGATAAAAGAAAAACCACAAATAGATGAAAAATATAATATAGACTATAGTATTGAACAAAGTTCAGATACACTTGCCACAAGTGTAATGAAAGGTGAGCCGGATATAGCAATAGTTCCTTCAAATTTAGCAGCTACAGCATATAATAAGAATAAACAATATGTAATAGCAGGAACAGTTGGATGGGGATCATTTTATATAGGTTCTTCAGATCCACAGGTAACATCTATAGAAGAATTAAAAGGAAAAGAAGTATATAACATTGGAAAGGGATTAACTCCAGATATAATTACAAAATGCATACTTAATGACAAGGGAATTAATACAGACAGTGATATTAATTTTAGTTATGTTGATGGGGTTACAGAACTTGCACCAATAATATTATCTGGTAAAGCACAGTATGCTGTGATTCCAGAACCGGCATTATCAACTGTTCAAGAAAAAAATGAAAACTTTAAAACAATAATGAACCTAAATGATGAATGGAAGAGTTTAAATAATTCAGAATATGGGTATCCACAAGCTACTATAATAGTAAAAAGTGATTTAGTAAATAATAATAAAGAATTTGTTAATGAAGTTTTAGATAGAGTTGATGAGAGTTGTAGATGGATATATGAAGAGAAGAACTTACTAGGAGAATATTGTGAAGAAATTGGAGTTTCAGCTAAGAAGCCTATAATAATTAAAGCAATTAGTAGATCAAATATAAAATATGTTGGAATAAAAGATTGTTACAATGAATACAAGACTTATTTTAATAAACTAAATCAATTAGAACCTAAGACAATAGGAGGAAATATACCAGATGATAAAATATTCATGGAAAAGTAAATATACTTTATTTTCATGTGTATTATTTTTGGTATTATGGGAAGTAATGGCATTAATTATAAACAATGATATTTATCTTCCAAGAATAGAATGTATTCTGAAGGAATTATTGAATTTAGTAAAAGATAAAAGTTTTTATATGTATGTAAGTAGCAGTTTTATGAGAACATTAATAAGTTATTTATGTGCATTAGTTTTATCAGTATTTTTAGGGATACTCTCATCAGTGTATCCCTTTTTTAAATATCTTATAGCGCCTTTAAATTCTTTTGTAAAGACTATACCTACACTTGTTCTTGTTGTTTTAGCATTAGTGTGGTTCGATAAAGATAGTGCACCCTTTATAGTTGGGTTTGCGATTATATTTCCAATACTCTACGAAGGAATTCAGAATAGTTTAACTAAGATTGATACTAAAATAATGGAAATGACAGTTATTTACGAAGTATGTATTTTTGATAAGATAAGAAAAATATATTTGCCAACAATAAAATTTTATATTATGAACATATTTGTATCTACTCTTTCATTAACATTTAAGGTAGTTATAGCAGGAGAAGTTCATGGTCAACCTAAATATGGAATAGGATCTCAGATTCAACTTGAAAAGGTTAATTTTAATACAACCGGAATTTTTGCTTGGATATTAATAATAGTTCTTATATCCTTAGTTTTTGAAATGATTAATATAAAACTAAATAAAACAACATATAGGTGGTTAAATGAAGATAAGCATTAAAAATTTAAATAAAGTATATGGGAATGATAAGATATTTGATAATTTTAGTATTGAATTTTATGATGATAAAGTAAATTGTATTGTTGGAGAATCGGGATGCGGAAAGACAACCCTTTTAAATATAATAGCAGGATTTGTTCAGTTTGAAAATTGTGAGATTAATGGGATTACTAAAAAAGATATAAGTTATGTATTTCAGGAAGATAGATTAATACCATGGCTTACAATAAAAGAAAATCTTGAGATTGCATTAAAGCAATATAGTGAAAAAGATGAGCTAAATAAAAGAGTTTATAAAGTATTAAATCTTGTAGGAATAGATGGAATAGAAGATAAATATCCTCATGAACTTAGCGGAGGCATGAAGCAGAGGGTTAATATTGCAAGGGCCTTCGGAAAACCATCCAAAATAATACTTATGGATGAACCTTTTAAATCATTAGATTATAAGATTAAATATATAATAATAGATGAATTTATAGAAATTTTAAAGAAAGAAAATCGAATGGTTATTTTAGTAACTCATGACTTAGATGAAGCTATATATTTTAAAGGAAATATTATTGTATTTGGTGGACGTCCTGTGTGTGTTAAAGGTGTTTTTAGGTCGGATTTACAAAATGAGAAGAATAAAATAATGAAGCTATTATAAAATAAATAACAACTTTATATTTAAATAAGTTTGAGTGTAGCTTATAATAGTAATGTTTTATGAAAATATTATTTTGCTGCCAACAGTTATAAACATAAAAGCTGCTAGTATAAAACTGCAAAAGCTTAAAATTTTCTTATGATTATTTAGTAGATTAATTCCAAGAAGTGTATTAGAGAATCCTAGACAAACAAATATAAGAGGGAAATATTTGTTTGGATTTAAACTGCTTGCTATTATGTTAAGTGAAAATATTGATAATGACACAGCGAATAACATATTAACATAGTTAAAAGTTTTTTTTATCATACTTGACACCGCCTTGTATATTAAAAATTATGTATCGTATTTTAAATTATATACAAGCTATTTGATTTTTATTCATATGAAAAGGAGAAAAAATGTTAAAAAAATTTATTTCATTTTATAAACCATACAGGAGTCTTTTTGTTTTGGACCTTATTGCTGCATTTATAGCTTCTATGTGTGATTTGGTATATCCAATGATGACAAGAGACCTTCTTAATGATTCTATACCTAATAAAAATTTAAAGATGATAGGAATGTTTGCAGTTGTTCTTATTATTATTTTTATAATTAAGGCTGCATGTGGATATTTTATGCAGTACTTTGGACATGTTATTGGAGTGAAAATGCAGGGAGATATGAGAAGAGATGTGTTTAAACATCTTCAAAAACTTCCAAACAGCTATTTTGATAATAATAAAACTGGAGATATAATGTCCAGAATAATAAATGATCTTATGGAAATTTCAGAACTTGCTCATCATGGTCCAGAAGATTTATTTATATCTATTGTAATGCTTATAGGTTCATTTATAATTTTATGCAATATAAACATACCACTTACAATTCTAATTTTTGCTTTTATACCATTTATAGTTATATTTACTATATTTGAAAGAAAGAAAATGAATGATGCATTTATGAATACAAAAGTAGAAACAGGTGCTGTTAATGCAGCTCTTGAAAATAGTATATCAGGAATAAAGATATCAAAGGCTTTTGTAAGTCATAAATCAGAAGAAGAAAAATTTGAAGAGGGCAATGAAAAATTCATGAATGCTAGAAAAAAATCTTATAAGGTTATGGCAGAATATTTTTCAGGTTCCGGATTTGGTTTAGATATCTTAAACTATGTAGGACTTATTGGAGGGGGATTGTTTACCTTTAAAGGAATAATAGATATAGGTGATTTTATGGCGTATATGCTTTTTATAAAAATGTTCACTCAGCCAATAAAAAAACTTATAGACTTTATGGAACAATTCCAAAATGGAATAACAGGATTTCAGCGATATATGGAAATAATGAATCATGAAGCTGAGACTGATAAAGAAGACGCCACAGAGTTAAAAGATGTAGAAGGAGAAATAGAATTTAAAAATGTTGATTTCAGCTATGAAGGTAAGCAGGTATTGAAAGATATTTCTATAAAAATTGAAAAAGGAAAGATGCTGGCATTAGTAGGTGCTTCTGGTGGAGGGAAAACTACATTTTGTAATCTTATTCCTAGATTTTATGAAATTGATAGTGGAGACATCTTAATTGATGGTAAGAGTATTTATGATGTTAAAGCTAACTCTCTTAGGAGTAATATAGGAATAGTACAACAGGAAGTATTTTTATTTACTGGTACAATAAAAGAAAATATTCTTTATGGAAAAAGTAATGCAACTGATGAAGAACTTATAAAAGCAGCTAAAATGGCTAATATACATGAATTTATAAAAAGCCTTCCTGAAGGATATGATACATATATAGGTGAAAGAGGTGTAAAACTTTCAGGAGGGCAGAAACAAAGAATATCTATTGCAAGAGTATTCTTAAAAAATCCATCAATACTTATACTAGATGAGGCTACATCAGCACTTGATAATGTTACAGAAAAAATAATTCAAGAATCATTAGAAAAACTATGTCAAGGAAGAACAACAATTGTTGTAGCACATAGATTATCTACAATAAAAAATGCTGATGAAATTGTTGTTATGGGTAATAATGGTATAATAGAAAAAGGTCCCCATGATGAACTGATAGAATCTGGTGGTGAGTATAGTACACTACATAAAATATCATCATTTTAAATATGTGAGCATGCAGTAAATTTACTGTATGCTTATATTTATTTTGTAGAGAATTTATAGAATTTGAAGTTTAAGAGTATATGGAGGTGAACAAAAACTTAATGTAGTGAATATAATAATATCATGAGAAAAAATAAATACTATGATTTCAATATTAATTTAAGATTAATTAATGTAGGAGTCTTATTAGTTTGAGGTGAAGTTATGATAGCACACATAAATGAAGAAAATTTTGTTCATGAAGTATTAAAATCATCTGGACTTGTTATTGTAGATTTTTCAGCAAAATGGTGTGGACCATGTAAAATGTTATCTCCTGTTTTAGAAAAAATATCTAATGAAAATAAAGATGTTAGAATTGTAAAAATAGATGTTGATGAAAGTCCTAAGGTTGTAAAGAGATATGGAATAAGAAGTATACCTATGTTGATTTTTTTTAAGAATGGAAGAGTAGTTGATGAAATAGTAGGATTTGTACCTAAAGAGCGTATAAATGAAGCTATAATTGAGAATTTATAAGATTTTTTAAAACAAAAAACCAGTTCAATATTAATAATAGAACTGGTTTCTGTTTAGTTTATTATTTTACTTCGTAAATCCATCCCTCTGGAGCTTCAACATCACCCATTTGAATTCCGTAAAGAATATCATATAGTTTTTTGATTGTTGGTCCTACTTCAGTTTCACTGTGGAATATAAATCTTTCACCTTTGTAATCAATAGCTCCGATAGGAGTGATAACAGCAGCAGTACCACATGCACCAGCTTCTGCAAATTCATCAAGTTTATCTACAAAAACTTCTCTTTCAAATACAGGCATTTTTAAATAATGTTCAGCTATATATAATAAAGAGTATTTTGTTATACTAGGTAAAATTGATGATGATTTAGGTGTTATAAATTCACCGTTTTTAGTTATTCCTATAAAGTTTGCAGCACCAACTTCATCGATTTTTGTATGAGTTGCTGGATCTAAGTAAATACAATCAGCGTATCCATCTTCAGCTGCTTTTTTATGAGCTTGTAGAGAAGCAGCGTAATTGCCTCCAACTTTTTGTTTACCAGTTCCATGTGGAGCAGCTCTGTCAAATTCATCTTGAACTACAAATTTACATGGTTTTAATCCGCCAGAGAAGTAAGGGCCAACTGGCATACAGAATACAGAAAATATGTATTCTGAAGCTGGTTTTACTCCTATATTATCTCCAACTCCAATTAAGACTGGTCTTATATATAGAGTAGCACCAGTACCATAAGGTGGTACATACTTTTCATTAGCTTTTACAACTTGCATACATGCATCTATAAATTTTTCTTCAGGTACATATGGCATAAGAAGTTTATCACAACTTTCATTCATACGTGCAGCATTTCTATCAGGTCTGAATAATTGGATTTTCCCTTCTTTTGTAGTATATGCTTTTAATCCTTCAAAACAACTTTGTCCATAATGAAGAACAGGTGATGCTTCGCTTATATGAAGAGTATTATCTGTTGTAAGTGTACCTTCATCCCATTTCCCATCTTTCCAGACTGAAACATAACGATAATCTGTCTTTATGTAGTCAAATCCTAATTTACTCCAGTCTATATCAGCTTTTTTCCCCATTTTCATTCCTCCATATCTTTAGGCTTATTGCCAAATAATTCGATACAATCTATTTTAGCACTACTCGGAAGAAAATTCTACAATTCATTATAAAAAGTGATAAAGTTTTAAAATATTAATAATAAAACGTTGTGATATTTAACATTTTGAGATATAAATGTACTTTTATTGATGAAAATGAGTAATTTAAAAAACTGATTAATAATATAGTATTATTAATCAGCTTCTAAATTAGGCTTATATAAAATTATTCTATTTAATATAATCTGTAGATAGAGCTAGTTTATGTTATAAGACAACTAACATTCAGATTAGTATTTAATCTAGATGAAATTAAGTTTTACTTAAAGAATTAGTGTTAATTCCAAGGTTGTGCATCAGAAGGCATTCTGAAATCTCCTCTTGGACTTAAGGAAATACTTCCCACTTTTGGTCCGTCAGGAAGAGCACTTCTTTTGAATTGCTGAGTGAAGAATCGGAACATGAATTTGTCAAGCCATTTACCAATTTCCTCTTTTGAATAATCATCTTTAAATGCATGCTCTGCAAGAAATGCTATTCTTTCTTTTGTAGAACCATGTTTTATAAAATGATATAAGAAGAAATCATGAAGTTCATATGGGCCAACTATATCTTCTGTTTTTTGAGATATTTGGCCATTTGAGTCTTTAGGAAGTAATTCTGGACTTACAGGAGTATCAAGTATATCCATTAATGTGTTACTTACTATTTCGTTAGATTCATTTTGAGCAACATATCTTACAAGGTATCTTACAAGTGTTTTAGGTATTGATGGATTAACTGAATACATAGACATATGATCTCCGTTATAAGTACACCAGCCTAAAGCTAATTCAGATAAATCACCAGTACCAATTAAAAGACCTTTTTCTTTGTTTGCTAAATCCATTAATATTTGAGTTCTTTCTCTTGCTTGAACATTTTCATATGTTACATCATGAATATTTTTATCATGTCCTATATCTTCAAAATGTTGTAGTGATGCTTTTACAATGTTTATTTCTCTTAAATCAGTTCCAAGTTCGCGGCATAAATCCAAGGCATTATTATATGTTCTGTCTGTTGTTCCAAAACCTGGCATTGTTATTGTTACTATATTCTTTTTGTCTAGATTTAAAAGTTCAAAAGTTTTAACTATTACAAGGAGGGCTAATGTTGAATCCAGACCTCCTGATATTCCTACAACAGCTTTTTGTGAATGAGTATGTTCTAATCTTTTAGCAAGGCTTGAAGCTTGTATATTGAATATTTCTCGGCATCTTAAATCTCTTTCTTCTTCAGATGATGGAACAAAAGGATGTTTGTCAATAAATCTATCAAAACCTTTTATTTCAGTATTTGTAAATTGAAAATTTATCATTGAAGGAGTTTTATTTAAGAAAATTGAGGCATCTCTGAAACTTAAATTTTTCATTCTTTCAGCTTTTAGTTTAAATACATCTACATAACTATAGATTATTTCATTATCTCTTTGAAATCTTTTATTTTCACTTAATAAAGAGCCGTTTTCACTTATAATGAGATGTCCACTGAAAAGTACATCAGTTGTAGATTCGTGAACACCAGCAGAAGAATATATGTAACTACATATTGAACGTGCACTTTGGTTGGAAATTAAATTTCGTCTGTAATCAGCTTTGCTTACTAATTCGTTTGAGGCAGATAGATTACCGATAATATGAGCACCCATAAGAGCAAGATATGAACTTGGTGGTATTGTAACCCATAAATCTTCACAAATTTCTACTGCAAAATTTCCTAGGTTTGAAGAAAATATTAAATCAACACCAAAGGGAATTTCTTTTTGAAAAGGAAGGTTAACTTTTTGATTTGTTATAGATATTCCTTCGGTAAACCATCTTTTTTCGTAAAATTCACTATAATTAGGAATGTATGATTTTGGAACTATTCCAAGAACTTTTCCTTTGAAAAGAATATAGGCACAGTTATATAAGATACTACCAGAAATAAGGGGAGCACCTACTGCTATAAGCATATCCAAATTGCTAGTATTATGTAGTAAATTTTTTATTCCTTCATAAGACTTATTTAAAAGGTGTTCCTGTAGAAATAAATCACCACAAGTGTAAGATGTAACAGATAATTCTGGAAAAACTATAAATTTACATCCTTTCTCATTTGCTTCTGTAATACATTTTAAAATGTTTTCAATGTTATAGTCTACATCACTTACGCGGGTATTTGGGCAAGCAGATGCTACTTTTATAAAATCCATAAGATCACTCCTTATATTTATACATACTAACTTTTCGCTTTGATTTAATTATCAATTTATTTATAAGTTTAGTTTTACTCAGATAGAAAAAATATATCCTATTTAGTAAAAAAAGTCTTTAATCAAAGATGTAAACAAGAAAAAATATTTATTTGATATATTAAATGAAAAATAGTATTCTTTTTCATTTTAATATTAATATTTTTAATAGATAGCGTCAACATAAGCTTTTAAAGATGTAGATGTTTAAATTTTTGGTCGATATTTAAAAAGAGTGAACTTTTCTAGTAATCTAATGATGATAAATATGAGTAGTATTAAAAATCATAGGTAAACCAAGGAAAAAGAAGATTGGACAATTTAAATACAGTAAAACGAGAAAAGAGTTATTTTATACTATATTTAGGGATATAAAATAACTTGAAAAATAATTAATAATAACATATAATTAAATTGTGGAAAAAATATACTAAGAAAAAGCAAAAAGAAGTATAATAAGTAAAAGGAGGGGATAAACATGGGAGCAATAATTTTATGGATACTCATAGCAATAGGATCATTTGTAATAGATATATTATCAAGTAGTTTTTGTTTTGTATTGCTTAGTGCAGGGTCCATAGCTGCAGCCATATGCGCATCTTTGGGTATGAGTATTGCAATGCAGGTAATAGTTTTTGCAGTTATAAACATAATATCAATGTCAGTGGGATATCCATGGTTAAAGAAAAAGTTTAAAAAAGGATTTACCAAAACACTTCGAATGGAAGAAACGTATATAGGTAAAGTTATTAAAGCAGAAAAGGAAATAAGCAATAAAGCTCAGATTAAAGTTAATGGTGAATATTGGACAGCGGTTAATACAGGTGTGGACATTAAACAGGGTGAAGAATTTATCATTACAGGAATAGAAGGCATTAAATTATTAATTAAAAAGGTTGAGGAGGAATAAAAAATGATTTTAACGATACTTTTAGGAATTATATTACTTATAGCAGTTATTGTAATACTATCATCAATAAAAATAGTAAATACGGGGTATTTATATGTTGTTGAAAGATTTGGACAGTTTGACAGAGTTTTAGAACCAGGATGGCATTTTATAATTCCATTTGTTGATTATGTAAGAAGAAAGATATCTACTAAACAGCAGATATTAGATGTACCACCACAAAATATAATAACTCGTGATAATGTAAAATTAAGTGTTGACAACGTAATATTCTTTAAGGTTATAAATGCAAAAGATGCTGTTTATAACATAGAGGATTATAAATCAGGTATTGTTTATTCAGCAACAACAAATATAAGAAATATTCTTGGTAATATGTCATTAGATGAAGTTTTATCTGGTAGAGATAAGATAAATCAGGATCTTTTAAGTATAATTGATGAAATAACAGATGCTTATGGAATAAAAATATTATCAGTAGAAATAAAGAACATAATACCACCTGCAGAAATACAACAAGCTATGGAAAAACAAATGAAAGCAGAAAGAGATAAAAGAGCAATGATACTTCAAGCTGAAGGTTTAAGACAATCTCAGGTTGAAAAAGCTGAAGGTGAAAAAAGATCTCAAATATTAAAGGCAGAAGCAGAAAAAGAAGCTAATATAAGAAGAGCTGAAGGTCTTAGAGAATCACAACTTTTAGAGGCAGAAGGTAAAGCTAAAGCTATAGAACAAATAGCAATAGCTGAAGCACAAGCAATAATGAAAGTAAATCAAGCAATAATTGAATCAGGAACAGATGAAAGAGTTATTGCATTAAAGCAGGTTGAAGCACTTAAAGAAATGGCTAACAATCCAGCAAATAAGCTTATTTTACCAAATGAAACATTATCATCATTAGGAAGCATTGCAGCAATAGCTGATACTTTAAAGGATATAAAAAAATAATCAGTAGAAGATAAAGATAAACTGGTGTACAGAAGGGTACACCAGTTTATTTTTGTTTGAATGATATAGTTAGTTTTTACAAAGCACTATATTAATATTATAAAATGAAGGTAAATTAATATATTATTGCAAAAAAAATGATAAAAAACAAAGCGTTTTATACTTATAGATGACTCTAGTCATGATATTGTAATGAAAAATGTATTGTAAAAAATTAAATCATATGGTATAAATATATTATCAATTGCAGGAAAATAAAAATAAATTGCATTTTATAAATATGGGGGCGAATAAATGAAAAAAAAATTAGGTTTGACTACAAAAGTATTTATTGGATTAATATTAGGGGCATTATGTGGAATTTTTCTATATAAATTTGTTCCAGCAGGTACTATAAGAGATGAATTCTTAATTAATGGAGTATTTAAGGTTTTAGGTAAGGGATTTTTAAGAGCAATGCAGATGCTAGTGGTTCCGTTAGTGTTCTGTTCACTAGTGTGCGGAAGTATGGCTATTGGAGATACTAAAAAGCTTGGTAGAGTTGGTATAAAGACTATGGGATTTTATATAGTTACTACAGCACTTGCTATTTCAATAGCAATTGGTATTGGGAAAATAATAAATCCAGGAATAGGACTTGATATGTCTAGTATTCAAATAGCAGAAACAAAGGTAGCAGAGTCTAAACCATTAGCAGATGTACTTTTAGACATAATACCTACCAATCCAGTGGAAGCATTGTCAAGTGGAAACATGCTTCAGATAATAGTGTTTGCTATATTAATTGGAATAATACTAGCTACACTTGGAAAGAAAACCGAATTGGTTGGGAAATTTTTTGAACAATGTAATGAAATTATGATGAAGATGACAATGATAGTTATGAAAGCAGCTCCAATTGGAGTTTTTTGTCTGATAGCTACTACTTTTTCAACTATAGGGTGGAATGCATTTACACCAATGCTAAAATATATTTTTGCAGTAATGCTTGCGTTGGCAGTGCAATGTCTTGTGACTTATATGTCCATGCTTAAAGGGTTTGCAAACTTAAGTCCAAGAAAATTCTTAAAGAAGTTTGCACCGGTAATGAGCTTTGCATTTTCCACAGCAACATCTAATGCAACAATACCACTTTCAATTGAAACATTAAAAGAAAAAATAGGAGTATCTGAAAAGATTTCTTCGTTTACAATTCCTCTTGGAGCAACCATAAATATGGATGGTACTGCAATAATGCAAGGAGTTGCGGTTGTATTTGTATCCCAGGCATTTGGAATAGAACTTGGACTTAATGCATATCTTACAGTAATATTAACAGCGACATTGGCATCTATAGGAACAGCTGGAGTGCCAGGGGTAGGACTTATAACTTTATCTATGGTATTTAATTCAGTAGGATTACCAGTTGAAGGTATTGGATTAATAATGGGAATAGATAGAATTCTTGACATGACAAGAACGGCTGTAAATATAACAGGGGATGCTGTTTGTACAACAATAGTTGCAAAGCAGGAAAATGCATTTGATATAGAAGTTTTTGAAGATGAGTTTTCAGGTGAATTGGAAGAGGCTTTATAAAACTATAAAGTTTCATTATATAAAATATTTATGAGTTTTGGCAGGATTACTTATATTTAAAGTAAGTAGTCTTGCTATTTTTATTTTATTGTTTAATTGCATAATGAAGAAAAAAGTATTAATATATACTTGTCAGTACAAAAAATAGCTGAGGTGAAATGATGAAATTAAGAAATTTGTTTATAATGGGAATAGTGCTAACAATGTCATTTTCTATAACAGGATGTGATTTAAAAGATGATTATATAATAAAAGTTAATGAAAATACCGATGAAGCACCATCAGGTGACAAAGTTGATGAGATATTTGAATCAGAAAAAGTATCCGAATTAATGGATAAGCTAAAAACAACTCCTTCTGAGATGAGTAGTAAGTTAGATGAGGTTGATAGTGATACTCAAGAGATGATTGATGATCTTAATGATAAGATGGATGAACTTAAAGATACTATTGATAATGCAGATATCGAAGGTAGAAGTGAAGAGATAGTAGATAAAATTGATGAGTTAAATGAAAAAATTGATGAACTTAAAGAAAAAACAGAGGATACAAAAGATAGAGTGGATAATATAGAAAGTCCTATAAATGAAGAAAAAGCTAGTGATTCAGTAGATCAATTAAAATCCCATATGAGTAATCTTGAAAATACAATAAATAGATTAGGTGAATAGTTAAAAAACATAAAACCATTGAATAGTATTTTATATTATTCAATGGTTTTATACATATATATTTATTAAAAGAAATGAAAGTATGCTTATATGAAGATAAAATTTAAAAATTACAATAAAAAATTATAAAGTTAGCTTAATAAATTAGTAATTTGGAATAAAAATTATAAAATAGTAAAGAAAATGAAAAAAATGCTTGAATATATTACTTTAGTGTGGTAAAGTAATGAATAGAAAAAGCGATTAAGCAAGGGGGAAAAATAATGAAAGTAAATAAGTTAATAAAAGGTTTAGCAGTAGTAGGTATAGTTGTAGCTATGGGGGTAAGTGCAATAGGATGTGGAAGTTCAAGCAAAACATCTTCAGGGAGTACTTTAGATAAGGATGAACTTATTATTGGTTTAGATGATACGTTTGTACCTATGGGATTTAAAGACGAAAGCGGAGAACTTGTTGGGTTTGATATAGATCTTGCAAAAGCAGTTGGGGAAAAATTAAATAAAAAGGTTAAATTTCAAGCTATTGACTGGAGTATGAAAGAAACTGAACTTAATGGTGGAAATATTGATTTAATATGGAATGGATATTCTATAAATGATGAAAGAAAAGAAAAAGTTGAATTTTCAAAACCATACTTAAATAATACTCAGATTATCGTAACGTTAGCGGACTCGACTATAAATTCAAAAGCTGATCTTGCAGGAAAGAAAGTTGGGGCACAGAATCAATCTACAGCAGTTGATGCAGTAGAGGCTGATGGAGATATAATGTCTACTTTTGATGGCGGAAATTTAGTAACTTTTGAAGATAATAATCAAGCATTGATGGATTTAGAAGCAAAGAGACTTGATGCAATAGTTGTAGATGAAATTTTAGCAAGATACTATATTAAAGCAAGAGGAGAAGAAAAATATAAAATCTTAACTGAAAATTTTGGTGATGAACAATATGGTGTTGGAATAAGAAAAGGTGATACAAAATTTGTTGAAGCATTTAACAAAGCATTAAGTGAAGTAGTTGGAGATGGACAAGCAGCTGAAATATCTAAAAAGTGGTTTGGTGAAGATATAGTTGTTAAATAATATTTAAATATAATAATGTGAAAAATCTCTGTTAAGATTGAGCGAGGAGGAGTAAATTTGAATTATTTATTAGGATTAATGCCCCAAGTGTTGGAAGGGTTAAAAGTAACATTAGAAATCTTTATATTGACATTAGTATTATCTATTCCACTTGGAATAATTGTAGGGTTAATGAGAACATCAAAATCTATAATATTACGTAAAATAAGTGGGGCATATGTTCTTATAATGAGAGGTACTCCTCTATTGCTTCAAATAATCGTTATATTTTTTGGTCTCCCATTGTTGGGTATTACATTTGACAGATTTCCATCGGCAATAATAGCATTTACATTAAATTATGGAGCTTATTTTGGTGAAATTTTCAGAGCTGGTATACAATCTATTGATGAAGGTCAAATTGAAGCAGCAGAGGTTTTAGGAATTACACCTAAAGATACTTTCTTTAGAATAATATTACCACAGGCATTTAAAACAGTACTTCCACCAGTAGCTAATGAAATAACAACATTGGTTAAAGATACGTCTCTTGTCTATATTGTTGGTATGGATGAACTTCTTAAAGTAGGAAAGATTGCATCAAATAGAGATGTTTCTTTATTACCTCTTTTGGTAGTAGGTGCTGTTTACTTAATAGTTATAGGAATATTGAGCAAGCTGTTGAAAAAATTAGAATATAAATATGACTATTATAAGTAGGAGGGGTTAATATGCTTAAGGTTAGGAATATAACAAAAAGTTTTGGAAATACAGAAGTTTTAAAAGGTGTAAATCTTGAAATAGGAAAAGGTGAAATACTAGTTGTAGTTGGTCATTCTGGTGGTGGAAAAACCACACTTTTAAGATGTATAAATGCCCTGGAGTATTGTGATACTGGTGACATTGAAATAAATGGGAAAAAATTATGTGATAATGGAAGATATGTAGATAAAAGTACACTTAGGGAAATTCGAAAGGATATAGGCTTGGTATTTCAGAATTTTAATTTATTCCCTCATATGAGTGTTTTAGAAAATCTAATTGAAGCACCACAGAGAGTGCTTGGAATGTCGAAAAAAGAAGCAATAGAAAAAGCAGAAGAGACTTTAGGCTTTTTAGGATTAGATCAAAAAAAAGATAATTATCCATATGAATTATCAGGAGGACAAAAACAAAGAGTGGCTATAGGGAGAGCTTTAGTTTTAGAACCAAAAATAATTTGTTTTGATGAACCAACATCAGCTCTTGACCCTGGACTTACTGGAGAAGTTGCAAATTTAATTAAGAGTTTAAGTGAAAAAGGAATGAGTATGATGATAATAACTCATGACATGGATTTTGCTAAAAATGTAAGTGATAGGATAGTTTCCATGAATTCAGGAAAGCTTGAAAATGGTCTTATATTTGAGGGTTAATTTGTAACAATTTTGTTGAATTTTAATATAAAGTATGATATTCTAAAAGTGTAATATAATTCAAGATTTAATCAGTACTCGTAAATTTGCCTCTGTTTCAGAGATCGTTTAAAGTATCAGGTTAATCTTTGAAATAAGGAGGATTTTTATAATGGAAGATAAGACTTTAGTATGTAAAGATTGTGGTAAGGAATTCATATTTACAGTAGGTGAACAAGAATTCTTTAAAGAAAAAGGATTTGATAACGAACCAGTTAGATGTCCAGAATGTAGAAAAGCTAGAAAAGCTCAAAGAAACAACAGAAGCTTTGATAGATAGTAGTAATTTCAGGCCATAAGAATATCTTATGGTCTTTTTTATGTTCTTATAATTAAAAGTTTCAAGACTGATATTTAAGCATATAGTATAAATAGAACAGTTAATTAGTCTGAGTCTTTTTGTATTAGTATTATTATGAAGAGACATTTAGTAGTTAAAAATATGACTGAGTAACTATAAAATAAAATTTTAGTAAGGAAAGAGAGGAATTTTACTTTATGGTTAATTTGGAAGAAGTAAAAAGAAAAATAAGAATTGTACAATTGAATTTATGGGTATTTTTTAAGTGGATTATTATATCAATTATTACAGGTGTTGTTGGTGGTGCAGTTGGTAGTATTTTTCATTTGAGTGTTGAGCTTGCAACAAAAACTAGAATAGAGCATTCATGGATTTTATATCTGCTTCCTTTTGGAGGATTGTTAATAGTATTTATGTATAAGAAAGGAATGAAAGGAGATCCAGGAACAAATCTAGTTATTAATTCTATAAGAACTGATGGTAAAGTACCTTTTTTAATGGCTCCTCTTATTTTTTTAGGGACTGTAATTACACATCTTTTTGGTGGATCTGCAGGACGAGAAGGAGCAGCTTTACAACTTGGAGGGAGTATAGGTTCCCAAATTGGAAATCTTATAGGTCTTGACGAGAAGGATATGCATTTGATTACATTATGTGGAATGAGTAGTGTGTTTTCTGCATTGTTTGGAACTCCTCTTACGGCAACATTTTTTGCAATGGAAGTAATAAGTATAGGTATAATACATTATTCTGCTTTTATACCATGTATAGTATCTTCTGTTACTGCATATTATATATCAATTTATTTTGGACTTGCTCCAGTTCGTTTCAATTTAAATGTAATTCCTGAAATATCATTGATAAATATAGTTAAAGTAATGATACTTGGAAGCTTATGTGCGGTAGTAAGTATTATATTTTGTAATCTGCTACATAAAAGCAATAATATATCAAAAAAAATAATATCTAATGCTTATGTACGTGTGTTTATAGGAGGAATAGTAATAGTTTTATTAACAATTATTATTGGAACAAGAGATTATAATGGTGCAGGGATGGATGTTATATTAAATGCTATGAATGGTACAGCTAAACCAGAAGCATTTTTATTAAAAATGATTTTTACAGCAATTACTATAAGTGTGGGTTATAAAGGTGGAGAAATAGTACCAACATTTTTTATAGGAGCGACTTTTGGTTGTGTTGTAGGTAAGTTTTTAGGTTTAGATCCTTGCTTTGGAGCAGCGGTAGGACTTGTAGCACTGTTTTGTGGAGTAGTAAATACATTAATAACTTCTATAATATTAAGTATTGAACTTTTTGGAGCAGGTAATATAGTGTTGTTTGCGATTGCGTGTGGAGTAAGTTATATGGAATCAGGATATTATAGTTTATATAGCAGTCAAAAGATAATGTATTCAAAAATTAAAGCTGAATATATAAATAGGAATGCGAAATAAAAAATTCCTTAACTTTGTCAACAATAAAAGAGTATCATCTGTCATAATGGATGATACTCTTTTGCTTTGAAGAAATTTATATAAATTTTAATGAACCAATTGATGAGTTGAAAGCTCTAATATATAGATGCATCGATAAGAAAGGAGCTAGTAGAAATTTGGATGAAAAAGAACTTATTATAAAAATCCAGTCTGGTGATATGAATGCCTTTGCAATTATTTTTGAAAAATATAAAAATGAAGCAGTAAGATATTCATATCTTATTATAGGTAATAAACATACAAGTGAGGATATTGTTCAGGAGGCTTTTGTAACATGTTATACAAAAATAAAATCATTAAAAAAGCAAGAACAATTTAAATCTTGGTTTTTTAAAATACTTACACGAATTGCATGGAAATATTATAAAAAAGAAAAGAAATCAGTACCAGTTGATAATATTTTTGAAAAAGCAGATTATGAAACAAATTGTGAGGCTATAAGTAAGTATATAAAAAAAGAGCAAGCTGATATTCTGCATGAGGTAATTGATGAGCTTGATATAAAACAAAAAATGGTCATAATTCTTTATTATTTTAATGAACTTACAATAAAAGAAATTGCACAAATAATGGAGTGCTTTGAGGGAACTGTTAAATCACGACTTTATACTGCAAGAAAAAAGTTGAAAAAGAGTTTAATGGATTTTGATAAATGTGAGGATATAAGAGAAAAGGAGTATGGAGTTTTATGAAGAATTATGATGAAAAATTTGATTTAAATATTAAGGAATGTTTGAAAAATGAAGCTTACAAAGTTTCAACATCTGAAGATCTGTTTTTTAAAGTTAGGAATGAAATTTTAATAAAAGAAGAAAAGAGGAATTTTAATATGAAATATAAATTTTTAAGACCCAAAACAGCATTAATTGCAGGAGTTATTTGTGTTCTTACAACAGTAACGTGTGTGGCAGCAACTAACCTTTCAGGATGGTATGGTTCATCTTCGAAGTTGACTGAGATAAAGACTTTTCCAACAAAAGAAATCGTTCAAGACAAGGTTGGATTTACTCCTAAGTATATTGAGTCATTCGGCAATGGGTTTAAATTTGAAACATTTAATTATTCTAATAATGAAATAAAAAATGAAAAAGGAGATGCTGTTGATAAATTTAAAGGTGCTGATTTTCAGTATGCAAAGGATGGAGCTGAAAATAATCAGTATTTAACTATGTCAGCAGAAAAGATAGATCAGAAATATATAGATGAGAATAAATTAAATAATGTAGCTACAGAAAATTATAATGGTATAACAATAGAATATACAAGTAATCAATATAAGGCAGTACCAGAGGGGTATGAACCATCAGAAGAAGAAAGAGAATTAGAAAATAAGGGGCTGCTTCAGATAGGATATGGAAGTAATGAAATAGAAGTTAGTCAAAATCAAGCTGTAATATGGTATGAAGATGGAATATCATATTGTATTTTGAATTCTAATTATAATGAATTAGATAAAGAAGATATGATTAATATGGCTATAGAAGTAATCAATCAAAATTAAACATAGGTATTAAATGACAGTGTAGATATTAAATGCGCTGTCATTTTTTTACGTTTGACTATACAAATAATAGATACGAACTTTAAATGTATTATTAGTATAAATATACGTGTTAATTCTGGCGGTATTAGAATTTAGTAACTTTAATTTATTAAGGAGTTACAAAAAGAAAGTATTTATAATTAAGTTTATATATAGAAAAAAATTGTTTTATTTGTAAAAGTAGAAATTGTATTTACTTTAAAATCAAAGGATGATAAGCTTTGAGTGTCGGAAGGAAAGAATAGGAAAAAATATAAAAATATTAAAATATCCGACTTTAGAATATTAATTATAATAATAAACATTAAGGTAAATTTAGTTGGTAAAATAAGAATTATTTATAAAATACGAATATTAAAAAAGGAATGGTGAGTTGATAATGAAAACAAGAATAGAATTTGATTCAATTGGAAGCATGGAAGTGCCAGAAGAAGCTTATTATGGTGTGCAAACATTAAGAGCTAAAAGAAATTTCCCAATAACAGATAGATGTATTCATGAAAAGCTAATAGTAAGTCTTGCTGAAATAAAAAAAGCAGCAGCTATTACTAATAAAAATGCTGGATATTTAAAACCACATGTAGCAAATGCTATTATAAATGCTTGTGATGAAATAATTTGTGGAAAGCTTCATGAACAGTTTATATTGGATCCTATTCAAGGAGGTGCTGGAACATCAGCAAATATGAATGCCAATGAAGTTATTGCTAATCGTGCAATTGAGCTTTTAGGAGGTAAAAAGGGCGACTATAGTATAATTCATCCAAATGATCATGTTAATATGGCACAATCAACAAATGATGTTTTTCCAACAGCAGGAAAGCTAAGTGTATTGAAAATGCTGCCAGAAACAGTATCTGAACTTCAAAGGCTTTATAAAGAATTGGAACTTAAAGCCTTAGAATTTAATGATGTTATAAAGATGGGAAGAACTCAATTGCAAGACGCTGTTCCAATAAGACTTGGACAATCATTTCATGCATTTGCTTCTATGATAAAAAGAGATGTAGATCGTTTAAAAAAAGTAAGTGAAGAAATGCTTGTTTTAAATATAGGAGCAACAGCTATAGGGACATCTATTAATGCAAGCTCTGAATATTTAGAAAATATAATAGAAAATATTAGGAAAGTATGTGGCTTTGAAGTAATTCAAGCTAAAGATTTGATAGATGCAACACAAAATTTAGATGGTTTTGTAACTGTATCAGGAGTATTAAAAACATGTGCAGTTAATCTTTCAAAAATGGCAAATGATTTGAGATTATTATCAAGTGGACCTAAGACTGGGATTTCAGAAATTAATCTTCCAGCAATGCAGAATGGTTCATCAATAATGCCGGGAAAAGTAAATCCTGTAATACCTGAAGTTGTTTCACAAGTTGCATTTAATATCATAGGAAATGATTTTACAATAACCATGGCAGCAGAATCAGGACAATTAGAGCTTAATGCATTTGAACCAGTTTTATTTTACAATCTTTTTGAATCTATAGAAACTTTAAAAAATGCTGCAACCACATTAATAGATAACTGCATTAAAGGGATTACTGCAAATAAAGAAAGATGCAAGGAATTGGTGGAGAATAGTGTTGGAATTGTTACTGCCTTATGCCCATATATTGGCTATAAGAATTCTTCCATTATAGCTAAAAAATCTTTGAATACAGGAGTTTCTATAAGACAAATAGTTCTTGAAGAGAAAATTTTATCAAGAGCACAGCTTGAAGAAATATTAGACCCGTTTTCTATGACAGCTCCAGGTAGTGCAAAATTAACTAATTCAAATTTAGTTAGTAATAAGGCAATATAATAAAATGATATATATCTTGTAGATAAATTTGTTTCAAAATATTATTTTCGTATATTTATGAATGAAGGTGGATTTATAAAAATAAATTCATCTTTATTTTTATGTTAAAAATACAAATATATCTCTATTTGATTAAAATTAAGAATAAATAAAAGTAACAGGTGTAAATTAGTAAGTTTTAATATAGAGTCGAATGCTAAAAAAGTTTAAAATAAAATTAATTTTAAATTAAACTTATGTAAAGAAAATGTAAGGAGAAAAAATAATAAAACGAATAATAATAAAAATAAACAATGATATAATTCGTTAAATTCCAAAAAAATAATAAAAAAATAGATAATTTGAGTTGACATCATCCGTGTTAGGTGATAATCTTAAGTTAGAAAAACGAAAGTTAAAAATAATTAATAGAAAAATATTCGCATCGCAATGATGTGGTGATAAGCTAAATCTCATAATATTTTTGGAGGAATTAAGATGTCAAATATTAGAAGCGTATTTGTGGAAAAAAAGAGCGGATTTAATGTTGAAGCTCAAAGTTTATTAAGAGATTTTAAAGAAAATTTAGGAGTTGCAAATCTTGAAGATGTAAGAATTGTTAATAAGTACTTAATTTCTGAAGTTTCAGAAGAGTATTATAAGAAATCATTACACACAATATTTGCAGAACTTACGGTTGATAAAATCTATGAAGAAAAATTACCAATTAATGAAGGAGAAATAGCTTTTGGAGTTGAATTTCTACCAGGTCAATATGATCAAAGAGCAGATTCAGCTTCTGAATGTTTAGCACTTTTAAGCGCTGAAGATAAAGTTGAAATAAAGTCAGCTAAAATAGTTATTTTAAAAGGAAAAATTTCTAAAAATGATTTAGATAAAATTAAGAAATATTATATCAATCCTGTTGATTCAAGAGAAGTTGATATTGAAAGTAAAGAACTTGCATCAATTTCAAACATGCCTAAAGACGTTCAAGTCTTAAACGGATTTACCAAGAAAACAATAGCGGAACTAGAAGAGTTTCATAATGATTTAGGATTAGCAATGAGTATAGATGATATTGCTATGATCCAAGAATATTTTAAAGAAGAAAAACGCGATCCAAGCATAACAGAAATAAAAGTTATAGATACCTATTGGTCAGATCATTGCAGACACACAACATTCTCAACAGTTTTAGAAGATATACATATTGAGGAAGGTACTTATACAGAGCCTATCAAAAAGAGTTACGAAGAATATTTAAAATCAAGAGAATATGTTTATGGCCAAAAGCATAAAGAAAAAACTCTTATGGATATTGCAGTAATTGCAATGAAAGAGTTAAGAAAAAGAGGAAAGCTTAACGATCTAGACATATCAGAAGAAATAAATGCATGTTCTATTAATGTTAAGGTTGAAACTGATAAAGGAATGGAAGATTACCTTGTAATGTTCAAAAATGAAACTCATAACCATCCAACTGAAATTGAACCATTTGGTGGTGCAGCAACATGTCTTGGTGGTGCAATAAGAGATCCGCTTTCAGGAAGAACTTATGTATACCAAGCAATGAGAGTTACAGGTGCAGCAGATCCAACAGTTGCAATTAAAGATACAATGGAAGGTAAATTACCACAAAGAAAGATAGTTCTTGGTGCAGCTCATGGATATAGTTCATATGGTAATCAAATAGGTCTTGCAACAGGTCAAGTTCAGGAAGTTTATCATCCAAATTATGCGGCAAAAAGAATGGAAGTAGGAGCAGTTATTGCATCTGCACCAAAAGAAAATGTTGTACGTGAAGAACCATCTTTAGGTGATGTAATAATACTTCTTGGAGGAAGAACAGGAAGAGACGGTGTTGGTGGTGCTACTGGTTCATCAAAAGAACATACAGTAGATTCTATCAATGAATGTGGTGCAGAAGTTCAAAAGGGTAATGCACCAACAGAAAGAAAACTTCAAAGATTATTTAGAAATCCAAAAGTTGCAAAGATGATAAAGAGATGTAATGACTTTGGAGCTGGTGGAGTTTCAGTTGCAATTGGAGAACTTTGCAGAGGGTTAGATATAGATTTAGATAAGGTTCCTAAAAAATATGAAGGTTTAGACGGAACAGAACTTGCAGTTTCAGAATCTCAAGAAAGAATGGCTGTTGTAGTAACAAAAGAAAATGCAGATGAATTTATAAGGCTTTCAAATGAAGAAAATCTAGAAGCTACGTTAGTTGCAAATGTTACTGATACAGATAGATTAAGACTTTTCTGGAGAGGGAAAAATATAGTTGATTTAAAGAGAACGTTCCTAGATACAAATGGAGCTACTCAAAAGACTGAAGTAACTGTTAAAGCTCCAGGAGCGTATCCATACAATGTTAAAGATATAAATGTTAAAGAAGAATGGATAAATAATTTAAAGAAATTAAATGTTGCATCACAGCAAGGTTTAAGTGAAAGATTTGACGCTACAATAGGTGGAGGAACAGTTCTTATGCCATTTGGTGGAAAGTATGCTAAAACACCAGCTGAAGGTATGGCTGCAAAGATTGTTGTTCCTAATGGTGAAAGTAAAGATGCAACTATTATGACATTTGGATTAAATCCAGAGCTAGGAATGTGGAGTCCATATCATATGGCTTATTACTCAGTAATAGAAAGTGTGACAAAGCTTGCAGCTATGGGTGGTAATTTTAGAAAAGCTCATCTTACATTCCAAGAATATTTCGAGAAACTTGGAAAAGATAGCAATAGATGGGGCAAGCCTTTTGCAGCATTACTTGGAGCTTATGAAGCACAAATGGCTCTTGAAATTGCAGCAATTGGTGGTAAAGATTCAATGTCAGGAAGCTTTGGAGATTTAGATGTACCACCAACATTAGTTTCTTTTGCAGTTGGTGTTGAAAAAGCTAAAAAGATTATTTCACCAGAATTTAAGAATGTTGGTTCAAAATTAATATTACTTACTGTGGAAACATGTAGTGATGGAACAATTAACATGGATAAGTATAAAAAGAACTTAGATGTTTTATACAGCTTGATTCAAGATGAAAAAGTTATTTCAGCTTCAAGTGTTAAATTCGGAGGGGTTTCTGAATGTATAACTAAGATGACTCTTGGAAATAGAATTGGTGCAGAAATTGAAAATTTAACAAAAGAAGAATTATTTGGATTTAATTATGGATGTATACTAGCAGAAGTATGCGAAGATGTTAATGTTGAAGAAGCATTTAATGAATCAGAATATAAAGTAGTTGGTAAGACAATAGCTGAAAGTATAATAACAAGCAGAGAATATGATTTCAAATTTGATATTTGTTCATTAGAAAAAAATTACGAAGAAAAGCTTAGGTCTGTATATCCAATAGAAACTAAAGAATTAAATGGAAAAATTGAAACACCATTGTTTGAAGCTAAATCATATGCTTCACCTAAGGTTAAGATAGCAAGACCTAAAGTTGTAATTCCAGTATTCCCAGGAAATAACTGTGAGTATGATTGTGAAAGAGCATTTAGAAATGCTGGCGCAGATGTTACTCAAGTTGTATTTAGAAATATAACTAAGGATGCTTTAAATGAATCAATAGATAGATTAGCTAAAGAAATTTCAACAGCTCAGATACTTATGGTACCAGGTGGATTCTCAGCAGGAGATGAACCAGATGGATCAGGTAAGTTTATAGCAAATGCTTTAAGAAATGAAAAGATAGCTTATGAAGTAATGGAACTTCTTAAAAATAGAGATGGATTAGCTCTTGGTATATGTAACGGCTTCCAAGCGTTAATTAAATTAGGATTAGTACCATATGGTGAAATAGTAGATATTAAAGAAGATATGGCAACATTAACTTATAATAATATAAACAGACATATGAGTTCAATCATAAGAACAAGAGTTACTTCAAATAAATCGCCATGGTTTAGTGAAGTAAATCCAGGAGATATACACTCAGTAGCTATTTCTCATGGTGAAGGAAGATTTGTTGCACCAGAAAGCTTAATAAAGGAATTAATAGCAAATGGACAAGTGGCAACACAGTATGTTGACTTAGAAGGAAATGTTTCATTAGATATGCCATATAATCCAAATGGATCAATGTATGGAATTGAAGGTATAACAAGTCCTGATGGAAGAGTATTAGGTAAGATGGCTCATAGTGAAAGAAGTGGAGAAGATATATTCAAGAACATTCCAGGAAACTATGATCAAAAGATATTTGAATCTGGAGTTAAGTACTTTAAGTAGAGAACCCAAATCTACGATTTGGTGTGAATCACTTACTCAGAGAACGAATGTGAGTCGAGTTTCCTTAAAAAAGTGAGAGCTCAAATCTATAACTTAATTTCAAGGGCTTAGCTGACATTAATCCAGTGTCAGCTAAGTGAAATAAATGATAATAATTTAAAATATTGATTAAATATTAGGAGGCTTTTCTAAAATGGAAGTAGCAATATTTTTTGGAAGTAAATCTGATACAGAAATAATGAAAGGAGCAGCAAATGCATTAAAAGAATTCGGAATAACTTATAAAGCATTTGTATTATCAGCTCATAGAGTACCAGAAAAATTAGAAGAAACATTAGAAGAAGTAGAAAGACAAGGATGTAAAGTTATTATAGCAGGTGCAGGTCTTGCTGCACATTTACCAGGAGTTATAGCCTCAAAAACTATATTACCTGTAATTGGAATACCAGTTAAGGCTGCTCTTGAAGGTGTTGATGCACTATATTCAATAGTGCAGATGCCAAAATCAATACCAGTTGCAACTGTTGGAATAAATAATAGTTACAATGCAGGTATGTTAGCTGTTCAAATGCTTTCTGTAAATAATGAAGAAATTAAAAATAAATTAAAAGAATATAGAGTAAATATGAAGAAAAAATTTATAGAAGATAATGCTGAAGGAGTGGAATTATAATGGAAAAATTAGAAATGTTATATGAAGGAAAAGCAAAACAAATATTTAGAACTGATAAAGATGATGAAGTAATTGTATACTACAAAGATGATGCAACTGCTTTTAATGGTGAAAAGAAAGGGCAAATTCACGATAAAGGAGTTATGAACAACAATATAACTTCAATACTTTTTGAACAATTAGAAGCTCAAGGAATCAAAACTCATTTTATTAAGAAGTTAAACGATAGAGAACAATTATGTAAAAAGGTTGAAATAGTACCTCTTGAAGTAATTGTAAGAAATGTTGCAGCTGGAAGTATGGCTAAAAGATTAGGTCTTGAAGAAGGAACAGCTTTAAAGACTACTGTATTTGAATTTTCTTATAAAGATGATTCATTAGGAGATCCATTAATAAACAGCTATCATGCAGTTGCAATCGGAGCAGCTACTTTTGAAGAAATAGATATTATTTTAGAAATGACTGCAAAAATCAACAATATATTAAAGAATGCATTTGCAAAAGAAAATATAAACTTAATTGATTTTAAAATTGAATTTGGTAAGACAGCAGACGGAGAAATAGTATTAGCTGATGAAATCTCACCAGATACTTGTAGATTCTGGGATGCAACTACAGGTGAAAAACTTGATAAGGATAGATTCAGAAGAGATTTAGGAAATGTTGAAGACGCTTATATTGAAATATTAAAGAGAATTTCTAAATAATACATAATTGACAATTATATAATTGCTGTATTCAATGGACATATAAATGTCCATTGAATCATCTTAATAGTCAATTAACAATATTTTAGAGTGAAAGGATTGTATACATGACAAAATCAGATTTTGAATTAATTATGGACCCTAGCTTAGATAAATTTAAAGATGAATGTGGTGTTTTTGGTGTTTATGCAAATAAGCCTATCGATGTAGCATCTATGACTTATTACGGTCTTTATGCTCTACAACACAGAGGACAAGAAAGTGCTGGAATAGCAGTAGCAGATGGAGAAAAAATAGAAGTACATAAAGGTTTAGGATTAATTACAGATGCCTTTAAAGAGGATGATCTTCAAAAACTAAAAGGACACATTGCAGTTGGTCATGTGAGATATTCAACTGCAGGTGGAAAGGGAATTGAAAATGCTCAGCCAATAGTTACTACTTCTAAAATAGGATCAATAGCTATGGCTCATAACGGAAATCTAGTTAATGATGATGTTATAAAGGAACTTTTAGAAGATGCAGGACAGATTTTTCACACTTCAACTGATTCAGAAGTAATAGCATGTCTTATAGCAAGAAGTGCTAAAAAAGGCTTAGCAAAAGCAGTTGTTGATGCAATGTCAGCTATAAGAGGTTCATTTGCATTAACAATAATGTCACAAAATAAGTTAATAGGGGCAAGGGATCCTCATGGAATAAGACCACTTTCACTTGGAAAAATTGATGAGGGTTATATATTAACATCAGAAAGTTGCGCTTTAGATGCAATAGGTGCTGAACTTGTAAGAGATATTGAACCAGGGGAAATAGTTATTATAGATGAAAATGGAATAGAATCTTATAGATATTCTGAAAATACTGTATGTCAGACTTGTGCGTTTGAATATATATATTTTGCAAGACCAGATTCAAAAATTGATGGATTAGATGTGCATACATCAAGGGTAAGAGCAGGAGAACAGCTTTACAAAGAACATCCAGTTGATGCAGATATTGTTATTGCAGTGCCAGATTCAGGTATACCAGCAGCTATAGGATATGCAAAAGCATCAGGAATTCCATATGATACAGGATTTATTAAGAATAGATATGTTGGAAGAACATTTATATCTCCTTCTCAGGAAATAAGAGAAAGAGCAGTAGCTGTTAAACTAAATCCATTAAAGATAAATCTTGAAGGTAAAAGAGTTGTTCTTATAGATGATTCAATTGTAAGAGGTACAACTTCAAAGCATTTAATAGATTCACTTAGAAAAGCTGGTGTTAAAGAAATTAATTTTTTAATAGCATCTCCAAGTGTTAAATACCCATGTTATTTCGGTATAGATACACCGTATAGAAGTGAATTAATAGCAGCTAACAATAGTGTTGAAGAAATAAGAGATATAATTGGTGCTGATTATTTAGGATATTTAAGTGAAGAAGGCGTAAAGATAAGCTGCACAGGAAAAGAAGGTTTTTGTATGGGATGCTTTAATGGGGTTTATCCTGTGGCTACACCAATAGAAACAGAATAAAAATAGTTAATCAAGTAGCAGTTATGGTCAGTTTGGATAATTAATAGCTGTTGACTGAAAACTGTAAACTGAATAAAGGGAGTGTATATTAATGGTAACATCATATAAAGAAGCAGGAGTTAATATAGAAGAAGGATACAGAAGTGTAAAGCTAATAAAAGAATATGCTGCTAAAACAATGAGTGAATATGTTCTTAATGGCCTTGGAAGCTTTGCTGGTATGGTAGAACTTCCATCAGGATACGAAAAACCAGTATTAGTATCAGGAACTGATGGTGTAGGAACAAAATTAGAAATTGCTTTCAAAAATAATAAATATGATACAGTAGGTATTGACTGTGTTGCTATGTGTGTAAATGATATATTATGTCATGGAGCTAAACCATTATTTTTCTTAGATTACATTGCATGTGGTAAGCTTGAAGCTGAAGTTTCTTCAGATTTAGTTAAAGGTATTGCAGATGGATGCCTTGATTCTGATTGTGCATTAATTGGTGGAGAAACAGCAGAAATGCCAGGATTTTATTCAGATGGTGAATATGATATGGCAGGATTTGCTGTAGGTATTGCTGATAAAGATAAAATAATTAATGGAAGCAAAATAAAAGAGGGAGATAAGCTTATAGGTATAGCTTCTTCTGGAATTCACTCTAATGGTTATTCATTAGTTAGAAAGTTATTCCCTGATTTAAATGAAGATTTTAATGGTGAACCAGTATGGAAAACGCTATTAACTCCAACAAAAATATATGTTAAGCCAGTACTTAAGTTATTAGAAAGTTACGAAATAAAAGGAATGGCTCATGTTACTGGTGGTGGATTTATTGAAAATGTACCAAGAATGTTCAATGGAGGAGAATTTACAGCAGTAATAAATAAAAACTCATATCCATTACCTGGAATATTTGAAAGAATAATTGAAAAAGGTGTAGATAAAGATCACATGTACAATACATTTAATATGGGAATAGGGTTTGTGTTAGCTGTTGATGAAAAAGATGTTACTTCTATAATAAAGGCTTTAGGTGAAATGGGAGAAAAGGCTTATGAAATAGGTCATGTGACATCTGGAGGTGAAGGTGTTTGTTTAAAATAGCAGTTTTAGCTTCTGGTGGTGGTACAGACTTCCAGTCCATAATAGATGCAGTTGAAAGCAAATATTTAAATGTGAAAATAGAGATGCTTATTGCAAGCAAAGATGGGATTTTTGCTATTGAAAGAGCTAAAAATCATGGTATAGAAACACATGTTGTATCTAGAAAAGAATATGGTGAAAAAGCAAGTGATAAAATTTTAGAGTTAGTAAAAGATAAGGTTGACTTAATAGTACTAGCAGGATTTTTATCTATATTAGATGGTAAAATTCTTGATGAATTTGAAAATAGAATAATAAATATCCATCCATCGTTAATTCCTTCTTTTTGTGGACCTGGAATGTATGGATTAAAGGTTCATGAAGCAGCTGTTAATAGTGGTGTCAAGTATTCAGGGTGTACTGTTCATTTTGTAAATAAGGATGTAGATGGAGGAGCAATACTTCTTCAGGACGTTGTTCCAGTATATTTTGAAGATGATGCAGAAGTCCTCCAAAAGAGAATACTTGAAAAAGAACATATTCTTTTACCAGAAGCTATCAAATTAATAAGTGAAGGTAAAGTTGAATTTATAAATGGAAAAGCTAAGCTACATTAGCATGTATACATTAAGATAAAATTTTAATATTAAAAAAATAAGAATAGTAATTTAATTGAAAATGTGAATACGGTATGACTTTATAATTGATGATGTATTTCTTTAAAAATAAATAATCAAATAAAGATTTCATCATTAATTGTCAACTGTCAATTGTCAATTGATGAAAGGTGGTTTTTCATGAAGAAGAGAGCTTTAATAAGCGTATTTGATAAGGATGGAGTTTTAGATTTCGCTAAGTTTTTAGTGTCAAAAGATGTTGAAATTGTATCAACAGGTGGAACTTATAGATATTTAAAAGAAAATGGAATAGATGTAATTGAAATAAATGAAGTTACTAACTTTCCAGAAATGTTAGATGGAAGAGTAAAGACACTTCATCCATTAGTACATGCTGGGATATTAGCAATCAGAGATGATGAAGAACATATGAATACATTAAAGGAAAGAAACATTCACACAATAGATTATGTTGTTGTAAATCTTTATCCTTTCTTTGAAAAAGTAAAAGAAGATTTGACTTTTGAAGAAAAGGTTGAATTTATTGATATTGGCGGACCAACCATGCTTAGAGCGGCAGCTAAAAATTTCCAAGATGTTGTTGTAATTTCAAACAAAAATGATTATGCTAAAGTTATGGAAGAAATAAATGAACATAATGAAGTAAGCTATAAATTTAAGAAGAAATTAGCAGGAAAAGTATTTAATCTTATGAGTGCTTATGATGCAGCTATATCTAATTTTATGCTTGCTGATGATGAAGAAGAATATCCTGAATATCTTTCAGTATCATATAAGAGAATGCAGAGCTTAAGATATGGTGAAAATTCACACCAAAGTGCGGCTGTATATTCTTCAACAATGCTTGATGGAGCTATGAATACTTTTGAAACATTAAATGGTAAAGAATTATCATACAATAATTTCAAAGATGTTGATATAGCATGGAAGTGTGCTAATGAATTTGATGAGCCAGCATGTTGTGCATTAAAACATAATACACCTTGTGGAGTAGCTGTAGGAAATGATTCATATGAAGCATATATGAAGGCGTATGAGGTTGATCCAACTTCTATATTTGGTGGAATTATAGGATTCAACAGAAAAGTTGATAAAAAGACTGCTGAAGAAATGGTGAAGATTTTCTTAGAAGTAGTAGCAGCACCAGATTATGATGATGATGCTTTAGAAGTATTAAAGAGCAAGAAAAATTTAAGAGTACTTAAGTTTAATAATGTTCCAAAGGCTGAAAAATATATGGTTACTGTTGATGGCGCAATGTTAGTTCAAGAAGAAGATAGAAAACTTGTTGATGAAATAAAAGTTGTTACTGAAAAAGTACCTACAGATGAAGAAATGAAAGACTTATTATTTGGAATGAAAGTAGTGAAATATGTAAAATCCAATGCTATTGTTACAGCACATAATGGTGTAGCTGTAGGAATAGGAGGAGGTCAGGTTAATAGAATATGGCCAACTGAAGATGCCTTGAAGAGAGGTAAAGGAGCAACTATTTTAGCTTCGGATGCGTTTTTCCCATTTAGAGATGTTGTTGATGAAGCTGCTAAATATGGAATAAAAGCTATAGTTCAACCGGGAGGATCTATGAGAGACCAGGAATCAATAGATGCTTGTAATGAACATGGAATAGCAATGATATTTACTGGTTATAGACATTTCAAACACTAGAATGAGTTAATTATTAAAATTGAAGTTCTAGGTGGATTTCTTTATTGAATTAATTTAAAGGACAATGGCATAGAAAATTACAGTATTAAAAATCAATGTAAAATGGTTTTTGTCAATGCTGATTTTCTATTGTCCATTGTCAATTTCATATATGGGAGATGATTGTAATGAAAATTCTTTTAATAGGTTCAGGTGGAAGAGAGCATACGTTAGCTTGGAAAATGGCTCAAAGTAGAAAAGTAGAGAAAATTTTTGTAGCACCAGGTAATGGTGGTACTGCAATTGCAGATAAATGTGAAAATATAAACATAACAGATATGGATGAATTAATAAAGTTTGCTAAAAAAGAATGTATTGATTTAACTGTAGTTGGACCAGAAGATCCTTTAACTAATGGGATAGTTAATAAATTCAAGAAGGAAGGATTAAAAATCTTTGGACCAGCAGAAAATGGTGCAAGACTTGAAGGAAGCAAGAGTTTTTCAAAAGATTTTATGAAAAAGTATGGAGTAAAAACTGCAGAATATGCTACATTTACAGATGCCTCTGAAGCTTTGAAGTATCTTGAAACATGTGAATATCCTACCGTTGTAAAGGCCGATGGCCTTGCTGCAGGTAAAGGTGTTATAATATGTGAAAATAAAGAAGAAGCAGTTGTAGCGGTTAATGAATGTATGGTTGATGAGAAATTTGGAAGTGCTGGAAATAAAATCGTAATTGAAGAATTTCTAGAAGGTGTTGAAGCATCAATACTTTCTATTACAGATGGAAAAACAATAATTCCATTCCTATCAGGAAAAGACCATAAACAGATCTTTGATGGTGGTAAGGGACCAAATACTGGAGGAATGGGGGTTATGGCTCCTAATCCATATATTACAGAAGAAGCAATGAAAGATTTTGAAGAAAATATTATGGCAAAAACACTTTATGGAATTCGTGAAGAAGGTTTTGATTTTAAAGGGATAATATTCTTTGGAATAATGATAACTAAAAAAGGAGTTTATCTTTTAGAATACAACGTAAGAATGGGAGATCCTGAAACTCAATCAGTTCTTTATTTAATGGAAAGTGATCTTGTTGAACTTATAGAAGCAGCACTTAGAGAAGAGTTAGATAAGGCTACTGTTAAGTGGAAAGATGGGGTATGCATAAATGTTGTTTTAGCATCAAAAGGATATCCAGGAGATTTCGTAAAGGGATATGAAATAACAATAGATGAAAAGGTAAAAGATAAAGTATTCTTAGCTGGAGCTAAATTCGAAGACGGAGTATTAAAGACAAATGGAGGAAGAGTTTTATCAGTTATAGGATGTGGAAAAGATATTGAAGAAGCAAGAAAAGAAGCCTATGACAATATTAAATATGTTAATTTCAAAGATTCTTATTGTAGAACTGATATAGGCATATTTAAATAATAGAATAAATTATAAGAAACAGGTTTGGTTTATTTAACTAAACCTGTTTTTTGTACGACTAAAATTTAAATTTATGGATAAATAAAAAAAAACTTCCATTTTAAACTAAAGAAAATAAGTAAATGTATCGAAATAAAAACGTATATAGCATATTAATACTCCTCATATACGTATTAAATAAAAAATATATAATAATATTAACAAAAAAAGAGGAATTTAAGATAAAATGTTTAATTATAAATATTATGTAACAAATAGAATAAAAATATATATTTTCATATAAATGTATTTTTGGGCGAAAAAGAATAGATTTAAGGTGTGGTTGATTTAAATTTAGCATAAAGTTTTGAATAAACGAAATGAGGAAAATAATATGGTTGATATTGATGGGGGATATTTATTTTTAAGATGTATAGTGGAAGTGTTTATTGTAAACTTTATGATTTATACTTTATCCAAAAGGAGTATAAATAATACTAACTATTATATTGTCAGTATACTTTTATCTGTATTAACATATGTAGTGCGTCTACTTCCAATATATTATGGAGTTCATATTGTTATCAATTTAATTACCTTTATAAGTATAATGACTATACTTGGAATACCATTGATTAAATCTATTAAGAATACGTTAATTACATTCACTATTTTAGAGTTTTCTGAAATTTTAAATTTAATTATTTTAATTATTTTAGATAATAAATTTTGGGAAGATAATGAAATTTATATAAAAGGTTCATTGGGAATTCCATCATTAATCTTTTTATTTTTATCTGCCGTGATTTTAAAATATAGAATAAAATCAGAATAGTAATCATTTATAGAATAGTTTAATTATGGGCAATAAATACAATAAATAGGAATCGGGTGAAATTTATAGGAATAATTGAAAAAGGATTAAACAATATAAATTACTAAACTTATGTTAAGTGATTTTATTAAAATTAAATATGAAAGAGAAGTGTGATTTTGGAAAATAATAAAAAGAAACTATCTGATATGCTGCTGATAATAAAAGTATCAATGATAATTTTTACTGTTATTATAGTGTATATGCATTTATCAGAATATTGGATGAATACAAGGATGGAGGTTGTTGGTAAAATAAATATATTCACAGCAATGTTTTTCTTACTGATTACAATAGTAGTTTATATGCTGTGTATATTAATGTCTCCCAAAGTAGAGATGTATCATAATGTATTCAAATTAAAATGGCTTATAGAAAATATATTATGTATATTATTTATATCTTTACCAGTACATTTTTTTGTAACATATACCAATGAATATAAGTATATTTTTTTATTACTTATATTATCGAGCACAATTCAATATGGATCCAAATACGGTATGATAACTTCATTATTTTCATCAATAGCCATACTCAGTACAGATTTATTGTATGCACCTATAAAAGATGGAATAAACATGATATTTCAACAAGATATAATAATGACAGGGATATTTATAGTAATAGGATGGATTTTTGGATATTATGTTGATTTGGTATCTGAAGAAGATAGGAAAAAAGAAAATAAATTAAATGTATTAAATAGCAAACTTGAAGAAAAAATCAAGCAAAGAAAAGAAATACAAAAAATACTAGTAAATAATGAAACTTGTTATGATATATTATTTGAAAATTCAATAAATGCAGTTATTGTACATAAAGATGGAAAAATACTATATGCTAATAGAAGTGCTAGTAATTTATTAGGGTATGATTATATAGATGACTTTAATGTAAAGACAATTTGTGAATTTTATACTGAAAAGCAACGTGAATATATAAATAGTAAATACCAAAAAATAGAGAAAGAGCATATGTCAAAGGTTATTGAAGAAGAAACAATTATTGATATGTTTGGTAAGGTTATACCAGTTAGCAATACATCATCTTTTTTTCTTTATAAAGAAGAAAGTGCGATTTTGACAGTCTTAACTGATGTGACAAACGAGAAGAAAATAGAAAGCCTAAAGCTTGATATGGAAAAAAATATTAAGATATTAAATGAGACAAAAGAATTCAATATGTTGATTAGAAGCTTTTTCATTAATATGTCTCATGAACTTAAAACACCAATAACAGTTATGTATTCTGCAATCCAAGCTATAGATTTAAATATTCAAAAATATAATTCAGATAGTGTTGAAAGAGATAGAGTGTATATAAAAAACATGAAACAAAACTGTCTTAGAATGATACGTTTAATTAATAATTTTGTGGATGCTACAAGGTTGGAAGCTGGTGAAATGAAAATCAGCAAGGAAAATGGTGATATTGTAGATGCTGTTGAAAGTATAATACAAAAAACAGCACAATATATACATGATAAAAATATTGAATTAATATTTGATACAAATGTTGAAGAAAAATTAATGGCATTTGATAAAGAAGTAATGAAACGAATATTATTAAATCTAATATCTAATGCAATAAAATTCGGTGATAAAAAACAAAAAATCCAAATAGATTTAAATTCTGTGGATGATTATGTATTTATTAATGTAAAAGATGAAGGAAGAGGGATTCCTAGGAATAAACTGGATGTTATCTTTGAACGCTTTGGACAAGTTGATAATTCTTTATCTAGAGAATGTGAAGGATCAGGAGTGGGATTGTATTTAGTAAAGTGCTTTGTTGAGCTACATAATGGAAAGATAAAAATAATAAGTAACGAAGGTGAAGGAACAGAAGTTATAATATGTCTTCCAGTAGAAGTATTAGATGACATGGAATTTTCTAGTAAGAGAATTGTTGAAAGTGATGAAGAAAAGATACAAAGGGAATTTTCAGATATTTATTCAATATAAGTTATAAAGTAACCATAATAGAGTATACACTTATTAAGATTATAATAATTTTGATAAAATAGTATATAATTAATATTATAATGTAAAAATTATTACATTATGATTTAATAATCAATAATCAAATTGTAGAGGTGAGTATAGATGATAATTTTGACAATAGATAGTGTACCAGGGAAAGAGATAAAAGAGGTAAAGGGTTTAGTTAAAGGAAGTACTGTAAGATGCAAGAACATAGGTCGTGATATTATGGCAGGATTTAAAAATATAGTTGGTGGAGAAATGGATGGTTATAATGAAATGCTTACAGAAGCAAGAAAAATAGCCATAGGAAGAATGATTGATGAAGCGACTTCTATTGGAGCAAATGCAGTAGTTGGGATGAGATTAACATCATCAGCTATTGCACAGGGTGCTGCAGAAATGGTTGCTTATGGTACAGCTGTAGTTATAGAGGAATAGGCAAGTATATGTTTATTGCAGGGATGATACTATTTGTATATGGATCTGTAATCATTGTATCTGTAGGACTTCTTGTATATACGGTATTTAAAAGAGTTAAAGAAAAGAAAAAGGAAGCAGAAGAACATAAAAAATATGAGGACTATTAAAATATATTTTCAATTGAAATGTCTATACACATGTAAAGAATATTTGTGTATAGGCATTTTATTATGGATGATTTTTTATTAAGGTCATTAGTGATATAATATATTAGTTATTATAAAAGATTTGGTGAGGATGCAAGAATGCAAAATAAAAATTATTTATACAATAATTATTTAAATATGGCTAGAAATCTAAGAACTGAAAATAATTTATTAAAAGCTTTGTCTTTTTATAAAAAGGCGTATAATCTAGAAATTGGGAAAAAGGATATAGAACTACTAATAGATATGGCTCTTATATATGATGAGATTGGGCTTAAAAGTGAAGCGGAAGAAAAATACTTTGAAGTAATTGAATTAGATAAAGATGAGGCGAGGGCTTATTATGGATTGGCTATTATATATGATGATAATGATGAATTAGGAACAGCAAAAAAATATTATGAAAAGGCTATAGAAAAAAATCCTAATTATGATAAAGCATATTTCTTTTTGGCTAATATTTATGATATTTGGGATGATAGAGAGAATGCTATACACAATTATAAAAAGTCAATAGATATTAATCCGAATGAACTTTGGGCTTATGCTAATTTATCATGTATTTATGAAGAACAAAAAGAATATGAAAAAGCATTGGAATATATAGAAAAAGCTTTAGATATAGATAAAAATAATTATAAAATATTATTTAATAAGGGTGTAATACTAAACAAGCTTAATAGAGTAGAAGAAAGTAAGGAATATTATAAAAAATCCATAGAAGTAAATCCTAAATACCCATATAGTTTTTTGAATTTAGCAGTTATGTATAAAGAAAATAAAGAATATGAAAAAGCAATTCATATTATAAATGAAGGAATTAAAGAAAATGAAGAACAAGGATTTTTATACTATAACAGGGCATGTTTTAATGTTCATATAGATAAAAATGAAGAAGCCTTTTATGATGTAAAAAGGAGTATAGAATTAGATGAACTGTTTTTTGATTACATGAAGAAAGACTCGGAATTAGATCCAATAAGGAAATTAGAAGAATATAAAAAATTTATGGAGTATAGGAAATAGAATAAAGTATCAATTTATTAACAAGAATCATAGATATTTCATATACATAAATAGGAGGAATGTATATGGTTAGTATTTTGTTAATGTCCATAGGGATAACATTCATAGTAATTGGAATTATGGTTTTTTTGGATAAGATAAAACTGATTAAATATGGTATAAAGGCTGAAGGTGAAATAATAGATTTTAAAAAGGGTATGTCATCATATATTAATGAAGATAAACAGATAGTTTATATAACCGTATCTAGACCTGTAATAAGGTTTGTAGATGAAAATAATGAAATTAGAATAATAACATATGATATTTCAGAAAATGACAGAAGTTATAAAATAGGGGATAAGGTTATGCTGGCTTATACAAGAAATGACCCTGAATATGTGGAGCTTGCAGAAAAACAAATTGCTTTTTCTATGTTATGTAAATTAATTTCATTAGGTATAATGTTTATTGTATTTTCAGTGATATTGTGGATGATATGAATAATTTTATAATTAAGACTGCGTTGATGTTTGTGTGAATAAATATCAATGCAGTTTTTTGCTTAAAGATACAAAAAATTTAATTTAGAAATAGAACAAACATAGTGTTAAAAATAAGAAAAAGTTTGGTTAAGAGATACTTTTTATATAATAAAAAGATGTCGAAAATCGACATCTTTAAAATAGAATTGTATTCTGAATACTTTATTTATAATGAACTTCAGATAATTCAGATACATGATCATATTCTATAGTTTCATTGTTGTATAAGAATTTTACACCATCAATCCAATCAACATTTGACTTATTATTTGACTGAAGAAAATTTTCTATTAAAGTATTTGCTGTCACCTGTCCTCCAGTTGAACCTTGGAATTTAGGAACCCATGTCTTATCTCCAGAATCAACAAGATTAATAGTAGCAACTTTTTTACCATTTATAGTATCAATAGATTTTACTTTAAGAGTAAGACCATCAAAGTTAGTTTTTGATACTGCATTTGATAATTGATTTAATTTATCATTTAAACTTAGACTTGAATCTAAAGAAATGCTACTAACTTCATTAGGTTCTAAAGAATTTTCATCTATTTTATAAATAGAGAATTTAATTTTACTATCAGTGTCTTTTGCGTTAGATTGAGGTTTGCTTTCTGTTTCGCTTTTGTTTTCAGTTTCATTTTTTTTGTCATCATCATTTTTGTTTGATTCAGTATTTGTGGATGAAGAAGACGATGAATCAGTAACTGGTGGAGTATTAGAATCAGATTCAGTTTTCTTCTTAGATCCACAAGAAACTATTGTGAAAACGCTTAGCATTAAAACAGTTGTTAAAATAAGCTTTCTAATCATAGCATGTACTATTGCTATTAAATATCCTTAAATATTTAAAGCAACAGTTTTCACCTCCTTTAGATTAATAATATAACAATAAAATATTATATTTTCATAAATTATATCATATGGGCTCGAAAAATAAAAGCTTAGTATTATTTAAGAATTTATTGACAATTTATTTTGATTGTAGTATATTTTGATTATCAAAGTATTTTAAACTTAAAGTACAAAATAAATACGTATTTATGACGATAAGTGATAAACTTTCATTTATATGTGGGAGGGTTAAATTAATGAGCAAATCTACAGTTATTATCAATGAATTATTGGTAGAATTGTTTAATGATGTTTTACAAATAGAAGAACAGAGTTTAAAAGATGGACCGATTTCGGATTTATCTATAACTGAAATTCATACACTTGAGGCAATTGGAATGTATGATCAGAAAAGTATGTCTGAAGTTGCACAAAATCTAAAAATAACAGTTGGAACTTTGACAACAGCAATTAACAAACTTATAAAAAAGGAATATGTTGAAAGAAAAAGAATAGAGGAAGATAGAAGAGTTGTTTTAATTAAGCTGACTAAAAAAGGCAAACTTGCTTATAGGCTGCATGATAAATTTCATAAAGATATGGTTAATACAGCTGTAGATGGATTAAATGATAAAGAAGAAGAAGTTTTAATTCATTCTCTAACGAAGATTAATAAATTTTTTAAGGAAAAATATGAATTGTAATTATAAAGGAGAAAAACGATGAGTAATGTTGGAATTGCAGGGACAGGAGCATATGTACCTTCTTTGGCAGTGACAAATGATGATATAAGTGAACTTGTAGAAACTAATGATGAATGGATTATGAAGAGAACTGGAATAAGAGAAAGAAGAATTTCTCAAGGTGAAGATACGTCAGATATGGCTTCAAAAGCTGCATTGTGTGCTTTAGAAAGAGCAGATGTTGATCCAAGAGATGTTGATTTGATTATAGTTGCAACAATAAGTCCAGATATGTTTATACCTTCAGTTGCATGTCTTGTACAAAGTAAAATAGGTGCAGATGATGCGGCTTGCTTTGATATTAATGTAGCATGTTCTGGATTTGTTTATGCAATGGAAATAGCACAAAGCATGATGAAATCAATGAATTATAAAAATGCTCTTATAATTGGTTCAGAGACTTTATCAAAGGTTATAAATTGGAAAGATAGATCAACATGTATTTTATTTGGTGATGGAGCTGGTGCTGCAGTTTTAAAAAGAACTGAAGAACCAGGAATAATAAAATCATATTTAAAATCAGAAGGTAAAAAAGGTGATGCATTAACAATAGGAGCTGCTGATTTTAATACTCCATTTTCAAAAGAGTCTGTTGAAAGAGATAGACATATATATATGAATGGTGGAGATGTATTAAAATTTGCAGTAAATGCACTTGCGGATTCAGTAAACAAAGTTTTAGATGAAACAGGACTTTCTATGGATGATATTAAGTATATAGTACCACATCAAGCTAATGTTAGAATAATACAATCAGCAGCTAAGAAGCTACATACTGATTTAGATAAATTTTATATTAATCTTGAGAGATATGGAAATACGTCATCAGCTTCAGTTCCTATTGCATTAAATGAAATGTATGAAAAAGGAATGTTAAAAAAAGGTGATAAGTTTATACTTGTAGCCTTTGGTGGAGGCTTGACATATGCAGCCACTATGATAGAATGGTAAAAAATGTAATTTTAATATTAAAATAAGTAAATTTTAGACAATATCAAAATGAATTGTCTTTAAAATAAAAAATATGAAAATTTTTGGAGGTATATATTATGTTATTTGAAGAAATTAGAGAAGTTATTTGTGAACAATTAGGAATTGAAAAGGAAGAAGTTACTTTAGAAACAACATTCGATGAATTAGGAGCAGATTCTTTAGATTTATTCCAAATAGTAATTGAACTTGAAGAAAAGTATGAAATTCAAATAGAAGAAGTAGAAAATTTAAAGACTATAAATGATGCAGTAGAATATGTAAAATCACATAAAGAAAATTAATAGTAAAAAGTATTTCAATATAGATATTTAAATTATCAGCACAATCAGAGAAACTAAAAGTTTATTTGATGATGGCAGGGGGAATTTCTTATGGAGAAAAATAGAGTATGCGAACTTTTGAAAATAGAATATCCTATCTTTCAAGGTGGTATGGCCAGAATTGCCGATGCATCGCTAGCAGCTGCTGTAAGTGAAGCGGGCGGACTTGGAATAATAACTGGAGCAGCGCCAACAGAATGGGTCAGAGAACAAATTAGGGAAGCTAAAAAGATCACAGACAAGCCTTTTGGTGTAAATATAATGTTAATGTCAGAAAATGCAGAGGAAATTGCAGATTTAGTTTGTGAAGAAGGCATAAAAGTTGTAACAACAGGGGCTGGAAGTCCAGGAAAGTATATGGCTAAATGGAAAGAACATGACATAAAAGTTATTCCAGTAGTTGCCTCAGTAGCTCTTGCAAAAAGAATGGAAAAATCAGGTGCAGATGCAATTATTGCAGAAGGAACTGAATCTGGAGGCCATGTTGGTCAGTTGACTACTATGGCATTAGTACCACAAGTTGTTGATGCCGTAAGCATTCCTGTTATAGCAGCTGGTGGTATTGGTGATGGAAGAGGTGTTGCAGCATCATTTATGCTTGGATCAGAAGGCATTCAGATTGGTACAAGATTTCTTGTAGCAAAAGAATGCACAGTACATCAAAATTACAAAGATAAAGTGCTAAAAGCTAAAGATATAGATACAGAAGTTACTGGAAGACCAACAGGTCATCCTGTAAGAGTTCTAAGAAATAAGCTTGCAAGAACTTATATAAAAATGGAAAAAGACGGTGCAAGTTTAGAAGAATTAGAGCAATTAGGTGTAGGTGCATTAAGAAAGGCCGTTGTTGATGGTGATGTAGATAATGGCTCAGTCATGTCAGGACAGATTGCAGGACTTGTTAATAAGGAACAGACTGCTAAGGAAATAATAGAAGAATTATTTACAGAAGCAAAGGAAAGATTTAAGCTTTTTGGAGGCAGAGATGAATAGTAGAAAAATAGCATTTCTTTTTCCAGGTCAAGGTGTTCAGACCGTTGGAATGGCAAAGGAATTATATGAAAACATACCAGAATGTAAAGAAATATTAGACTCTAGTGAAGAAATTTTAAAAATGCCATTAAAGAAGATGATGTTTGAAGGTCCAGAGGACCTTCTTACTGAAACTGAAAATGCTCAACCAACAATATTGGTTGCATCACTTATGGCGTTAAAAGCATTAGAGATAAATGGAATAGATGCAGAATATGCTGCAGGATTAAGTCTTGGTGAATACGCAGCTCTTATAAATGGTGGAGCATTATCGCTAGAAGATGGATTACGTCTTGTTAAGGAACGAGGAAGAATAATGGGAAATGCGTTGCCAGAAGGACTTGGAACAATGGCAGCAATTTTAAAATTAAATGATGAAAAGTTAGAAGAATTATTAGAAAGATCAAGAAAATTTGGAATAATCGAAGGTGCGAATTTTAATTGTCCTGGTCAGGTTTCAGTGTCAGGAGAATTTAAAGCAGTTGAAGAAGCTGTTAAAATTGCAAAAGAATTAGGTGGATTAGGAATTATGCTTAATGTAAGTGGTCCGTTCCATAGTTCACTTTTAAAAGAAGCAAGTGAGGAATTTTATAATACAATTAAAAAAGCAAATATCAAACCTCTTAAAAAAGAAGTATATTCAAATGTAAAAGGAACTTTATATGAAGAAAATGATGACATAAGGGATCTTTTGAAAAAGCATATCAGATCATCAGTTCTTTTTGAAAAGACTATAAGAGATATGCTTGAAAAAGGTGTTGATACATTTATTGAAGTTGGGCCTGGTAAAGCTTTAAGAGGATTTGTTAAAAAAATAGATAGAAAAGCAATATTGCTAAATGTTGAAGATGTGAATTCATTAAATAATACCATTTCAGCACTGAATGTATAATTATAGGATTTATAAAGGTATATTTTTATATATAATTTGGAATTATTATGTTATTAGTAAAATTATTTTAAGTTAAGTTATTATTTACAAAATAGATATTGTATAGGAAATTATTAAGGAGGAAGATTTATGCTAAAGGGTAAATGTGCACTTGTAACAGGGGCATCAAGAGGAATAGGAAAAGCTATTGCTTTGAAGTTAGCATCCCTTGGAGCTAATTTGGTTTTAAATTATAGAAGTAGCGAGCAAGAAGCTTTAGAAGTTGAAAAGCAAGTTAAAGATATGGGTGTTGATGCCATAAGTATTAAAGGTGATATTTCTAAACTTGAGGATGTAGAAACACTTGTTTCAACAGCTAAAGAGAAATTTGGTGCAATTGATATTATGGTTAATAATGCAGGTATAACTAAAGATACTTTAATACTTAGAATGAAAGAAGAAGATTTTGATACAGTTATAGATGTAAATTTAAAAGGTGTATTCAATTGTTTAAAAACAATTACACCTGTAATGGTAAGACAAAAGTATGGTAAGATCATAAATCTTTCATCGGTTGTTGGTATTTCAGGAAATGCAGGGCAGGTAAATTATTCAGCATCTAAAGCAGGTGTAATAGGAATGACAAAATCCCTTGCAAAAGAGGTCGGTTCAAGAGGAATCAATGTAAATGCTGTAGCACCAGGATTTATTGAAACTGATATGACTGATGTTTTAGGAGATAAATATAAAGATGAAATAAAGAAGAATATTCCACTTAAAAAACTTGGAAAGCCTGAAGATGTTGCTAATGTAGTCGCTTTTCTTGCAAGTGAAAATTCAGATTATATTACTGGCCAGGTTATTCATGTTGATGGTGGAATGTTAATGTAGTGGAGGAAAATTAATATGGATAGAAGAGTTGTTATAACAGGTATGGGAGCAGTAACTCCTATTGGAAATGATGTTAATACATTTTGGAATAATGCCCAAGAAGGAAAACTTGGAATAGATTATATAACAATAATTGATAAAGAGTCTGTTGATGTAAAAGTAGCAGGAGAAGTTAAAAATTTTGATCCTGAAGCTATAGTAGGTAAAAAGGAATGTAAAAGACTAGATAGATTTGAACAGTTTGGATTAGTAGCAGCTCATGAAGCTATTGAAAATTCTGGATTAGATTTAGAAAAAGAAGACTTAGAAAGAATCGGAGTAATTGTTGGTTCTGGAATTGGTGGACTTCAAAGTATTGAAACAGAATGTACAAAACTAGAGTCAGGTAAATCTAAGAGAGTATCTCCTTTCTTTATACCTATGGCAATAATAAATCTTGTAGCAGGTAATATTGCAATTAAATATGGTTTGAAAGGTCCATGTACATCAGTAGTAACAGCATGTGCAACTGGAACAAATAGTATTGGTGATGCATTTAGAATGATTAAACATGGATATGCAGATGTTATGGTTGCAGGTGGATCAGAAGCGCCTATAACAAAAATTGGAATGGGCGGATTTAATGGAATGAAAGCATTAAATTCAAATAATGATCCTAAAAAAGCATCTATACCATTTGATAAAGATAGAAGTGGATTTGTTATGGGTGAAGGTGCTGGTGTTTTAGTATTAGAATCATTAGAGCATGCAGAAAAAAGAGGAGCAAATATAATTGCAGAAGTTTTAGGATATGGTTCAACATGTGATGCATATCATATTACATCTCCTATTCCAGATGGAAGTGGAGCTTCAAAGGCAATTAGAGATGCATTAAATGAAGGTGGAATTAATCCAGAAGAAGTTTCATATATAAATGCTCATGGAACATCGACTCAATTAAACGATAAATTTGAAACAAATGCAATTAAGAATGTGTTTGGAGAAGATACAAAGATTCCAGTGTCATCAACTAAGTCAATGACAGGACATCTTTTAGGTGCAGCAGGTGCTATTGAAGCAATTATATGTGCAAAAGCTTTAGAAGATGGATTTATACCACCAACAATAGGATATAATACACCAGATGAAGGTCTAGATTTAGACTATGTTCCTAATGTAGGAAGAAAACAAGATTTACAATATGTACTTACTAATTCTTTAGGTTTTGGTGGTCATAATGCAGTTTTACTTTTAAAGAAGTGGAAGTAAAAACTCCTGGGAGGTTATATTATGGAATTTGAACAGATAAAAGAACTTATTACACTTATAGATACTTCAGATTTAGCTTTTTTTGAACTTTCTGATGGAAATAGTCATATAAAAATGGATAAATCATTAAATAGAGGTGGATCAGATAACACTGTAAGCACTGCTAATGATAAGATTATTACTGAACAAGTAGTAGAAAAGCCAATATCTAATTCTACTAATAATGAAATGAAAAAAGTAATAAAAGAAGAAGTAAAAGAAGAGGTTAAGGAAGAAGAAGATAGCCATTTGAGCATTATTACTTCTCCTATGGTAGGAACATTCTATTCAGCAGCCTCACCAGACACTCCTGCATTTGTTAAAGTAGGAGATATAATATCAAAAGGAAAAATTATATGTATCATTGAAGCTATGAAGCTTATGAATGAAATAGAAAGTGAATACAGTGGTGAAATAGTTGAATGTTTAATTAAAGATGGTGATATGGTTGAATATGGTCAGCCGTTGTTTAAAATAAAGGAGGCTTAATTTATGCTTGATATAAAAGAAATAAAAGAAATTTTACCTCATAGATACCCTATGCTATTAATTGATAGGGTGATTGAAATGGATATTGAAGAAAAACTTTATGTTAAGGGATATAAAAATGTTTCAGCTAATGAAGCTTTCTTTCAAGGACATTATCCAGAAGAACCAATTATGCCAGGTGTATTACAAATAGAAGCACTAGCTCAGGCAGGAGCAGTTGCTATTTTATCTATGGAAAAATTTAAGGGAAAAACACCATTGTTTGCAGGGACAAATAAGGTTAGATTTAAAAATAAAGTTGTTCCTGGAGACAGACTTGATTTATATTGTGAAATAGTAAAACTTAAAGGACCCATAGGTGTAGGAAAAGGTGTAGCGACTGTAGATGGTAAAGTAGCCTGTGAAGCTGAAATATTATTTGCTATAGGATAGGTGATAATATGTTAAAAAAGATACTTATTGCAAACAGAGGAGAAATAGCTGTAAGAGTAATAAGAGCATGTAGAGAGATGGGAATAGCTACAGTTGCAGTTTATTCTGACATAGATAAAGATGCGCTTCATACTCAACTTGCAGATGAAGCAGTATGCATTGGCTCTGCAATGCCTAAAGATAGTTATTTAAATATGGCTAATATTTTAAGTGCGTGTGTTTTGACTGGAGCAGATGCTATTCATCCAGGGTTTGGTTTTTTGTCTGAAAACTCTAAATTTGCAAAAATGTGCAGAGAATGCAACATAAAATTCATAGGTCCAGATTATGAGACTATTGATTTTATTGGTGATAAAGCTAAAGCAAGAGAAATTATGAAATTTTCTGATGTACCTGTAGTTCCAGGATATGAAGGGGAAATACGTGATGAGAATCATGCTTTAGAACTTGCAAAAGAAATAGGTTATCCTATTATGATCAAAGCATCAGCAGGTGGTGGTGGAAAAGGAATAAGAATTGCTTTTAATGATGAAGAATTCTTAATGGGCTTTAAAACTGCTAAAGCAGAAGCTAAAGCATGCTTTGGAAATGATACATTATATTTAGAGAAGTATGTACAAAAACCTAAACATATAGAATTTCAGATTTTAGCTGATGAACATGGAAATGTAATTCATCTAGGTGAAAGAGAATGTTCAATGCAGAGAAAAAATCAAAAAGTATTAGAAGAAGCACCATCTAATGTGTTAAATGAAGAACTTAGAGAAAAGATGGGTGAAATAGCAAAAAGAGCAGCATTGGCAGTAGATTATAAAAATGCTGGAACTATAGAATTCTTATTTGATAAGGACAATAATTTCTATTTTATGGAGATGAATACAAGAATACAGGTAGAACATCCTATAACAGAAATGATAACTGGCATTGATATTGTTAAAGAGCAGATAAGAATTGCATCAGGAGAGAAGTTAAGATTTACTCAAGATGACATAAAACTAAAAGGTCATGCTATTGAATGTAGAGTAAATGCTGAAGATCCTGATCATGATTTTAGACCTTGTCCTGGAAAGATTGAAGAATTGTGTATTCCAGGAGGAATGGGTGTTAGAATAGATTCAGCAATATACTGTGGATATAAGATACCTCATTGTTATGATTCAATGATTGCGAAGGTAATAACATTTGGAAATGATAGGGATGAAGCAATCGTTAAAATGAGAAGAGCATTATCTGAATTTGCAGTAGGTGGTGTTGTTACAAACATAAATTTTGATCTTTCTATCTTAGAAACTGAAGAGTTCTTAAGAGGAGAATATGATACGTCATTTTTAGCAGAAAAGATGGTGAAGAAGAATGCTTAAGGATTTATTTGTAAAAAGACAATATGCAACTGTAAAACCTTCAGTATTAAAGAGAGATGAAGAAAAATACAATGAAATAAATGAAGAAAAACCTAACATTCCATCAGGCATGTGGACCAAGTGTGATAAATGTAATGGAATAATATATCAGGACGATCTTGAGAATTATAAACATGTTTGTCCAAACTGTAATCATCATTTCAGATTAAATGCAAAACAAAGAATTAGAATGCTTTTTGATAAAGAATCATTTACAGAAATGTGGAAAGATTTAAAAACAACTAATCCTCTTGATTTTGAAGGCTATGATGAGAAGATTAATAAAAGTAGTCTTAAAACAAATAGTTCAGAAGCGGTTGTCACAGGAATTGGCCAGATAAATGGTTTAAAAGTAGCATGTGGAATAATGGATAGCTTTTTTATGATGGGAAGTATGGGAACTGTAGTTGGTGAAAAGTTAACAAGGCTAATTGAATATTCTACAGAAAATAAGCTTCCTGTAATTATATTTACTACATCAGGCGGTGCAAGGATGCAAGAAGGGATTTTTTCTCTTATGCAAATGGCAAAGGTAAGTAGTGCACTGGCTAGACATGATGAGGCAGGTCTTTTATATATTTCAGTATTAACAGATCCTACAACTGGTGGAGTAACGGCAAGTTTTGCAATGGAGGGTGACATTATTTTAAGTGAACCTAATGCCCTTGTAGGATTTGCAGGAAGAAGAGTTATAGAAAATACTATAAAAGAAACTCTTCCAGAAGATTTTCAAAAGGCAGAATTTTTATTAGAAAAAGGATTTGTTGATTCTATTGTTGAAAGAAAAGATCTTAGAACTTGCATATATAAGATTCTTGTATTACATGGAGTGAAGAATTATGAGTAAAGAATTTATTAAAGGTAGCAATGAAGCCTGGGAAAGTGTTGAGATAGCACGACATAAAGAAAGACCTACAGGACAATATTACATTGAAAATATTTTTAAGGACTTTATTGAACTGCATGGAGACAGATCTTTTGGAGATGATAAGGCTATTATTGGTGGTATAGCATCTGTAAATGGTATAAATGTTACTGTTATATCAATTACTAAGGGATCTAATACGACTGAAAATATAAAGAGAAACTTTGGAATGCCAAATCCAGAAGGATATAGAAAAGCTTTAAGACTTATGAAACAAGCAGAGAAATTTAAACGTCCAGTAATATGTTTTGTAGATACACCAGGAGCTTTCTGTGGACTTGGTGCTGAAGAAAGAGGTCAAGGTCAGGCAATTGCAAATAATCTATTTGAATTAAGTCGCTTAAAGACTCCAATTATGTCTGTTATTACAGGTGAAGGAGGAAGCGGTGGTGCTTTAGCTTTAATGGTTGCAGATAAGATATGTATGCTTGAACATTCGATTTATTCTATTCTTTCACCAGAAGGATTTGCTTCTATTTTATGGAAGGATTCATCGAGAGTAAAAGAAGCTGCAGATGTTATGAAAATAACAGCTAAAGACTTAAAGGAATTTGGAATCATTGATGAAATGATAAAAGAGCCAAGAGGTGGTGCTCATAAAAATCCTCAAAAAGCAGTGGATGAGATAAGAAGCAGTATTACAGAATTTCTATTAAAAGTTAAAGAGAAGGATTTGGACAGTTTAGTTGATGAAAGATATAAGAAATTCAGAGAGATGGGTAATTTCTATTAAAAAAAGCACTTAAAAGTTAAGAAAATAACTTTTAAGTGCTTTTTGTATGCTAAAACTGACAAAGGTTGCTTATTGTTATATAATCAAGTTAAAGCAATTATATAAAAGGAGAAGATTTATATGGAGAGTAATAGTACTAAAGTAGCCAAGATAGCCACAAAAATGGCTATATGTGATAGAGAAGAAGAAAATTCACTTAAAAAATTATATTCTGAACAAGGAATAAAAGTAACGGCTGTAAATATAGGAGGGAATATAAATTCTTCTATTTCTAAGATTCTTGAAAGTGCATTAGTTGCATCAAAAAGAAACGGTCTTATAAGAGAAGAACACCTTCATGAAGGTGCAGTAATAGGTGCGGCAAGAGATGCTATAATACAGGTTAATAATAGAGCTAATGGCTTAAATATAGGCGGAAAAATAGGTATTGCACGAGGTGGAGAACATATTTCAGTATGTATTTTTCTTAGTATTGGACTTCTTCATTTAGATGAGGTTGTTATTGGAATAGGGCATAGATGCCTTCCTATATAGAACATAGAGTAAATAATTAGTTAAATTTATCTTGATCATAAATAAAAGATCCATAATTATTTAAGTAAAATAATAATTTATTATATTAGAAGCTTTGATTGATGATTATTATTAACGAAATTTTATTTAATACCATGTAAAAAGAGACTTTAAGATTTTAAAGTCTCTTTTTCTTCGACATATTATGAATTATATAATTTAAAAAAGCAAAAAAACTTTAATATATAATAGATAAAACTTTACATAAAAATTAAAATATGATAACATAAATTAATAAATTAATAAATTGTTGTCAATTTAATTGATGTAATTACATAAATATAAGTATACAATTAATAAATTGTTTTTTGTGAATCTAAAAGATTAAAGAGACAACATAGATCAGGAGGATGGAATTATGGTAGGGAAAAAAAGATTAGGAGCACTTATAGCAGCTGCAATAATAGGTACGTCATTAATAGGTTGTGGCAGTAGTGCAGGTACGAATGGTACAAGTAATGAGGGAGGACAAGAAGTAAAGAATATTGGTGTAGTTCAGCTTGTACAACATGATGCATTGGATTCTGCGAATAAAGGGTTTGTAGATGCATTAAAAGAAAAAGGATATGAAGATGGAAAGAATATAAAGATAGATCAGCAAAATGCTCAAGGTGAGCAGGCGAATGCTCAGACAATTACAAAGCAGTTTGCTGATAGTAAAAAGGATTTAATTTTTGCAGTAGCAACACCAGCAGCTCAAGCAGCTTATAATGCTACAAAGGATATTCCAATTGTGTTTACAGCAGTTACAGATCCTGTTGCAGCGGAAATTGCAAAGGATTGGAAAAGTTCTGGTACAAATGTTACAGGTACATCAGATAAAGTTCCAGTAGAAGATCAAATTAAATTGTTAAAGCAGTTACTTCCAGAAACAAAAACTATTGGAGTAATTTATAATACATCTGAAACAAATTCGATAATTCAGGTTGAAGAATTAAAAGCAGCAGCAGAAAAAGATGGATTAGGGGTTAAAGAAATTGGTGTAACAAATGTAAATGAAATTAATCAAAATTTAGCTAGTGCGCTAAATGACATAGATGTTTTATATACTCCTACTGATAATACAGTAGCATCTGCGTATAGTCTAGTTGGGAAACTTTGCATTGATGCTAAAAAGCCAATTATAGGAGCAGAAGAAGCAGTAGTAACTAAAGGTGGACTTGCAACTATTGGTATAGATTATTATAAACTTGGTAAAGAAGCAGGTTATAAAGCTGTTGAAATATTAGAAGGAAAGAAACCTTCTGATATTGAAATATCAACATTAAGTGAGATGTCATTTACTATAAATACAGATGTTGCTACAAAATTAGGGATAAATATTCCAGAAGATATTCGCAAAAATGCTAATTTAGTTACAGGAGGGGTTGAATAGTGAATGTTTTAATAAATATTTTAGAACAAGGACTATTATTCTCCATTGTAGCAATAGCGGTTTATATAACATATAAAATATTAGATTTTCCAGACATGTCTGTTGATGGAACATTTCCAATGGGAGCTGCTATTAGTGCATCTTTGTTAGTTCAAGGTGTTAATCCATGGATAAGTATACTTTTAGCAGCCTTAGGAGGTGCTTTAGCAGGTGCAGTTACAGGAATTATGCATGTTAAATTGAAGATAGATAATTTAATGGCTGGAATTCTTATGATGATAGGATTATATTCAATAAACCTAAGGATAATGGGGAAAGCAAATGTTCCTTTATTTAATGTAAATAATATTTTTAAATATAATGTTCCTGCTATAGTTATTATTGCAGCAGCATTAATAATAGTAAAAATTCTTTTAGATTTATATCTTAAAACAAAATCGGGTTTTTTACTTATTGCTGTTGGAGATAATGAACAGGTTGTATCTTCTTTAGGTGTAAATAAAGATATGGTAAAAATATTAGGACTTCTTATAAGTAATGCACTTTCTGCTACAGCTGGAGCAGTAACAGCTCAATATCAAGGTTTTGCTGATGTTGGAATGGGAACAGGTACTGTTGTAATGGGACTTGCAGCAGTAATAATTGGAACATCTTTATTTGAAAGAATGTCATTTATAAAAGCAACTACACTTTCTATTATTGGAGCAATAATATATAAAGGTGCAATTGCGCTGGTATTAAAATATGGAGCAGTAATAGGACTTACAGCTAATGATCTTAAGCTTATGACAGCGATAATTGTAGTGATAGCATTATGTTCTAACAACGGTGTATTTAGAATGAAAAAGAAAAAACTTATAGAAGGTGGTGAAAAGAATAATGTTAAAAGTAACACAACTATGCAAGGTGTTTAATCAGAATACTATAAATGAAAATAGAGTTTTTGATGAATTATCTTTAAATGTTGCTGAGGGGGATTTTATAAGTATAATTGGATCTAATGGTGCAGGAAAATCAACTTTATTAAATATGATATCAGGTACATTACAGGCTGATTCAGGCTCTATACTTTTAGATGGAGATGAGGTTATTAATAAGCCAGAGTATGTAAGATGCAAATCAATAGGAAGAGTTTTTCAAGATCCATCAAAAGGTGTAGCACCTAATATGACAATATTAGAAAATATAGCACTTGCAGATAATAAAGGTAAAAATTTTGGATTTGGACTTGGTGTTAATAAAAAAAGAATAGATTATTATAAAGAAATGGTAAGTGAAATAAACTTAGGTCTTGAAGATAAGCTTCATAATAAAGTTCAGCTTTTATCAGGGGGACAAAGACAGGCGTTGACTCTTTTGATGTCGGTTATGTCAAAACCTAAACTGCTATTACTTGATGAACATACAGCTGCATTAGATCCAAAAACATCTGAAAAGATTATGGAGATAACAAGAAAAATAGTGAAAGAAAGTGGTATTACAACACTTATGGTAACACATAATCTTAAGCATGCAATTGAAAATGGAAATAGGCTTTTTATGATGCATAGAGGTGAAATACTTGTTGATATTAAAGGCAGGGAAAAAGAAAGATTAGATACAAACAGTCTTCTCGAATTATTTGAAAAAGCAAATGGAAATGGAGAAGAAGGGTTAAGTGATAGAACTCTATTTGGATAGAGACTATTAATTGTATATAACATTGAAATAGAATATAAATCGTGTGTGGAAAAAATCTACACAGGATTTATTTTTAAATATTTCATTTAAATATTCAATATTTTGAGCTATAATATAAATAAATATAAAATTTGATATTTAAGCAGCTGAAAATACGGAAATAATAAAAGAAAGCAACAGATAGGTGAAGAATTTTATAAGTTCTATTTTATTTCTAAACATTTAAAATAAGTTTGCTCATATATATAAGATATCATAAGAGTAAGAATTAATAGTGAGTTTTAAAGATAATATAAAGAACGTAGATGAGCTTTAAAAATATATAAAACCTAATTGTAGAATAAAGTAAAAATATTAATCAGTTTTTTATAATATTAATAAAAAACTGATTTTTTACTTTGTATAGTGATGTGATAAAAATAAATAAAATCAGTTATACATAGAAGAGGTGAAAAAATAATGAGACCTTTAGCGGATTTAATGAGACCTTCATCATTAGATGATTTCGTTGGTCAGAAACATATAATGAGTGAGGGAAAGCCTCTTTATAATTTAATAAAGAGCAAAAATATATGTAATTGTATATTTTATGGACCACCTGGAACAGGAAAGACAACACTTGCAAATATCATGGCCAATTATGTAGATAAAAAGTTTTATAAATTAAATGCTACTACTGCTAGTGTTAAAGACATACAAGACATAACAAATAATCTGGATAGTTTATTGAGCTATAGTGGTGTAGTTCTTTATATTGATGAGCTTCAACATTTTAATAAGAAACAACAGCAGGCGCTTTTAGAATTTATTGAAGATGGAAGAATAACATTAATTGCAAGTACGACAGAGAATCCATATTTTGTTATACATAAAGCTATAATAAGCAGATGCAACATTTTTTCTTTCAAACCTCTAAGTAGTGAAGACATAATTATTGGCTTAGAAAAGTCTATAAATAAGTTGATTGATGAAGGGGTACGTGTAAATTATTCACAGGATGCTTTAAAATATATTTCGGAAATATCCCAAGGGGATTATAGAAAATCATATAATATTTTAGAACTTGCAATAAATTCTCAAGTTAAGCATGTAAGAGAAATAACAACAGAATATATTGAAAGTTTGGGGCAATCTAACATGAGGGCCGATAGTAGTGGTGATGAATTTTATAATCTTTTAAGCGCACTTCAAAAAAGTATACGTGGAAGTGATGCTGATGCAGCAGTTCATTATCTTGCAAGACTTATTAAAGGTGGAGATTTAACGGCAATAGTAAGACGAATTGCTGTTATTGCGGCAGAAGATATAGGGCTTGCAGCCCCAAATGCTTTAAGTATAATAAATTCAGGTATTGAATTAGTTCTTAAAACTGGACTTCCTGAAGCGAGGATAATATTGTCGGAAATGGTTATTTATCTTGCTACACTTCCAAAGTCTAATAGTGCATATCTTGCAATAGGAGGTGCGCTGTCTGATTTAGAAAGTATGAATTTTGGGGATGTGCCGATGCATCTAAAAGATGCACATTATGGGGGTGCACAAAAATTAGGTGTTGGAGGATATAAATATCCACATGAATTTGATAATCATTATGTAAAACAGGAATATATGCCTCAGGAATTAATTGGAAGAAGGTATTATGAAGAACAAAACAATAAATATGAAAATAGTATAAAGAATTATTGGAAAAATATAAAGTAAACCAGTAAAAGTTATAATAAATAAAAAAAATCTATGCAAACTATAATATGGTGATATAATAATTAACAGTTAGAGGTTAACGGTTAACAATTAATAAAAACTCCTAATTAAGCTCTTTGTAAAGAGATGTTTATAAATAAAAAACAATAAATAATTATTAAAAAATATCAGGTTTGACAATAGCCGAGTATTTTGATAAGATATAAATGAAATAAGATTAATATTAAGGGGTGAGATTATGAAATTATCAACAAAAGGTAGATATGGAGTAAGAGCAATGGCAGAACTTGCAGCTCACTATGGAGGTGCCCCTATTTCAATAAAGACAATATCGAAAGAACAAAATCTTTCGGAATATTACTTAGAGCAGCTTTTTAGCCCACTACGACGTGCTAATATAATAAGAAGTATAAGAGGAGCTCAGGGGGGATATGTTTTATGTAAAGCCCCGAGTGAAATTACTGTTGGTGATATTATGACAATATTAGAAGGGCCAATTGAGATTGCCGATTGTATAGATGGATATGCATGTGATAGTGAACACAGTTGTGCAACTAAATTTGTATGGGAAAAAATAAAAAATAGTATAGATGATGTTATGAATTCTATTTCACTACAGGATATAGTTGATAACTATGAGAAAATAGAAAAAGAAAGCGGTAAGATAAAATTAGTGGAGGAGTGTGAATAATATAATGAAGAATGTTTATATGGATTATTCAGCAACAACTTATGTTAAACCAGAAGTATTAGAAGAAATGATGCCATATTTCACAGAGAAGTTTGGAAACCCATCTTCATTTTACGGAATATCAAGAGAAACAAAGAGAGCAATAGATACAGCAAGAGAAAAAGTTGCAAAAGGTCTAAACTGTCTTCCAGATGAAGTTTACTTCACAGGTGGTGGATCAGAAGCAGATAACTGGGCAATAAAAGGTATTGCGTCTGCTCATAAAAATAAAGGAAATCATATAATAACAACAAAAATTGAACATCATGCAGTACTTCATACATGTCAGTATTTAGAGAAAAATGGATTTGAAGTTACATACTTAGATGTTGACAGTGAAGGTTTCATTAATTTAGACGATTTAAAAAATGCAATAACAGATAAAACAATATTAGTTTCAATAATGTTTGCTAATAATGAAATTGGAACAATTCAACCTGTAAAAGAAATTGGTGAAATATGTAAAGAGAAGAAAGTATTTTTCCATACAGATGCAGTTCAAGCAGTTGGTAATGTACCGATAGACGTTAAAGAAATGAATATTGATATGCTATCTTTAGCAGGACATAAAATTTATGGACCAAAAGGAATTGGTGTGCTTTATATAAAGAAGGGCATTAAAATAGATAACTTAATTCATGGTGGAGCTCAAGAAAAAAACAGAAGAGCTGGAACTGAAAATATTGCAGGTATTGTTGGTTTAGGTAAGGCTATGGAACTTGCAACATGCAATATAGAAGAACATATGGAAAAGATGACGGCATTGAGAGATAGATTAATTGATGGGCTTTTAAAAATTCCATATACAAATTTAAATGGACCAAGAGGAGAAAAAAGACTTCCTGGTAATGTAAATGTAAGATTTAGATTTATTGAAGGAGAGTCAATATTACTTTCGTTAGATTTTAAGGGTGTATGTGCTTCAAGTGGAAGTGCTTGTACATCAGGATCGCTTGATCCATCTCATGTACTTCTTGCTATAGGTCTTCCTCATGAACTTGCTCATGGATCGTTAAGACTTACATTAGGAGCTGGATCGACTGAAGAAGATGTGGATTATGTTTTAGAAGTTACACCGCCTATTATTGAAAGATTAAGAAATATGTCACCATTATGGGATGACTTTATTAAGAAGGGAGAAAATTAATATGATATATACAGATAAAGTAATGGATCATTTCCAAAATCCAAGAAATGTTGGAGAAATTGAAGATGCAAATGGTGTTGGAGAAGTAGGAAATGCTAAATGTGGAGATATAATGAAAATTTATTTAAAGGTTGAAGATAACATTATTAAAGATGTTAAATTTAAGACTTTTGGATGTGGATCGGCAATTGCATCATCATCTATGGCAACTGAAATGATAAAAGGAAAGACATTAGATGAAGCTTGGGAATTAAGTAATAAAGCTGTTGCTGAAGCTTTAGACGGCCTTCCACCAGTTAAAATGCATTGTTCGGTACTTGCAGAAGAAGCTATTCATAAAGCAATCAATGACTATAGGGAAAGAAACGGATTAGAAGTACAGCCTATGGAAGAACACGACCATGATGAATTACACAACATGGTTCACGGAGAATAGTAACATTGAGTAGTAAGAAGAAAGTTTTAATAGGTATGAGTGGCGGAGTTGACAGCTCCGTTGCTGCATATCTTTTAAAGGAACAGGGATATGAAGTCATTGGTGCCACAATGCAGATTTGGCAAGAAGATAAGGAATTTGAAGAAAGAGAAGGTGGATGTTGTTCGCTTTCAGCAGTAGAAGATGCAAGAAGAGTATGTGATAAATTAGGTATACCTTTTTATGTTTTAAATTTTAGAGATTACTTTAAAGAAAAAGTTATAGAACCATTTATACAAGAATATATGGATGGAAGAACACCAAATCCATGTATTGAATGTAATAAACATCTTAAATTCGATGAACTTTTAAGAAGAGCAAGAGGAATTGGTGCTGATTATGTTGCAACAGGACATTATGCAAAGATAGAAGAACGTGATGGCAGATATCTTCTTATAAGATCAGATGATGATTCGAAAGATCAAACATATGCTCTATATAATTTTACTCAAGATCAATTAGCTCATACATTAATGCCTTGTGGAGCTTATGAAAAGACTAAAATAAGGGAAATAGCTAAGGAAATAGGATTAGCTGTACATAATAAAAAAGATAGTGAAGAAATATGTTTTATTTCTGATAATAATCATGGAAAGTATATTTCAGAAGCAAGACCAAGTAGAGTAAAACCAGGTAACTTTGTAGATAAAGAAGGAAATGTACTTGGAAAGCACAAGGGAATAGTGTATTATACTATAGGCCAGAGAAAAGGGCTTGGGTTATCACTTGGAAGACCAGTATTTGTTACTGGGATTAATGCTAAAACAAATGAGGTTATTATAGGATCAGAGGATGAAATTTTTAAAAATGATTTAATTGCAACTGATGTTAACTTTATTTCTTTAGATAAATTAGAAGGAGAGTTAAATGTTCAAGCAAAAATAAGATATTCTGCAAGACCAGCGGAAGCAATTATTTATCCATTACCAAATGGTAAAGTGAAAGTATCATTTAAGGATAAGCAGAGAGCTATAACAAAAGGGCAGTCTGTTGTTTTTTATGATAAAGAAGTAGTTGTTGGTGGCGGAATAATTGAAAGTATAATTTAATATAAAAGCCTTCTATTTTGTGTATTTTTTAATATTCAAAATAGAAGGCTTTTATATTGAATAATTTATTAAAAAGTAGAATTATTTTCCTTGTATTGGGCAACATATAGTCATAAATTAAATGAGGGGACGTGCAATTTATGCTTAAAAGTAAGGATTTCTACTTAAAAAATGTATATAACAGTGAAGGACGAAAATTAGGAGTAATTGAAGATGTATACATAGACTTTTATAAGGGAAAGATAACTGGATTTAAATGTTCGGTTTCGGCTCTATTTTCAAGAAAGAATTATATAGATATTGAAGATGTAATTAATATTGGGGAAGATATTATCGTGATTGAAGAAAAGCAGGGGAATGGATTAGGACTAAAATCCCTTAAAAATATTGAAGTTGTAGATATTAATGGTATTGTCAAAGGCGTTTTTGAAGATATTATAGTTGATGAATATAGCTATTTAATTAAAGGAATAGTAATAAGCTCAGGATTAATTGACAGACTTATAAAAGGAAAAGAAATAATTTTGTTGGAACAATGCATACTTGGAGATGAGTATATACTTTATAATGGAAAGGATAATATAATGTTTAAGTCTATTCCTCATAATTTGGAGAGTAAAAATGAATCTTCGAAAGCATAAATCAAAATTATTTATAATCCTTTCAATATTAATAATTGTAATCTTTATTTCTTTATATTTGTTTAATTCATCAATTAAAGAAATTGTAAATATAATCTTTATTTCATTTTCTTTATCATATGTATTAAATCCAGCAAAAGAATTTTTGATGACAAAACTGAAAGTGAATAAAAGAACATCCTCATTAATTATCATTTTAATTGTAGTTGGGTTAATAATAGGTGGAATAACTGTAATGCTCCCAAGTTTTGTTGATGAATTAGCTTCTGTGGGAGATGTCTTTGATAATGTTGAAAAATTTTATAATAATATTGCAGATAAGTTTAATTTGAATAGTATTCCTGGAATAAATTCTATATATAACTCAATAGTGGAAAAAGGAAATGGTTTATTGACAAGCGTTTCAGATAATTTATTGGATTATATATTGGAAGCTAGTTCTAAAATTTTATCATTAGCTGTAATACCTATAATAATTTACTATTTTATGTGTGATGGGGATAGGTTATTTTCAAGAATGATGCTTATTTTACCAACTAATAAAAGAGAAGTTACACAAAATATAGTTATGGATATAAATAAGGTTTTAAAAAGATATATATCAGGACAGTTGTATCTATGTGGAATAATAGGTATACTTACATTTATTTTATTACTGAGTTTACAAATTAAATTTCCATTGTGGATTGCGATTTTTAATGCATTATTTAACATAATACCTTATTTTGGTCCGATTTTTGGAATGGTGCCTGCTGTTATTGTAGCGCTGATGATATCTCCAGCAAAGGCTCTATGGGTTCTTATTGGTATGATTCTTATTCAACAAATTGAAGGTAATATATTATCGCCTAAAATTACAGGAGATAGCATTGAGATGCATCCCTTTGTAATAATAGTTTTACTTCTTATAGGAGATAAATTTGGAGGCTTTATAGGAATGATTGTAGTAGTACCAATAGCTGTAGTGATTAAAGTATTATATGATGACATTAACTATTATTTATTCTAATCTAAATTAAAACGATGAATAAATAATATAATAAATTTTTCTCTAAGAAGGTAGCATATTGACATAATTATGTATATGAAATATAATTTTTGTTGAAATAACATATATTAAGCGATGAATAGGAAAAGTAGAATTATTAATAGATATTAAGAGAGGAAGTGGCTGGTGAAAACTTCTTGCTATTGTATTTTGAAGCTGCCTAGGAGCTATAACTTACTAAGTGATGTATATTTTATACATAATTAGGGTGGTACCGCGGAATTTTAGCTTTCGTCCCTTGTTTTTATAGGGAGAGGGCTTTTTTATTTTTTAACATAAAAATGAAATAATGATAAAGTATAATTAATGATGTTATATGATCTTTTGTATACATATATTTTGATTATCTTTATCCGGTGTAATGTCATTTAAAAATGACTATTCACAGATAAATTAATATTAATGGAGGAATAACTTATGAAATTTACAAAGACAAATGACTTAAGAGATGCTTATTTAAAGTTTTTTGAAAGTAAGGGACATTTAAAGCTAGATAGTTTCTCTTTAGTACCTAAAAATGATAATAGTTTATTATTAATAAATGCAGGGATGGCACCTTTAAAGCCTTATTTTACAGGGTTACAGGAACCACCAAGAAAAAGAGTTACTACTTGTCAAAAGTGTGTGAGAACAGGTGATATTGAAAATGTAGGAATAACAAGCAGACATGGTACTTTTTTTGAGATGCTTGGAAATTTCTCTTTTGGAGATTACTTTAAAAAAGAAGTTATTCCATGGGCATGGGAGTTCTTAACAGAAGTTTTAGAAATGCCAAAAGATAAATTATATGTAACAATATACTTAGATGATGATGAAGCATATGAATTCTGGACTACACTTACAGATGTAGATAAAAGTCATATATTCAGATTAGGAAAAGAAGATAACTTCTGGGAACATGGTGCTGGTCCTTGTGGTCCATGTACAGAAATTCACTTCAGCAGAACAGATGATGTTCCAAAAAATGCAGAAGAATTTGTTGAATTATCAGATGCAGATAAGATTATAGAAGTATGGAATCTTGTATTTACTCAATTTGATGGTGATGGAAAGGGTAATTATGAAAAACTTGCAAGTACGAATATAGATACAGGGATGGGGCTTGAAAGACTTGCAGTTGTAATGCAAGAAAAAAATAGAGATCGGAAGAGCGTTGTGTAGGGAAAGAGTGTAGATCTCGGTGGTCGCCG